>Ga0181590_10001773_pt1 | contig 18190 bp, 14 predicted proteins | sample 071ome_34_FD_132446 | JGI IMG/M metagenome (GOLD analysis project Ga0181590, IMG submission 132446) | Coastal salt marsh microbial communities from the Groves Creek Marsh, Skidaway Island, Georgia - 071411BT metaG (megahit assembly) | ecosystem: Environmental > Aquatic > Marine > Intertidal...
GCAACGTTATCAGATAACTTAGTTGCTTCTTCAACAACTTCGTCTTCTTCATCAACAACTTCTTCATCTAAGTCGTATTCGACGCTTTCTTCTTCCATTTCTGGTTCCATGTCCATGTCATCCATGTCCATTTCCGCATCCATTTCTGCTTCTTCGCCGTCTTCGCCTTCTTCTTCACCTGCTAATAGTTTTTCGAATTCAGCTCTTAAATCTTCAAGTTCATCTTCTAAAGAATCAACTTTGTCTTCAAGATCTTCTTCACCTTCGCTTTCGTCTTCGTCTTCGCCTTCTTCGCCGATTTCGTCGCTTTCGATATCATCGTCTGCTTCTTCAACGTCGGAAACAAAGTCTTGCTCTGGGTCTGAATGATCTACGAATTCTTCAACAGCATCTTCTTCAACAGCCTCTTCTTCCGATTCTTCTGCTTCTTCTACTGCTTCTTCTTCTGATTCTTCTTCAGCAACTACTTCATCTTCGTCTAAGATACGCTCGTACTCTGCTCGAGCTGTCTCTACGACGTATTCGTGTAGTAGCTCTTCGGCACGCTCGTTATCTTCCGCAAGTAGTAATTCTAGAACTTGTTCTAATTTACTGCGATCTGACATTATGAGCTCCTATTTTATAGAATAATTTGTTGTTGTACACTCGTACAACTACATCTTAATGTAACAATACTTATAAAAGTGGTGTTTTTTTAGGCGCAAATAGGCAAAAAACAGCCTATTTTGCTAGAAATGTTTGTAGATTATAGTATTTGTACTATATGTTTGTATGATTATGTTATTATTTAGTTTTGTTTTTTTTATAAAATATACTCTTTTAATTGCTTAAAAGTGGTATTTGCATATTCTATGTGTGATTCTTCTGGTAGATGATGATCATAGTTAGGGCCTGGACTGTCTTCCCATTTACCATATATTCTGTCTACCACATCTAAGTATTCTGAAATTCCTCTACGTTGCATGTTTTGCTGTGGAATATCCCATTGTGTTTCCTGCTCTGCATAAGAACTTTCCACAGAACTTTTAAGGTCATAACACTCTGCCCAATCAAATGTATTAGGAGAAAAAATAAATTTTTTGCCCTTATTTTGCAGTTTATAAAGAACATAAGTCAATATCATTTGTTGTTTATGTCTTTCTAAATCAGCATCAAAATGATATAAAAACCATTTTTTAAATACATCATAACTGTTTTTTGTGAACACTTTTTCATAACGTTGTAACAGTCTATGGTCTTCAAAAGATTTATCAACTGAGTCATCTAACACGCCTCCGAAACTGTCTACGAATATTGTGGGGTCATATCCTTTACCAAATCCAGGTGCTGTTTGGTGCGTAAATTTTTCAGATACAACATGATCGTGATCCACATTGTCAAAACCTTTTGTAGGATCGTAGCGGTTAGAATTTAATAGTTTAAACTCTCCCCTAGTTACTGTGGTAGCATTTATGATGAATAAGTCTGGGTTATAGTGTTCTAGTGCATACTCTACTTGCAGTGCTATACCAAAATTACTACAACCGGGTTTGGCTATGTTCACATAGTCATAACCCAACATGTTTGAAAGGTGTTTTCCGAATTCAATATCAGGGTGTTTGGGATCGCGGCATGACCAACTGCAACCGCATACTGCTAACAGCATTAGAAGCCGCCAGTGTCTGCCTGGGCTTGTTTTGCGTACATAAGAGATGCAAACTTTTTCTGCTCAATAGTTTCAGATTTTTTAATCTCTCTGTATTTTCTAAGTTTGTTTAGAGTTTCCAATGTGAGTTTTGTTTTTCTTACATCATCGATTGATCTGCTTGCTGATCTATCTTTTTCTGGATTGTAAAATTCATCTAATCTCATGTTAAACTCCTTGGGTACCAGTGCCTGCATCTGGTGCCATCATATCTACATCAGGTGTTGTTATATCATCTTCTGGCATTGGCATATCTTCTACAGGTGCATCAATATCTAAATCTGCACTAGGGCCAGGTCTAACACCCACGTTCCTCAGATTAATATCTTGTTCATCTGAAGTATTGTATTTATTTTCCATTTTCCAATAATACTCGTTATCTTTCATTTCTTCTTCAGTTAAACCCAAATACTTTTTAAGTTTAAATTGTTGTGAAAGATAAGGTACTGCTTCTAGACTGGTAAACAATGTTGCTCGTTGTGTGTCTAAATCTAGTTCTCTGTAAGAACTAAAGTTTTGTGGTTTGGTAAATTCTAAATTAAATGTAGCATTGTCAATTTCAATACCTTTGTAATTCAAGAACATTTTAAATTCTCTATCCAAATTTCTAATAATTTGTTTTTGCAATCTTTCACAGTATTTTGCAAATTGATATTCTTGAATATATGCTACACCCACCTTACCATCATTGTATTGTGCTGTGCCATCATCTGGGCCAGTAGGTAAGTAAGAACTTGGAATTCTTAATCCTCTTACCAATTTGTTATTGAAATATCTCAAGTCATCAATTTGACCTAAGTTTTCACCGCCTGGTAGTGTATCAACTTTAGAACCTCTACCGTCTGCTGTTTGAGCAAAGAAATAATCTTCCAACATGCTCATTGGATTGTATGCCGCATCTGCTACATTGCCGCCGTCTTTGTTTTTGTTAGGAACACGTTTTTGTTGTACTTCGTACTTAACACGTTCTAAGTATTGTTGTGCTTTGTGCGGTGGCATGTTACCCACATCAATAAAGAACACACGTCTTTCAGGTGCTCTGTGAACCCTGTATATAATAATACTATCTTCTAATAGTTCCTTTTGTTTGAATACTTTGAATATTGGTTCTAATATACTGATACCAAAGGGCCAGTTGTGATCCATGCCTTCTGTTAAACTGATATGCACCACATGTTGAGCATCAACTGGTGTACCATATGTAGCACCATCGCCTTGAGTATTAGTCTGATAATTTCCTACTGTTGGGCCTACTGGTGAATACATACCAGTTAAACCTTGACCAGAGCCATATGGTCTGGCATGTATTGGTGCAGTGTTTGTGGCAACTAACTGTTCAAAGTTAGCATCAAGATTTTTGATAAAATATGTTTCAATTTTTTTGCCTTCGCTTTCGTTTACAACAACTTTTTCTATGTTGGCTGGATCTACCCAGTATAATTTATAAGTTTCTGGATCTCTAATAAAAAACTGATCGCCGTATTTTAATGTACTTCTAATCAATTTAAAAGTACGTCTTCTCAAATCGTTTAACTTGTTCCATTGTGTTAGTGATTTGCTGAGAATGCTCATTTCAGTTTCACTTGGATCTTCGTTAAACTTCAACACAAAAGGTAATTCTGTGTAATCATCGTCTTGGCTACAAAATTCTGCTAATATATCCAATGCCGCATTAATTTCTAGATCATTATCCATTTGATCATACTGAATATAACGCATAAGTCTGTTAGGACTTCCTGCATATACCTCAGGTAACCAACTGCTATATCTGGTATGTGCGGTGCTGTATCCGTCTAGATTTTCACCCGAAACATTTACAGGTAAACCGCTGTTAGATGAATTAAAATATTTTCGCCAAGTTGCCATAAGTTTCCTTTGTCTTGCTTATATTTATCACTTATTGGAAATTATAGAAAAAATTTTTGATTACAGTTCTAAGTCACCAGTTGTTCTAGTAAGTTTTTTGATTAGTCTATTTGTTTCTTGTTGTTGCTTGATCATTTCTGCAATATTACTGCTCATATTCATTGCTTGATCTTGTTGTTGTGCTTCTTTGGCTTTAGGTTGTTGTGGTCCAACAAAGTTTGCCATGTCTTCTCTTGTGCCGACATCGCCTTCTAGTGCTGGAGAACTGTTACCTACCACAGGAACAACGCCAGGATTGATGTTTGAATTTGCTGTTGCCATGCCAGCAGTAGCCTCTCGTCTGCTGTTGCCAATTCTTCTAAGATCATCGAATCTTCGTTGTTGTCGTTGTGTGATTATTTTACTTTGAATATTACCAGAACCTGGACCAGGTATTTCTGCACCAGCTCTTGCTCGTTGTGTTCCTTCTTGAGCAGGTTGCTCTTGTGTTGCTTTTGCTCCTGGTGTTACAGCATTTACCAGTGCCAATTTGGCAATAGCACCAAAATTAATACTGTTAAGTGCTTCTGTTAAAACATATATGCCATCTGCTATCAGTGAAAACTGCTTTCCTATTGCGGCGCCATCTATGTTTACCAACGAGTCTTCAAATGTGTCTAATGTTTCGTCAAACCTACGCATTTCCTTTGACATCAACACAATCCATTTTGCATTTTGACCAATTTCTGCTAATTTATCAAAAGGAGATTTGGCTCCAAACAAACTGCCTAAGCCGTCTATTAATCCGCTTATTAATCCGCCTGCACTTAAAGCAACTAAACCGGCACTTAAACTTAATAATGCTGGAGCGGCTAACAACAAGTTTGCCCAATTAACTCCTGCTAATTCTTTCATTCCTATAGCCAATTCAAATGTTGGTCTAGCGGCTAGGGCCGCACCTAATGCAAACGGCATCAATGCAACACCCATCAAACTTAGTGCAACACCTGTTAACATCATACCAGGAAGTAAAGGCAACATCAATGTGAATGCGGCACCAAACCCTAATATATTTTTTGCCACATCTAGGATAGGCACATCTGCTAATGCTGTGAACCCTGCAGATATGCTTTCTATAGCACCGCCTAATAGATTAGCGGCTATGGCAAATGGTATAATAGCAACACCCAATGCGGCTATTGCGGCGGCACCCATTAACATTAATGGTAAGAATGATCCCATTGCTGCCGCGGCTACACCTAATGTTATAAGTCCGGCAGCCAACACACCAATTGTGTCTATGCCAACGTCTTTCATTATTTGTAAGCCTGTGGCTAAAGGAATAACTGATGTGCCTAAAATAAATATCGCCGCGGCGCCTTTGATCATTGCTGATGATCCTTTGCCTAAGAATTGTGCCAATGTGGCTAAACCTGCCATAGCGGCTGTGCCTGTGACCACCGACATAAAGTCTACATCGTTAAATTTCTTAAGTCCTATTGCTGTGAGTGTAACCGCACCTGCTAATAATGTTAAACTGGCGGCACCTTTTACAACTTTGGTATCACCAAACTTGGCAACACCATCAGCAATACTTTTTAAGAATCCTCCTGTTGAACCTCCTTTGGTCATAGACCCCTGAAGTTTTTCGGTCATCTTAGCACCGTCTGATTGGAAACTTTTTAATTTATCTGCAACTTTTTGTCCTATAGGACTGCTTTGCATTTTTTGAGATATACCGCCTGCTTTGTCTTTGATAAATCCTGCGGCTTTGCCCATAAATGCTTGTGTGGCTTTTCCGCCTTTGCTGTCAAATATGCTCTTGGCAAATCCGAGTGCAGTTTCACCTACTTTTTTAGCAAGTTCTGAACCTTTACTGAACAATGCAGTGGTGAATGTTTGTAACTGAGGTAACACATACATTGCAAATGCAGTTTTAGCCGCTGATGCCGCAAACAATGCTCCAGCAAAACCCATTATGCCCAGTACTAGATATTTTATAATAGCACCAGCGGCTTTGCCTAACAAAGCACTGATAACTCCACCAATGCCTCCTTCCTTAAATTCGTCTCTGAGGAATGTGGCAATGTCTTTTAAACCTTCCATCATGGTTTTGATCACTGGCAATGCACGGTCTACAAGACCTTTAACCATTTTACCTGCATTTTGAGCACCTTTACCAACATCGTCTGTGCCAATCCAAAACACACCCATGATGTCTTTTACGCCATCCATCAATCCTTTTGTTATTTTTGGATCTGAGAACAAACTAAAAAATGCATTTTCAAAACCACCGCTTACTTGTGCCATAATTTTTGAAAACTCGTTTCTGCCTTTTTGAACTGTGTCCATATCAAAGCCTGTGCCTAATGCTTTGTTTATGTCTTTGATTTTTGATTCTGATTGCTCAAATTGTGCAATGGCATTTGCCAATGTTTGTGCAGATTGGTCACCTGTTCTTGCAAGCAATCTAATTCTTTCTTTTTCTGTGCTGGACAAATTACCTAAATCTTTAGTGAGATTTTGCACCATGGCATTTGATTGGTCTTGTGTCAATGTACCACTTTGCATTGCCTTGGTGAATTGGTTCATAGGTCCGGCTAAACTTGGTAATGCTGTCACAAAGCCTACTGCGGCATCACTCATACCGATAGCACCTGCTGTACCCGCTTCTAAGAATGCAGTAGCAACATCTTGTCCTGCTTGACCACCCATTGCGGCAAGACCGCTGGCAAAAACTTCTACACCAGCAATAACATCTGATCTTATTGTGTCATTGAATCTCAATAATGAAGATGTTAGCAATCCGTTGTTTGTGGTCAATTGATCCACAAAAGTTTGCAGTGTGTCAACACTAACACCCAGTGCTGTTGCGTATGCAGTTTGCACTTTTGAAGTTTTAGCAATCTGTGCGTTCAATCTGCCTTGATCTAGATTACCCACATTTAACAATCTTTGTCTTCTGCTCAATGCCTCACCAAATGTGTTCATGCTGTCATCAAAACTCATAGCAAGTTCTTCTGACATATCTGCGGCAAATTGCATGGATTCCTCAAAACGTTTGAATCCTTGAGTGGCAATCACTGCTGAACTGCGTTTCATTAATTCTGCCGCTTCACCAAATCCTAATCCTAATGCACCCAAATGTCCTGTGGCTTCAACAACACCCATGCCCATATTTGAGAATGTGGTGTTAAAACCTATACCGCTTTCTACTAAACTGTTTACTGTATCGCCGGCTGCCATCAATTTATTGCCCACAAATCCTGCACCTGTGAGTAATGCACCACCAATAACACCGCCGAATTTAACAACTGTGCCTGCGGCACCTAACAAGGCGCCACCCAGATATTCGCCATCACGTTCTAGGGTGTCTGCAAGTTTGTCTCTAAATGATTTTGGAACTTCTACTTTGATTTCTTGTGTGGCATCTCTGACTTCGTCCAGTCCTTCTACCATATCATCTAATTTATCTAGTATCTTTTTATCTGCTTTTTTCTTTTCATCTACATTCTTTTTTTCTTCTTTGTTAGAATCTACCAGTTCGCCTAATGCTTCTTCTTGGGCTTTTAGGATTTTTTGTAGTTGTGCTTCGCTAACGCCTTGGGATTTGGCGAGTTCTTTTAATAGGTCTCGAAGTTGTTGTTGCGTAGACTCAGACGCCCAATCAGGGAATCGATATGGTTGTCCGTCTATATTAAATTCTACTGCCACTGTTCAGAAATTCCTTTAAAACTAGTTTTAACTCAGATAAATAAGTACTTAGTTAATCTATAGATTAGCATACACATATTTATCATTATGTATTAACAGGAGTTTTAATGAGTAATAAAAACACAAACAATCCGCTAAGTGCATATTTTAGAAGTCCTAAATTATATGCAAAATTACCTAGTGGCGGTAGATTTTATAACGAAGGTGTAGTAGACATGGAAGAAGATGCAGAATTAGCAATCTATCCAATGACTACCAAAGATGAACTGTTGCTTAAAAACCCTGATGCTTTATTAAATGGTGAGGCTGTGTCCTCTCTTATACGTTCTTGTGTTCCACAAGTTAAACAACCTAAAAAAATGTATAGTGCTGACGTAGATGCTCTTTTAATTGCAATCAGAGGTGCAAGTGGCGGTGACGATGTTGATGTATCTGCAACTTGTCCTTCGTGTGAAACTGTAACTGACGTAGTAATCAGTGTTGAAGAATCTCTTTTGAGTATGGAAACGTTGGACGAAGAGTACACAGTAACACTTGCAAATGGTTTAGTGGTAAATGCATTACCATTCAATTATCAAAACACAATAAAAGCAGGTGTAGCAAGTTTTCAAAGCACAAGAAGTATGCAAACCATATCAGAATTAAAAGACGATATGGAAAGACTAAAGGCATTCAACGACAGTTTTGTTAGACTAGCAGATTTAAACTTTGAATTATTGATCGACTGTGTACACAGCATTGTGTATCAGGATCAAGAAGGCGAAAATGTTGCTGTCACAGACAAAGCAACAATTAGAGAGTTTTTGGAAAACACAGACAACAAAACAGGAAAAGAAATAGAGCAATTTGTAAACGGCATTAACACAAAAGGTGTAAAGCAGGAAGTTGAAATAACATGTAGCAACGAAGACTGCAATAACGTATACACTGCTCCTATCAACTTTGATCCTGTAAATTTTTTCACGGGTTCCTAGGGTCAGCCGAACCAGAAGAAATTTCTAGTTACCTAGGTAAACTCGACTCAGATCAAAAACAGATTTTAAAACAAGTAGCAGAGTTGGCTATATACAGTGAAGGTGCAGTGTCTTACACAGAAGCCTGGCACCTAAGTCCTGTTGAACGAGAAATGCTTATCACCACTCTTAATAAGTATAACAAAATTAAAAGTGGTGATAAAAGCGGTTCAGAATGGATGTAATTAAAACTTAAAGTTAAATCCAATTTCTGCAGAATTCATACTTTCACTGTTTGTGGACAATTTAAAATATACATTGTTGTACACATGAGTGATGTCTATACTTGAAAGTAAAAAATCATCTTCAAAAGAATATTGTAACACATTGGCAAATTTGACATCTGCAGGTTTCACAGATTTAAAATATTCCAAACTTGCAGTAATAAAAGTTTTACCAAAACTGTTATCAAACATAAAATTAAAATCCGAATAAATGCTGGCATCCATCATGTCAAATGATTGAACATTCACATTGTGTGTGCTGTTCTGCTCTGTAAAATTATCAACCTTTGTGTAGAAAGTTGATTGTCCTAAAGACAGCATTACATTAGGCAGTAGCATTTTGTTGTATTCTAAAAATGATTCTAAAGTTTTGTATGATACATCGGCTACACCTACTCCATACCATTTTGTTTTGTTGAACGCAGATATTTCATTATCAACAAATTGAAATCCGGATCTAATAGATTTGTAATTGTAATCGATGCCTAGCACAGAACCGTTACTGGCACCATTAAGATTAGCAACATACCATCCAAAGTTATCAAGTTTAGAAGCAAAACCAAAACTGTTTGTGCTGTCTTGTGTTTTACCAAACAGTTGTTGACCTTCAAATCTAGTCATATCTCTAAAACTTTCTGTGAGCACTTTGGCATCAAATACACTTTGCACATACCCACTAGGTTTGTTTTGAATATCTGTCATCATTTCCTGTAGTTGTGCAGGGGGATCTAAACTGATAAAGAAGTTTGTAACTGTTTGTGTTTCGCTGACGGACAGAATGTTTAGTCCCACAAAATCATATTCATACTTGCCATCTACTTCTACAGGAAACACAGAAGTAATAGCAGGATTGTTATCTGGGATAGCAAAAAAGTCGCTTTGTTTGCTGTAAGTGCCATCGCCATTGTTTTTGAGAACATATGCACCTTTGTATGGTCCTACAAAAATATCGTTGTCGCCATCGTGATCAAAATCTAAAACATAAATGTATGCAACACCATGCACTGTGGTAGCACCGTCATCTATGAACTTGTTGTGTGAAAATTGCCTATCGCCTAGATTTTCAATAAATTGTAATACATGACCATCATAGTAAGGATCACCTGTGGTGTTAGATACTAAGATATCTAATTTGCCATCGTTGTTAAAATCAAATGCCTGTATATCAAATGCAATGTTTACATTTTCATAATAACCAGGAGGAAGTGCTGTGTAATCCTTAGTGTAATCAGAGTCACTGTTGCCCCAATATATACCACCAACACTGTTGCCGCCTAAATTTCTGTAAGCAACATCACTCCAACCTAGTGCAATATCACCAAAGCCGTCATTGTCAAAGTCTGCAATAACAGTAGAGGTTGCAAAATGTCCAGCATGTCCTACTTGGAAACTGGTATTTTTAAATCCACCTTTACCATCATTCAGCATGAAAAACATGTAGCCATTATTTTGAGAATATATAGGTGTGGTGTTAGGCATAAAAATATCATTAAAGCCGTCACCGTTGAGATCACCTACAGCATGATCATGCACAAATAGTCCCACATTAACACCATCACTGTTTACATTGTTGAACATAAAATCAGGTAGGTTATTGTGAGCATCAACAAACTTGCCATTGTCAGTGAGCCACAGTTGTCCAACATTAAAGAAGTCTTTGTTACCGTCATTGTTGAAATCATAAAGGTGTGCAATGCCTGTGTTAATGGCTTGAATAGGTGCTTCTTCATTGTTGTACCAACCCAAGTTAAACATTGATGACCCTTCACCGTACACCAATGGACAAGTGTTGTTTGAAAACACACTGCAATCCAATTTAAAATGTCCCGAACCATCATTGACAAACTGCAACATTCTGGTACCAGGCAGTGTATTCTCATCACCGAATGTGCCGACCCATACCAAAAAGTCACTGTGCCCATCTTGGTTGATATCGTTTTCCATCACCACAGATGCATTTGTCATCCAGTTACCTGGTTCAGAATACTCATCACTGTCTGGATTGTTTTGATGCTTACCAGCATGACTACCATCAATCACAACTTGCAAGAAAGAAAAATCTTCCACAGTGTATTTGCCATTTACCCACTGTGTATCATTAAATTCACCTACCTGATAAGTGACTTTGTTGTATCCTAGTTTACTGGTTGCCTCAGTGAACTGATCAGAAAACGCATCAAATTGATATCGTTTGTCTGTGTTAGTTGTGGTTGTGGTTGGTGGTGGACTAACAGTTGTTTGAACTAATCCTGCAGATCCTCCTCCGCCAGCACAACCTATAAGAGCAGTCAATAAAACTGCTATTACCCCTACTTTATATTGCTTCAACATGTTTGCATTTTCCTCGATATGTGAAACCCGGGCAACTGCATTTGCCATCTCTGATGACATACACATTACCATTAGAACCTTTTACTTCAATAACGTTTGGATCAGATGTGTTATCTTCGTATTCTTTTACAATGTTGAATTTTCGTCTAGATTTGCTAAATCCTTTCATAGGATTTTTAAAAGTAGTCAGTTTTGCACTGCTGTTTGACTGATATGCTACTAGTTCATTGGCACTGTTTACATGGTAAAAGCCATTGTTAAACTGCCAATCTGTGACTTCTTGTAGTACCGTTATTTTCATACATCGTTTCCCTTAAACAATACATACTATTATACATAAAATAGGGTATAAGTCAACCTTTTTACCAAAAAAAGTGGTAAAAAAATGTCATAAATATATGCTTATGTACAGAGAAATTTACACAAAATTGCTAGAAACAATGGGTTTTGGACGTTGGGAATTCGAGTATAATAACCTAGTACAATGTGTATTTCCGGTAGGAAATATCAAGCACTTAGACTGGTTTTGTGATGATTTTGTACAAAAACACAGCCTTTTAGATGAGCATTTGATTGGTGCTGAAACTGTGCCGGCAAACACATTGTTGGAAGGTCACACAGATTATTTTAGAAAAAGTAACTTGCTGATCAATGTGGGCAAACAAGCAAAATTGTTTCATCACAACAACGATAAACTAGAAGAAACTGTTATTCCTGAGGGAGGAATATTTTTGTTAAACACACAAAAAACACACGGTTCAAACAACACAGATGACTATAATTACGAATTTCTAACTGTGAACACAAAGTTAGATTATGATAGAGCAAAGGAGTATTTAGGTGTTTAGTACCGTTTTTGATTTTTCATTTGATGTTGAAAAGATATTGTCTTTAGAGGAAGAAATATATAACACAACACCCACCGAACATGGATTTTACATGCACCGTGCAGATACAAAAGACATGACCCAAGACATATTGATGCTGAAAGATTTAACCTGTTTGGAAAAAGTAAACGAATATGTTGCACCAATATTGCTAACACCCGAGCATAGTATCGGATTTGAAAATGTAAACCCAAATCAAAAAGTTGATCTACACAACGACTTTTTGTTCAGTTGGAATAACCCATTTACTCGAAAAGCAAATATTTTATTCAATTTAAATGATTTTCCTGTGTACATAATTCACCAAGATCCCAAACACAACAAATACATAAATCCACAACAAATTATGGTTTTGGATGTTACCAAACAACATGGATGCGATCATAGAAACATTGATCAATTAACTAAATTATTCACTATCAATATTAGAAAAACTTACGATGACACTGTAAGTTATATACAATCTATTATATAGACACTTCGTGTCTTTTCCAACTACACAACTCATTCATTTCATTCATTTCGTTATTTGTTGGAAATTTCTTCTTTAGAAGAAATAGTTATCATGAAAGTTGAGCCATAATTCACCCGTTGCCGGGTGAAAAAAATGATGTCATCATGATGAGCATCGCCATCTCTAACTCGGGTGCTACTAGGAACCGGTGAGCCTTCTGTCCCCAAACACTACCGTCACGAATCTCACGGAAGCCAATATAACCTTGTAGAGTTCAGTTATACTGACTTGTAGGTTGCTGTTTCTCAGAGCCTACATCTTTTTAATACTGTGTCGTTTATGTATCTTGCCGTCCACAATCCAGATCTGGCGCCTCGAAGGAACCTCAGGGATACCGATATTATGTGCCTCGGTGGGGTGGTGTGGAGCCTATGTGTTGCCTGTGTTAGTTTGACTTGGTGTCTATGATGTGCCTTGCAAATTGTAATTAGTTTTTTGACAAATGTTCTTTTAAAATTTCTGAACCACCTACTCTAACATTGATAATTCCGTTATAATAATCGTCTGTGAGTAGAACTTTTCGTTCAAATTGTTCTCTGGCTTCTAAGTAACTGGCAACTCCTCTGCTAGGACAAATGTGTAGTATTTCCCTAATAAAATTTTCTTCGCCGTACTTGGCTACGTCTGCTTTTAGATGATCTGAACTACCCCAATACTCACGCCAGTCACTTTCTTTTGTGCCTCTGCGTTTTTTCTTTTTGCCTTTGAGTGGAGGTTTAGTGGTCTTAAACTTTGCCAGTTTTTTACCCACATACTTTTTGCCATTCTTTTTGTTCGTGATGAGGTATACGAATGCTTCACATCCTTCTGGCAAATCGTCTATTTGTTTTCCTTTGTATATCCAATAACTCATCTACATGTCCAACTGTGTACATACTTATGTACAGCAATGTTGGAAATGTCGATATCTTTGGTTACTAATTCACCTATAGGCAAGTAACCAATTGTGAGTCTTGGATCCTTCCACTGATAAGGAATCTTATTTTGAATTTGTCTATAAAACATAAACATCATCATCATTAGATCATCAAGTTCAAACTGACTGACGTACTTGTCGTTGTCTAACCAACAGTACACTGTGTTAGACATTTTGGTAGTGAATTGTATTTGATCATTTGGTATATGTACATCATTGTCTGCAAACAGTTCTAAAAAATGTTTGCCAACATGTGGATAATTCATATACATTACACCAAACTTTTTAGAAGGTGTAAACATACTGTATGCTTCTTCAGGCAAATCAATGCCATCATCTTCACATGTAAATAAAAATCGTTTGGAGTTGAACTTTCTAGACAGATCTTCTAAATGATGTATTAGATAGTTGAATTTTTGTAACAATGCTTTGTGGTTTAAATCGGTGGTTTCTGCATGTAATCTAGGAAAGTTTTCATGAAGTTCGTTTAAGTTGTCTTGATTAATATCTGAAATTAAACCAGCGGTTAACAGTTGCTGGCTTACATCTTCGAGTTGTTGTTTAATGTCTTGTTCTGTTTCACCAAAATTATAAAATTGTGTTCTGTCGAGTACCGAATTTTCTTGTTGTTTCATTCTCTCATAAAACAGAGAACTAACAGAGTTATCATACATGTGATAACTTAAGGTAAGTTCAGCAGACTTGCCTAGATGTATATCTATGATCATATTTCACTGTCGAGTATTTCTATGTCATTACTATAACTTGTGAAACCACCTTCTTTAACAACATACAACACATTGTTAACACGCCCTTGTAATTCTTCTTTGTGTGATATTAAGAACACATTTTTCTTTGACTCTCGACCCATCTTTTTGAGAACTGCCAATGCATTTTCAACACCTGTGGTATCCATACCACTGTCTACCAGTTCATCTATACACATCAAATTCATTGGTTGGTTAAGACTTTCGTAGATGTCTCTAAACGCCCAACTCATACCCAGTATAAGTCTATTACGTTCTCCTCTACTTAAATTATCAAAGTCTAAGTCTCTGCCATATTCTGTGATATCCACACTTAAATCACTGTTAAATTTAACATCGTGTGGCAAACCTAATTTGTCTAAATAATGACTCAGTCTATAATTCAAATATTGTAAATTTTGATCTATAATTTTCTTTCTGATAAAACTATCTTTGCTTGTAAGCAATTTATACAAAAACTCTTGATGATCTTTCACATATGTTAGATCATTTATAACATCATAGTTTATTTCTTCGATAGCAGTTTTTTTGAGTTGTTCTATTTGTTCAACATATGGATTTGTTTCTTGACGTTTTTCTTTGAGCTGGCTTGTTAACGTGTCTACATTATGACGATGTTCTAGTGCATCTTCCATATTAGAATAAAACGTTATGGGTGTTTCAGGTAATTCTCCTAATTCGTCAATTTGAGATTTTGCTGTTTTTAGTTTAGATTCTAGTTCTTCTAAATAAACTGTTTCGGTTTCTAATTGTTGTTGTAAACCTTCAACATATTCTTCATGGGAATCTAAATGAGCAGTATCTTGCCCACACGCAGGACAAACCCCCTCTTCTGCTTTTTTTAGATTATTTTTAAATGTAGAAATATTTTTTTTACTACGGGCCATACTCGTGGATAGGTTTTCTTGTTCATTTTGCAAACTGGTAAGTTTTACATACTTTTCGTTTATTTCAGAAATAACTTTGTGGTTTTTTAGTTCTTCATCGATGTTTGTTTCTTCCAGTACAACTAACAAAGACATCATCTCATCTATCTTAGATTGATTTTGACTTTTCCATGCCTTGCTACGATTTTCAATTTCTGCAATATTTTTTTCAACTCGCTTGTTGGCATTGTTAACAGCCTGAATTCGTAGTTCTTCTTCTTTGATACTGTCTTTTGTGATCTTTAATTTTTCTTTGAGCAGTTCTGCCTTTTCGCTTATCTCAGTTATACCTAACAGTTGTTCAATCATATCACGTTGATCATTAGTTTTCATACTGAGGAAAGGTTCGGTATATGTGTTAAGTGCAATCAAGTGCTTGAACATATTATGAGGGAAGCCAATCACACGTTCAATATCTTTTTGTGTTTCTCTGCTGTCGCCTTGCTGTTCGTCATCACGTGCTTCTGTACCGTTTATAAAAAACTTTAGAACATTAGGACGTCTACCTCTCTCAATTCTATATTCGGTGCCATCGATTTCAAAATCAACAGTCACAATCATACCCTTACCATTGGTTTTGTTGATGAGATTATCCTTGCGAATATTGGTCAATGCTTCGCCATAGAGTGCATAACTGAGTGCATTGATGATAGTGGTTTTACCTGTACCATTTCTGCTACCGTCTCCACCCAAGTCTAGATTATGACCTAAAACCAGTGTAAGTGATTCTGTATTAAAATTCACAGCCTGAGTGTTGTTACCAACACTCATAAAGTTTTTTGCTGATACGTTTTTGATTGTTAACATTAAACTTCTAACTCTTTGTAAATTTCTATAAGTTTGTCTTTTTGTATACTAGAACTTTCAATTGTATCCAGTTGTTGTATAACAATTTGATCCACACTTTCAAATTTGATTTCTGTGCCTTGAAAAATTTCTTCCTCTTCTTTTACAGGCAATAATTGTATTTCTCTTACACTATATTTTTCTGCAAAAGTTTCTCTGATAAAATTTGCTTCTTCATAACTGATGGGTATATCCAACTTGATTCTGGCATGTGTTGTGCTGTCCAAATATTTGTCAGGATCTTCCAACAGTTGTCGTAAACCTAATAGTAGATACTTAGGGCACTCGGGCCAGTTTACATACTGAGGTTCTTCACCCCACGTGAGGAACATGGCACCGCGTTCATTATCGCCTGCATCGGCATAATTGTGAGGGAACGCATTTCCAATATAGTGTATGTTGTTTTTGTATTGACGTTTATGGAAGTGACCACTAAACACATATTCTGGTCCCGACAAATGTTCTGCCTTTATGCCACCATGATCTGGCATTTCTACCATAGCATTCATTTTAAAGTAAGGCAGTTCAAAATGTCCAAACATATATTTTACATCATACTTTTGAACTTTTTTGAATTCATCGCCTATAAGCCATGGCACAATCGCAACACCATCTTTGATGAAATGATCATCAACCATTACAAAATTTTCAAGATCTCGAGCAAACTCTACACTGTTTAATTCTCGCTTTTCTCTGTAATATAAATCGTGATTACCTGTAATGAAATAAACAGTTTCAAATGCGTCATTAAGTTTTTTAAGATCTTTAATAGTTGCGTTCATGGTAGCAACATTTACACTTGCTCTGTGATGATGCCAATCACCTAAAAAGATACAGGTTTCAGCCTCTCTGGCTTTTGCTTCTGCAATAAACCAATCCACGTAGTCGTGACAATCTTTAAGATGTTGCCTACTGTTTTGTTTTAAGCCGTAATGTATATCCGTAAAACATGCGGCCCTTTTAAAAAGGTCTGCCATAAATTATTCGCCGCTGTGTGAATTTTCTAATTCTGTTTCAGCAATCTCACGCAATTCTCTCATCTCATTTTCATATTCGATCTGTCTACCATAACTTGGTAAATGACCACTTTCAATTAGAATATCATCACGAATTGATTGGTTGCGTTTTTCTAAATTTAATACTCTGGTAAAACTGTTATTGACTGTAGCAGTATAATATGCAAATGGGTTGTCCGATTTTGCTTCGTTGAATTGCAGACCAATTTGTGCCAGTTGCACCAATGCTTGACCACGCATTTCGTCAACATAAGTGTAACCTCTCCAGTTACCTCTTTGACTATATCTTTCAACCAGTTTCATAAACATACTGCCTAGTTTATTTGTGATCTGTCCGTGATTGGTACTGAAATGCCCATTATGCAGTCCACCAACCCAATGACTTCTCACAACTTCTCTAGGGTTAATACCGTTGCTGTCTAAAATATAATGTTTGAACGGGGGAAAGTTAACTTTTGCTTTTGTGTCAGCAATAGTTTTTGTAGTTTTCTTTCTCTCAGGGTCATCAGGAATATGCTCATAAGTCATAACTCTGAAAACCAAATCATCCACTGCAATACTGTTAGGATCTACTGCAAAATCTTTCTGTTTGGGTTTTTTATCCCAATCGCCTTTCGCCATAGATTCTTGGTATGCTTCTGATTGCATTTTAGATGCACGATTTTGTTGTGCTTGTTTGATGTTCGTTTTGTTAATTTTGCTTAAACTTTCAACAATGATATCTGGATCTGAATATCTGTCATCAGACACATAGCAATAAGATAATTTGCTTTTGTGAATTTCTTTTAAAATATCTTTGTTGTTAAGGTAATTTATTTTTTTAGTAGTATGTACCATGTAATCTCCTTCACTCTATTAGCAATTATAGTGCCTTTAGTAGTAAAAGTCAAATGTTTTTTAAACATAATTAAAATACGTTTTTATTTATCGTGATAAATATTGTACAGGAGTTAGTAATGGCAGAAGAAACAAATAGAACCCAAGGTGCAGTGACTGGAGTTGAAACCAGTTTTGAGCAATTAATACAAAGAACTGATAATTCAACATTTAAAAAAGTTGACTGGAGAGCAAGAATTCGTCCTAAAAAAGGTGGCGAGAAGTATGCTTACGGGTTAGTTGATAGAGATGGTAACGAAATAACCGACAGTATTTTAAAGCCGTTACAAGATCGTGGTGGTATAGTTTACCCGTATACACCAGATATATTTTTACAAGGCAGTGTGGATTACAACGAAGCATCACAGCACGGCTCTAACTATCCATTCTACACCTTTATAAATTCAAGACCAACAACATTGCCAATTACAGGAACGTTCACAGCAAACACCGTAGAAGAAGCACAATACATGTTGGCAGTTTTTCACTTTTTAAGAAGTATCACAAAAGCATTTTATGGCGACAGTGCTGTGAAAAGTGGTTTTTATGGTACTCCACCTCCTGTGTTGTTGTTTGAATACTTGGGCGAATTTGGATTTAACAAAGTGCCAGTAATTATAAGAAACTACAA
>Ga0181590_10001786_pt1 | contig 18142 bp, 14 predicted proteins | sample 071ome_34_FD_132446 | JGI IMG/M metagenome (GOLD analysis project Ga0181590, IMG submission 132446) | Coastal salt marsh microbial communities from the Groves Creek Marsh, Skidaway Island, Georgia - 071411BT metaG (megahit assembly) | ecosystem: Environmental > Aquatic > Marine > Intertidal...
AGATACTCCTTATGTCGTAAGTCGTGAATCGCCAGCCAAGATTAGATTCACAAGAGAGCGTAGTATGTTAGGGGAGAGGAACCCTGACAACGACGATGGTTTCTTTAGACAATAAGCATTTTGGCTTTTGAAAAACTATTTACATTAGACTATTGTCCGAGGAGTTTTAACACATGGCAGTTTCAGCAAAAAACTTTAGATTCATTTCACCCGGTATCCGAATCGAGGAGATCGACCGCTCCCAAATTCCAGCAGACGAGCCAGCAATTGGCGCGTGCGTAATTGGTAGAGCAGCAAGAGGTCCAGCTTTTACCCCTGTAGAGGTAAGAAGCTTTTCAGATTTTGTAGCTACTTTTGGTGAGCCAGTAGCCGGTGGTAACGGTGGCGATGTATGGAGAGAAGGTAATTACACTTCTCCAATGTATGCAACTTATGCAGCACAGTCATGGCTAAGAAACGGCGAAGCCCTTACATTTATGAGAACATTAGGTGTTGCTTCTGATGATGCCACAACAACTGGTAAAGCTGGTTGGCAAGTTGGTGAAATTACATCGGCCTCTAATGGTACTGGCGAGGGTGGTGCTTATGGTCTTTTAGTATGGGAGTCAGGTTCTGGTGCTGGTGGTGCAGCTTACCAAACTGGTACTCTAGCAGCCGTTTGGTATTTAGAAACAGGTTCAATCCAGTTGAGTGGCAACTTTGTTGATACTCCCGCTTCTAGTGGATTAAAGACTTCAACACTTATTAGCAGTGATGCAAATGGTCAGTTTACAGCGCAGTTCCAGGGAACTGGGAACACCTCAGAGCCGCTACCCACTTCTAAATTTAAGTTTAGTTTGCAGAAAAGCAGTTCAGTGTTTGCAAGAAAAGTATTCAACACAAACCCAACATTGTTAGGAAGACAATCAGCTAATGATCCAGTTGGCTATTTCTTAGGTGAAACATTTGAGAATAGTCTGGTAAAAGGCGACGGAACAGCAATAGATGCTGGTGGCGATCTTTGGGGTATGATTGTTGGCTTGGGAGCCAGTGGAAAGAGCGCTTCTGATTTTAGAATCGGTGCCTTAGATCAAGATAACTCTGTGCCGAGGTCCGGCTGGGTTATCAGCCAAGACCAATCAAACGACACAGCTTCATTTAGTAGTGACATGACTGCTAACATTAATAGTGGTCGTGTTGAAAAACTATTCAGATTAGTTGGACTAAACAGCGGTCAGTGGATTCAAGAGAATCTTAAGATGTCAATTGAAAACATTAGACCACCCGTTGATGCCAATGTCGATCCATACTACAGATTCAATGTTGTTCTAAGAAGGCTTGGCGACACAGATACTAGCAAGCAGATTGTAGAATCATTTACCGACTGTACTCTCAACAAGAATGATGATGATTACTTGCTTAGAAAGATTGGTACAAAATATGTAACTTATGATGAAGCTACAAACAGAAACATTGAAAATGGTGAGTATGATAACCGATCTGAATATGTAAGAGTCGAAGTTAATAGTAAATACGCTGATGGATTTGAGGCAACGTTGATCCCATACGGTGTTACAGGCCCAACAAGATACAAGCCTCACGACATCGCGTCATCAGTGACACTCCCCGGTGGTGGCAACCGCTTCTTGTTGGTTGGCAATGAAATGAATGGCAATACTGCCATCGCCGCTGTTGTTGCCGAGGTTCCAGCGGGTGGTCTTCTCTGCACATTCCCAGCACCAAAAACTAGAGCTACAGCTAACTTAGCCACTGTTGGTGCTTACAGAGTAGCTAACTTTGGTGTAAGTGTAAGAGATGATGGTGCTAACTTGGTAAGAGAAGATGTTATCGATCTTTCAAGAATAAAACCAGCCGGAATTAGCGGACAGTACGATTCCGGCTCATACCTAGATTATTCATTTATCACAACTCTAGACAATGTAAAATACAGTGGAGCAACAAACTCCCTACCAGGAACATCATCAGTTCTAGTTTATGCTAACGATGCCCGCTCCGGTGGTGCTTCACTATCAGCAAAAAGTGGCTCAAATGAGATCTTAGAATTGTCCACTGGTGCCCCTGGTCTAACTACATTGTTCTTTGGAGGCACTGATGGTTTTGATATTACAGTATCAGACCCACTAGCTCCCGGTCAAATCGCAGTTAACAACAAAGAGAACAGCTACGAGTACTTTACACTTGAGAGAGCAATTAACACAGTAAAGAATCCAGAAGAGGTTTCTTACAATGTTATCGCTGTCCCAGGCATGAACAATAGTTCATTGAACAGCAAACTAGTAGCCAACACTGAAGAAAGAGCAGATGCTCTAGCAGTAATCGAATACGAAGGTTCTTATGTCCCACCAGCAGATTACCGCTACAGCACTAATAGCTCAACCAATGGCAATGTTAACACTTACATTACAAATAGAAAGAGCGATGGCACAAACTCAAGCTATGCTGCAACTTACTTCCCATGGGTAAAGGTTCGCGATAATATCAACAGCACAGATCTTTGGGTGCCAGCTTCAGTTGCTGCTCTAGGTGCAATGTCCTACACAGACCGTGTACAAGCTCCATGGTTCGCCCCTGCTGGCTTTAACCGTGGTGGTCTATCCTCTGGTGTGTCTGGACTCCCAGTCGTCTCTACAGCCCTCAAGCTCTTCAAGGACGACAGAGATGATCTATACGAGGTTGGTGTTAACCCAATCGCTACATTCCCAAATGAGGGTGTAGTCATCTTCGGTCAGAAGACACTACAGATTCAGAGATCAGCCCTAGATAGAATTAATGTTCGCAGACTTCTAGTGTTCCTCAAGAGAGGCATTTCTAGAATCTCTAACGGTGTTCTATTTGAGCCAAATGTACCAGATACTTGGAATAACTTCAAGAATCAAGCAATCCCATTCTTAACTGATGTTAAGACTCGTTTTGGTTTAACTGATTACAAGTTGGTTCTAGATGAAACTACAACAACTCCTGACTTGATTGACCAAAACATCTTGTATGCCAAGCTGTTCATCAAGCCAGCAAGAGCAATTGAATACATCGCTCTAGACTTCATCATCACCAACACTGGGGCATCTTTCGATGATTAATTTAAGGACAAACTATTTAGGTTTAGGAGACAAAAAATAAATGGCTACAGCAATTCCAGTTTGGGCAAACCCACTAACAGAACCAAAAAGAAAATATAAGTTTATTCTTAACATCGCAGGAATCCCAGCCTATGTTGTTAAGACTACGGACAGACCAACCGTTACAGTTGGCGAAGCTAAGCATGAGTTTTTGGTTCACGACTTTAAGTTCCCAGGCAGAGTCACTTGGAATGATATTAGCATTAACCTAGTAGATCCAATTGATCCTGATGTTTCAAGTCGTCTATTAGCTCTTGTAAGAAATGCTGGTTATGTCTACCCTGGTGATTTTAGCGGCTCACCTTCAGATCCTAACTACCTAAGAAAGTCAGTTGGCAAATCTAACTTTATTGATCAATTGGGTCAAGTTACAATTGATACTCTCAATACTGCTGGTGAAACAATTGAAACTTGGAGACTTAATAATGTTTGGGTTAAGTCAGTAGCTTACAATCAAATGAGCTACAGCGATGAAGGCTTAATTGAGCTTCAACTTCAAATTGCCTATGACTGGGCTGAACTAGAAACATTCAGTCCCACTGAATAATTTAGAGTCGAACTAATTATATTAGTATGGCTGGCACACTTGGAAATTTAACCAAATACACAGTCTTTAATGGACAATCACAATTGTTCAGTAGAGACTTACAATTTAATGCACAACAAAAGTTTCGCTTTGTAGCATTAATTGATGACATTCCTGCTTTTTACATTAGCCGTATTGATCGCCCTTCATATACAGTTCAAACTCAAGAACATACTTTATTAGATCATGTTGTAAGATACCCAGTTAGGGTTAAATGGGACCAAATCTCATTTACTATTAAAGAAATTTATGGTGGGGATACTGTCGGATCAGTGGGCGGCAATGTTATGGCAAAATTATTAGCTCACTCATACTACTATCCTGATGATGTAAATACCTCTGCTGGATCTAGTGCGCTAACAGCAATACTAAATCCGTTGGATGCAACGAGAGATGCTGCCTTTGGAACTAGAAATTTAACGAAAGAAAATCTTACTAGAGCTTTGGGTAATTTAAAAATTGTTTCATTAAAACCAGATGGATCTACATTTGAAACGTGGACAATTTATAATGGTATGATAACAGCAGTTAAGTTTAGCGAGAACTCTTATTCGGATGATAGCTTAACAGATGTTACAGTTACGGTACAATATGATTGGGCTAAGTTAGAGCTTGGTCAAGGTTTATTTTAAGAGGTTTAAATGAGAAATAATGAGGGAAGAACTCAAATCCCTCCTGAGCTTCTAGATCAATTTATGAAGCAGCAAGAGGAGAAGTTCGCTAAACAACCCCTGCCACAACAACAACCAAAGACAACAACAGGGTATCAAGTACCAACAGACTTTGTTGAATTACCATCAAAAGGACTATTTTATCCAGAAAACCATCCTTGGCATAATAAAGAAAAAATAGAAGTTCGTTATATGACAACAAGAGAAGAGGACATTTTAAGTTCCGATGCTTATGCCAAAGCCGGTGTTATGTTTGATAAATTAATAGAAAGTGTTGCAATCGACAGGGTTGATTCTACTACTCTATTGCCAGGGGATAGAAATGCTATTTTAATTAATGCTAGAAAAAACTCATACGGCAGTGATTATAATTTTGCAATACTATGCCTCAATTGTTATGAAAATTTAGAATGCTCGGTTGATTTAACAGATTTACAGTCAATTCAAATCGATTTAGATAAGGTAACCGATAACAATACAGTTAGCGTAGAACTACCAGCATCTAAGAAACAAGTTGAATTTAAAATAATGACTTCTGGGGACATTAGCCAAGTTACTAAATCAACAGAACAACAGAAGAAGCACGGCATTCAACCAAATGAAAGTGTAGAACTTCATAGAAGGATGATAGTGTCAATTGATGGCGATAATAGTCCAATGACTATTAATACTTTTGCACAATCTATGTTGTTAAAAGATTCAAGATTTTTAAAATCCCAGTATGTTAAGTTTAGTCCAGATGTAGACTTCTCCTATGAAAAGAAGTGCGAAAAATGTGATCACCTAAACAAAGGAGGTGTGCCCGTTGGGGCTAACTTTTTTTGGTCTGACGAGTGATTATTTTAGTTCTGTTTATGAGCAAATCTTTTTAATGGTGTTAAAATCTAATTTTAGTTTTACTGAAGCTTATTCCCTTCCTATTAATTTAAGAAATTGGTTTTTTGATAAATTAGTCAAGTATCATGAAATGATTAATAAAACTAATAACTAATCTAATTATAGAGAGGTAAAACACACCTATGGCTATAGATCCGAATCAACTTACTGAATTATTTACTAGAGCTTTAAATGGGCAATTAAAAGCAGACCAAATTAGATCGCTTGCTCGTAATGGACAGATTGATACAAAACAAAGAGACACGTTATTAAAAGCTGCGCAGAAATTTCAGAGCACTCAAAGTACAGCTAATAAAACATCTGGTTTAACAAGGGACTTAACTGGCGCTCTTGGAGAAACATACAGCGCGTTTCAAAACATTACCGGTGGCGCTACAGTTTTAGAAGAAACGCTGACAGCCCTAGGTAAACAAGTGGGCAACACAACGCGCGACCTATTAAAATCTAATTCAGCAGGAGATCTGACTAAGACTTCAATAGAAGGCATGATCAGGTCCTTTAATACTTTATTAAAACCTCTGTCTGGCGTTATTGACAGGATTGAGGGTTATAGAATAGCTTTAAACCAGTCAGGCGTTGATGGAAGAAAGTTTATTTTAGAACTTAGACGACAACAAGATGCTTTAACCAATTATTACATTACTTTTGATAAACTAAATCAAGTTTTTGTAGAGTATCAATCTAGATTATCTCAAACTATTTCATCTGGGTATCCCGCACAAAGAGAAGCTCTTATGAAAATAGCGGCTATTAATGAAAAATTTGGCGTTAGCATTTCAACTACGACAGATGTAATTAATCAACTAGACACAGGAATGCAGTTATCTGCAAACCAAACAGATGTTTTTTCTAGAAGACTACAAAAATTTGCCATAGACACCGGACAGCCAGTAACAAAAGTATTTAGTGATTTCGCCTCAGCAACAGGAAAATTCTTTGTAGAGTTGGATCCTGACAAAGCTTTAAAGAAATTTACTATTTTTCAACAAGTGGCTCGTAGATTAGGAACGGATGTAAGTCAGTTAACTCAACTAACAGATAATTTTGAAACCATAGATAAGGGAATGGAGTTTGGTGGTAATCTAAACATGTTACTCTCAAACCTTGGTGGTTCATTTGACGCGGTTCAGGCTACTCTCATGAGCCAGCCCGAAAGAATGCGATACATTGCTGAACAAGTTGGACAAGTTGGTGATCGAATTCGTGGAATGTCTGATTTGGGTCAAAGAGCCATTTTAAGAGAATTGGCAACGCAGCTTGGCGTAGATGTTGGTATGGTTAGGTCTTTAATTAATAAAGATAAAACAGCAGACATTCAAAGGTTTATTGATGGAACTACTAATTTAGCTGCAATGGGCGTTGAAGAACAGGCAGCTAGAGCAAGAGAAATGACAACTCGTACAGAGAAAGTACAAACAGCCAATGATAAAATGATTTCAAGTATAACTATTGCTGCTGAAAAATTAGCACAATCTCTAACTGACGCAAAAGTAGTGTTAGCTGGTAAAGGTATAGAAAAAGCAATGAGTTATTTGGAAAAATTTGCCCCAGAAGTTGATAAACTTACTGCGCAAGTATCTCAATTTGCAACTTCCGTTCAGAAAAACGGTATTGCTTATCAAGAGGCAACGAAAGACCAAGTAGAAGCTTTAAATAAAAACACTAGAGCACAAAGAACACCAGGGACAGGACAGAGATTACTTCCATAAGTTTGTAATTATTAAGGAGAAATAAAATTGCATAATCGTGCGGATACTTTAAAATTTTTGAAACAAACTCTCCAAGAGGATGAAAAACTTAAATACGCTTCAAATGAAGAGCGCGAATTAAGATTAAAGTATCCCTTTGCAAATGTGTTTTTACAATTTCCAACTACTGGTGAAAGTATTGCTTTTCCTGCGTACATGAAGAATTTGCAAGACACTTTTAATCCAAAGTTTAATACAATTGATGTATTTGGTCGTGTTGATCCAATTCCAGTTTATCAAGGTACCTCTAGATCAATAACTTTTAGTTTAATGATGCCTGCCTATAAAGAGGAGCACGCTAGAGAAATCTTGTCAAATATCAACACAGTTGTAAAAAATCTTTATCCATCGTATCTAAATACACAAAACGAGCAAACTAAGATAATTAATTCGCCACCTCTTATTAGAATAAAATTTGCTAATCTTATTTGCGATCATACAAACCCATCAAGAGGATTACTAGGTTATCTTAATGGCTCAATTAACATTACGCATGGTTTAGAGGCAAATGGAATTTTCCTAATAGATGCTGGTAATGGAGATGGGGCAGTTTATGTTAAAACATACGAAGTTTCTTTTAACATGAGTGTTTTACACGAATCAACTCCCGGTTTTAATGAAAGAGGCGAATTCCTAGGCAATAGTGAATTTCCTTACTCATTGGATTCATCCGGCACCTCATTTTTTAAGGAGCAAACAGAAGGAAGCGCCAACACCAGTGCTACTAGCACAACTACATCTCAATTGCCGGGTAGTACTAATGGCAATGGAACTAAACAAAATAAGATTATAAATAAAATAACGGGAGCTAAATAATGGCTGTTTCTAGATATAATAATTTAGTAGAGTTTATAAACGCCACATCTGGCTATCGTAAAACATTTAAAGGTAGATTTGGAGAACAAGGTATAAGACAAACAGGCGTTAACAAACTTTCATACCCTAACCAAGAAATCTATGATAGAATAGAAACAATCGCAATTACCTGGAAAGTAGGAGATAGATTTTACAAACTATCTTCAAAGTATTATAATAACCCAGAATACTGGTGGGTTATTGCTTGGTTTAATAAAAAGCCGACTGAGCAACACGTTCAATTAGGTGAAACTATTTTAGTGCCACTATTTTTAGATGAGTTATTAAGCATAATTGGATTATAAGAATGACAGTAGATTTAGGATCATCATTACAGCTTTTTTTCCCAATAGTACCGGGAGGCTTATCAAGACAAACTTTTTTAAACGAGGTTTTAACGCCACAAATACAAAGAGGCGATACCGACTCACAAAGAAGTGCCCTTGCTAGAATTTTATATGATGACCATTTTGAAAAAAGTTCTGTCCCTGGACTATCAGATGAAGTTTATAAAAAAATAATTAATGGCAGAGCTAATACAAGAAACAAAATTTTTAGTATTCACCCAGATCATCACCAAGACTTTGAAGAAGGATTTATCCCCAATAAACCAGCAAACCCTAGAAGGCTAAAAGAGCATGAAGAATATTTAAAATTCATGTCTAACCTTAGTTCTTATGAGTTAGCTGCTATGACACCTTATGTCAAATTAATTTATAGATACAGAAAGAAAGAAAATGATCCATGGAGAGAAATTGTATTTCCTTTCAAATCTTTTTCAACAGAAGATGAATACGATCCAACTTTGGAAGATGAAAGCAAAAAAATACTAGGTGGTAAATTTGCTAGAGGTGATGGAGCAGGTATACAATCCATCAATGTAAAGAGAAACTTCCCAGCAATTGGAAACTTACTCAGCGTTAATGTTGACATAAATTTCTTCTTTCAAAACATTAACGTTTTAACAAGAAAGAAAAAGATAGATGATTTAGAAGATTTTAGCTTTATTAAAACAATTTCCTTTTTATCTCCAAAGCTTGAAGAGTTGGTCTTAGAGTATGGCTATGGTATCTCAAGATTTACTGATCCAACTATTATTCCACCAAAAATTCAAACTCAAATTTTATTAAAAGAAAAGAAAAGATTTATTCTTCGATACAAAGGACATAGTTTTAATTTTGAGCAAGATGGTTCAATTAGGTTGGGCGGAAGTTATACAACACAACAAGATCAAGATCTCTTTAATAAAAAGTCAGACGTGTCAATTCCAAAAGGCGACTTTGTGATTGGAAATTTTGCTTCATCTGAATCAACAAAAACATTATTAAGAAATTATAAAGATCTTGTTAAGTCTTCTGATAAGATTGAACAGCAATTAAGAGTATTAAAAACAAAAAACGAAAGAAGAAGGATGGCTAAAAAAGTCTCTGGTAATTCACAAAACTCTAAGGATGTTGTTAATTTTGAAACAAAGAAAAGAGAGTTGGAAAATAAATTAAGAGAACAAAGAAAAACATTAAATAAATTAAAAAATCAACTTTCTCCTTTAATTAAGCAAACACTGGTGAGCACTATTGCAACAAATAAAGATTTATTTAAAATAAACTTTGAAGCAGATTCTGCAAAAGAAGGTCAAACAAGAAAGTTTAAAATAAAAACAAATTTATTCTTAGAAGAAAGTGCTAGTACTGCTGGAAATAGTTCTACACTATTAGCCACTAATTCGTTCTCGATTTCATCAGCAGATAAATTTAAAGACAACATCGTTTTTGAAGAAATTAGAGGGAAAACAGGAGACGAAGCATTAAATGTTCTAGACAAGACAATTGGTTCTATTTTAAACGTTCCAATAGGCGCTACAAGAAGCAATAAAGATAAAACGTTTGGTGACATTGCTTTCTTCTCTGTAAGGGCATTAATTGCTGCTGCTTATGAAAACTTGGAAGAAGATTACAAAAAGAATCAAGCTCCTTTTGTTGGGTTAAGCAACATAAAAACTAAAGCTCTTGGAAAAGACTATTCCTTAAACATAGGCGATGTTTTGATTTCTGTAGACGAATTTCAGAGATGGTATTACAGAAACTACATTTCAAAGAATAGAATTATTTATAGCTTTGGCGACTTTCTTGATGATATAATGTCTGATTTAATCCCAAGAACATTTAACGAAAATAATAATTCATTATTTGGTAGAACCAACATCGGAACAATAAAACCATTTTTTTACTCCACCACTATGACTGGTAATCAAAAAGATGTAGCATTATTTAGAGAAATCTATAAAACAAATTCAAAAACTGCCTTAAAGAATTTTTCATCTAAACTAAAGACCGTAAATCAAAATCCATCTAGATTAGATTTAAAAAGTGTTGTATTGTATACTCCATTAAAAAGTATTAGCAGCCCAGCTACCAGTCCCTATCTCTTAAGAAATCTATCTTCAGTCAACCCACCATTTGATGAGGTACAAGACCTAAGATATAATTCACCACATGTAAAGATAGGAGCCGATGATGGCTTGTTGAAAAACATTTCATTTAATTCACAAGATTTTCCTGGTTTAAGAACTGCGTTATGGGCTGAATCCCTTGTAGATTCAGCAGAAGTAATCTTAAAATACAAGTACAGCGCTAATGTTACTACAATAGGAAATAATATATTTTTTAAGGGCGGCTTTTTTACAGTTCCAGCAAACCCTCTTGGAATTGATAAAGATGCTTTTGACCCTGGCATTGTTGGTTATTATGCTATTCAGAGTGTTTCAGACAGTATTTCTCTTGGTAACTATGAAACTAGCCTTGCAGGAACCTGGGTATTCAACCCAGCCGCTGAAAAAGGAAAGTCTGGAACCGATGTAACTCAGCAAATTGTGGAAGCTATGATTCCGCCAATTGGATTAAAGCTTAGTGTTGTACAATATCTAGAAGACATGTTCAAATTAGATGCTTCTGTATTAGCAGCGAATGGAATGAATAGTGATTTTACTCCAGAAACTAAAACTAGTAATGATTTGCGACCACAAAATGATTTGTATAAAGACATTAAGGAGCCAATTTAATGGCAAACACTCCAAGCGCTAATAACAATTCTACTACTAAAGAATTCTATAATAGTAGAGTTTTGTATGATAATTTATACGAACAGACTGAGAGACAGTTTGATTTATGGTATGATGTACCACTCTATGGTAAAGTAGATGAACTAGGTAGAGTTGTTTATCCAAAAGAATCTTTTTTAGAAATAGTATCTAAAGATGAGGATGATGAAATTATTTTATGTTTAAGTTTCGTTTCGCAGGCGTTTAAGAAAATGAGACTACATTATGAAACATTATTCCTTGATGGTTACCTTGATTCTACATCTGAATTTTTTACCAACACTTTAACACCAGTAAAAGGTTGGACTAGTCCTACAATAAACTATCAAGATAATCTTCAATCTTTATATGAGCAATTTTTTAACGATCAACTTGTTGGCTTATCTGATTCACAAATAATTAAAGATTTTGATACTTTTGTTGAATTATTTTTACAGTACATAAAAGATACAAGAAAAGCATTTACTAGAATTGGTCTTCATGAATCAAGGGAGATTAATGTAAATAACGCTGGTTTAGCAATTGAAATTTTTGAAGGTGAATATGGAGATGATTCACAAGCTTTTGAGTTTGTAAATGATACTAATTTTGAATTATTCGAAGAGTTGTGTGGCAAGTATGGTTTTAGGATCGATAGGAATGTTCCTTGGAGATTAGTTTTTAACATTACAAGTAAAAAGTCCGAACCTTTTATTAAAGAACAAGTAACAACGGAAAATAGATCAGTTGGGTTAAAAGAATTTTTTAATTTATTTTATGAAAGATTGGATTTGGTAGATTATTTTAATGAATTTTATGATGAATTATTTATTTTTTATACAACATTTATTCAAGCCTTTCCAAGATATAAAGAACAAAGACAAGGTAAATCTAATTGTGCAGGTATTTTTTATACATTTAAAGATAGGCAAGTAGCACCGCCAAGAGAAAGTCTAAATAATAAGTTAGCTTACTATAAACAAACAGAACAAATTTTAAAATTGTTTTATGATTTTAGGGTTGCCGAGTCTGGTTTAAAAGTAGATAGAAAGAAAAGAGGCTTTCATCTCAAAAATGTTTTAGCTATTTATGCAGCTCTGAGAGGCAAAAATGAGAAGCAAGCTTTATCAAAAGCCCTTGATTACATTCAGTACAATCTAGGAACAGCCGCATACAGAGACGTTACGCTCAACCAAAACAACTTGACAAGACTCGATGGTGGTGTTATGATGTCCCCACAAGATCAGTTCGACAAGAGGACTGGTGAGGACAGCAGTTACTTAAATGATTTTTCAGATTCTTGATAACAAGATTGAGTGTGTCGGCTACTACAGTGACGGCAAAATCTACAAAGAAGATGTTGGACATGGCTTTACCCAGACTTGGGATAGCTCTCCTAACTTTATGTCTGAGAGTGTAGATTATGCCAAGCTCTATGCTGGGGTAGATAGTATTGATGACGTACCACTACCGGACCACCTCCACTCTAGGTGGCAGTACTCCACCAAGCGAATGAAGTCGTTTATCAAGTCACTAGGCAAGGCTAAGGTCAGTCTAGACGACCACTGCTTCTATGACCTAGTTCCAGACAAGTTCCTCACAGACTTCTATGAGGACAAGACTGAGATTACAAAGTTTGTGTTTGAAAACTTTAGTAAGCCTGCTAACTATTCTTTTTTAAAAGAAGTTAACTTGCTTCTAACCAAGATTTCTGGTCAAAAGCTAATCATTGATAAAAGTAAGCTGAATCAGCGATTTATGAAGAAGACTGACTTTGTTGCCGTTCAAAAGTTCTTAAACAGCAGTGACAAAATCAGCTACAACATCTTCAAGTCCAAGACCGGTCGCCTATCTACTCAGAAAAATAGCTTTCCAATCTTGGCTTTTGATAAAAGGTTTCGTCACATTCTAAAACCGCACAATCACTGGTTTTTAGAACTAGACTTTAATGCTAATGAGCTTCGTGTTCTACAGGCTCTAAACGGCGTAGAGCAGCCGAAAGAGGACATCCACGAGTGGAACATTAATAATGTCTTTGGGGGGTTGGGAACCCGAGCAGAAGCGAAAAAGCGGGCTTTTGCTTGGCTTTATAATCCCAACTCTGAAGATCATCTAATGTCCAGATTCTACAACAAGGATAAAATTTTGTCAACCTACTACAAGGATGGCATCATCACTACACCTTTTGATCGTAAGATTCCTAGCGATGATTTCCATGCTCTAAACTATCTAATTCAGAGTACGGCATCTGATGTGTGTTTAACTCAAGCAATCAAGTTAGATAAGCTACTAAACAACAGGAAAAGCTACATTACAGCAGTCATTCACGATTCAGTCTTAATCGATTATAACGAGGAAGACAGAGATCTTTTGAAAGATCTTGTAGAGACTTACGGCAACACTGACTTTGGTGAGTTTAAGGTTAACATCGCTGCTGGCGTGAACTACGGAGAAATGAAAGAACTATGCAGGTAATCGGAATTGGAACTGGCGGCTGTCAGATTGCTGCTGAGTTAGCCCAGCATGAAGCTTATGATGTCATAGTGATTGACACTAGCTTTAAAGAACAATTAAATAATGTCGAGCAAATCTTAATTGATAGTCAGGAAACAATCAAGGATTACGAAGAGAAAACAAGTCTTGACATTAGTGAAAAAGTAGGGCATAATGTTGTTCATGTGTTCTTGTTCGGAGGCGGTAAGACTACCGGAGCAACACTTAGAATCTTAGAGAGGATCAAAGATAAAAAAATTATTATTCACTATGTTAGACCTGAAAAAAACTTTCTATCTAACAAACAAAAGTTAAGAGAGCGAATGACTTGTGGTATACTACAGGAGTTAGCTCGCTCAGGAGTGTTTAGTAAAATTTATCTTTATGATGTCTTAGAGGTTCTAAAAGAGGCAGAAGTCAACTTCTTACAGAAAAAAGACTATGTTGCCAGCACAATAGCAGGGATGTTTCACATGGTTAATTACATTAAGAACACCGAAGGTCTATTCTCAAATGTAGAGACACCATCGGAAGTCAACAGAATCTCTAGCTTTGGCATGGTAAACCCTGAGAATGGAGAAGAGGTTCTTCACTTTCCTCTTGACAGCATCCGAGAAAAGTGTTACTATTTCGTCATGAGCAAGGAGGCACTGGAAACACCCGGTGTCATCGAAAAAATTAATAATCAAATTCAAGAAAATAATGAACAAGCTTCTTTCAAAATTATTGATTCAGAATGGTCTGATAATCATGTTTATGTAGAAGCTTTTACAAATGTCGTTCAGACGACCCAAAATAAAACGGAGGAATAAATGGGTATTGATCTTAAAAAAATGCGCCAAAAGCTAGCCGACCTACACAACAAGGGCGGTAACGGTAGTGGTGCTCGATTCTGGAAGCCATCAGAGGGCGAGAATGTTGTTCGCATTCTCCCAACTAAGGATGGCGATCCCTTCAAACACTTTCACTTTCACTACAATGTAGGAGAGAAGGCTGGCTTCTTATGTCCAAAGAAGAACTTTGGTGACGATTGTCCAGTTTGTGATTTTGTTTCAAAGCTTTACAACGATGGCGATGATGAGTCGCGACAGCTAGCTCGTAAGCTTGTAGCAAAAAGCCGCTTCTTCTCACCAGTAGTAGTTCGTGGTGAAGATGCCGAAGGTGTTAAGGTTTGGGGTTACAGCAAGACTGTTTACGAGAACTTGCTACAACTAGTCCTAAATCCAGATTACGGTGACATCACCGATCCACATAACGGAACTGACTTGGTTCTAACTTATGGTAAGGCTCCAGGTGCTATGTTCCCATCAACTAACATCACTGCTCGTCGTAAGACCTCAGCATTGTCCGGTGATTCCGACCAGATGAGTGAGTTCCTAGATAGTGAGCCTGATTTTGATAAGCTCTTTGAGGTTAAGTCAAAGGAAGATGTTTCAGCTATTCTAGATAAGTTCCTACTCGGTGAGGATGGCGATAGCTCCGATGGAGTTGTTGTTACAGACAAGTCCAATGGCTCATCTGTAGATGATGCCTTCAAGGATCTACTCGCTAGTTAATTGTTTGGCAGGGGGAGCGAAAGCTCCCCCTCCGTTATTATGGAGAAAAAATGGCGAAAGCAGCAACTGGTCGGTTAAACTTAGCCGACATGAAAAAATTAATTAATAAAAAAGCAGGAACTAATGTTGCCTTCTCTCTATCGGAGGACAACCCAACAGAAGTAAACCAGTTTATCCCTACGGGGTGTAAATGGCTTGATGGGATTATCAAACGAGGAGATTGGGGTGGTATTCCTGTAGGAAAGGTAAGTGAGATTGCTGGTCTAGAAGCAACTGGTAAATCTTACATGGCAGCACAAATCGCTGGTAATGCTCAACGAATGGGCATTGATGTTATCTATTTTGATTCAGAAAACTCTATTGACCCAGAGTTTTTAGCTAATGCTGGCTGCGACATTGAGAGATTGCTTTATGTTCAAGCTAGTTCAGTAGAGTTTGTGTTAGAAACAATTGAGAGCCTACTTGCGAACAATGATAGCCAAATGCTATTCATTTGGGATTCTATGGCCCTAACACCATCTGTTTCAGACATTGAGTCAGACTTTAACCCGCTATCAACAATGGCTGTGAAGCCTCGTATTCTATCAAAAGGAATGGCGAAGTTGATTCAACCGATAGCAAACACAAAGTCAACTCTACTAATTCTAAATCAGTTGAAGACAAACATTACTAGAAACACGGCAGAAGCTCTTACTACACCTTACTTTACCCCAGGTGGTAAGGCTCTAGCCTACTCTTACTCGCTTCGCATCTGGCTAACTGCTCGTAAGGGCAAGTCATCTTTTATCTTTGATGATAAAGGATTCAGAATTGGCACAGAGGTCAAGGCAAAGATTGAGAAGTCCCGCTTTGGAACTCAAGGAAGACAATGTGCTTTCAAGATTCTATGGGCAGGCGAAGAAGTTAAGATTATGGATAGAGAAAGCTGGTTTGAAGCAGTTAAGTCATCAGAGAAGCTAACAAATGCTGGTGCTTGGTTTACTCTTCACTATGAAGACGGATCTACAGACAAGTTCCAAAGCAAGCAGTGGATGACTAAGTTAGAAGATGAGAAGTTTCGCAATAGAGTTATGGAATTGTTGGAAGAGGAAGTGGTTATGAAGTTTGACAAGAGGATTGGCAACTCTAGCGATTTTTATGAGGAAAAGGAGGTAAATGATGAGTAAAAAGAAGGGAGACCATAAGAGCCAAAAAAAGAAAACAAATCAAGGCAACGGAACCTTTAGTAAAAAGTTCCACAACAAGCGATCAAAGGGCTACAAGAAACCCTATCGAGGTCAAGGAAGATAAAAACTACTTGACTTCGCCTCCAGCCCCTGGTAGAATGTAGTTTCTACCAGGGGTTTTTTATGGAAAGAATTATGATCGTAGACATGTTAAACATGTACTACAGAGCCTACATCGTTGATCCTTCACTGTCTTCTAACGGCCAGCCAATTGGAGGAATCAAGGGCTCTCTAAAGATTTTACAAAAGCTATGTAGGGAGGTTAAGCCAACACAAGTCTACATTTGTTGGGATGGTCGCGAGGGTTCATCAAAACGAAGAAAGGTCAACAAAGGCTACAAGGAGGGGCGAAAGCCCATTAGATTAAACAGGGCTGTTAAGAATCTAACAGAGCAGCAAGAAGCTCAAAATAAAATTTGGCAGATGGTTCGTTTGGCTGAGTATTTTAATCAACTACCAGTTTGCCAGATTAACATTGACTACTCAGAAGCAGACGACATTATTGGAGCTTTGGTAGCTCGTTTTAGGGGCAAGGAAAAAGTTATTGTCTCAAGTGATAAAGACTACTTCCAACTCTTAGATGACTCTACACTTCTTTATCGTCCAACACAAAAGCAGATTTTAAACAAGAACAACATTATTGAAGAGTACAAGATTCACCCATCAAACTTCGCACTTGCGAGAGCCATTGTTGGAGATAAGAGTGATAACCTACCCGGTGTAAAAGGTGTAGGTCTCAAGACTGTGGCGAAAAGAATGCCAATCTTGCTTGAGAAGGAGGATTGCCTCTTGCAAGATGTGTTCGACCTTGCTATAGTGGAGAACCGATTCTGGGATAAGATAACTGAAAACAAGACGCTCATTGAGCAGAACTATCAGGTGATGAACCTATCAACGATTAACTTATCGCCACAGAATAGTAGAGTTATCAAAGAGTCGGTAGAGAACTACCCATTAGAGTTCGCAAGAACAGAGTTTATCAAGATGATGATGAAGGACGGCTTTGCTGAATTAAACTGGGACGATCTCTACACATCCATGAACCGCATAAGGATTGCTAATGCTAAATAAAGATTTTTCAAAATTTGGAAAACACTTTCAGGAAAACCTAGTTCAGATTATGTTTGAGGATAGAGCCTTTTGCGATCAGGTCGGTGAGGTTTTTAAGGTTGAGTTTTTGGAACAAAAATACCTACAACAGTTCGTTGAGAAACTGTTTGATTACAGAGAGAAGTACCAAACTCACCCATCCTCACAAGCCATCGCAACAATTCTAAGAACAGAACTGGACGAAAGCAACCAAGTCCTAACTAAACAAGTTAGAGACTTTTTTGCTAGAATTCATGCTAATCCGTCCGTTGAGGATGAGGATTATGTGAAACACACTTCATTGGACTTCTGCCGTAAGCAGAAGCTCAAGGAAGCTCTAATGAAATCAGCCAACTTGTTACAGAAGGCTTCATTTGACGAGATCTCAGTTCTTATCAATGAGGCTCTAAAGCTTGGCTCAGACAACTCCTATGGCTACGATTACAAGCTAGATTTTGAGAAACGATTTGTTCTCAAGCAACGAAATCCAGTTACAACAGGCTGGGACCTTATTGATAAGATTAGTAAAGGTGGCTTGGGTCAAGGCGAGCTTGGTGTTGTTATTGCTCCAACAGGAGCAGGTAAATCAATGGCTTTGGTTCACTTGGGAACTCAGGGTCTTATCAACGGTAAGACAGTAGTTCACTTTACACTAGAGCTAGCAGACACAGTTGTAGCTTCTCGTTATGACTCGTGTATGACCGGTATTCATCTAAAAGATCTTTACCATCGTAAGGAAGAGATCTATGATGAGGTCAAAGAAGTAAAAGGAAATGTAATTGTTAAAGAGTATCCAACTAAATCAGCATCAGTTACAACTCTACGAAAC
>Ga0181590_10001790_pt1 | contig 18132 bp, 15 predicted proteins | sample 071ome_34_FD_132446 | JGI IMG/M metagenome (GOLD analysis project Ga0181590, IMG submission 132446) | Coastal salt marsh microbial communities from the Groves Creek Marsh, Skidaway Island, Georgia - 071411BT metaG (megahit assembly) | ecosystem: Environmental > Aquatic > Marine > Intertidal...
CGACCGTAGCGCGGCACCATCTCGACCGCGTCGAGCGCATTCCAGTTGCGCTGGATGCCGGTGTCGGCCCCCGCCCCGCCGTCGGCATATTCGAAGGCAAAATTGGGCAGACGCCGGCGCGCGCGCTTGCGCAGGTCGAACGCCGTCGGGAACCGACGCTTCAGGGCAAGCTGTTCCGGCGTCGGTGCCGGGCGGGCCGTGGCGGGTGTGGGCGCGATCGAAGACGAGTCGGGCATATATAATTCTCTTTGGCGCTACCGATGAGATGGTCGGGCGGCATCATAACGCTCTCAGAGCCGGTTCGGCTATCACCGGCGAAGCGGTCCGAAAATTTTATCCCGGCATGGACAAGACATCCCGGACGTAATTTACTTGGCACAACCGGGCGGACAAATGGTCCGACAGGAAAACCTGCGCATCCATGGCGCGGGCAAGTCAGAAGGGACACCAATGGCACGCAAGTTGAAATCCTTCAGTCGCCCCAAGGGCGGGACGCTGAAGAAGTCATACGAAATGATCATCGCCAAACGGCGCAAGGGCACGCTGGAAATCCAGCTCAACCGGCCGGACCGGCTCAACGCCATCAACGAACAGATGGCCGAGGAAATCATGCATGCCATGGACGCGGTCGAACTGGACCGCAAGACCATGGCCGTGGTGCTGTACGGCGACCAGAGGTCCTTCTGCGCAGGCGCCGATTTGGGCGGATTCCAGGATCTGCCGGAAGACCGCTACGATAATTACCGCGCGCGCTACAACCAGCGCAAAAACCGGCTGCTCTACCGTTTCTTCATGAACTACACCAAGCCGGTGATCACCGCGGTGGAGGGCTACTGCCTCGGCGGCGGATTCGAACTTGCCATGATGGGCGATTTCATAATTGCCAGCGAAAGCGCCAGCTTCGGCCTGCCGGAGGGCAAGCACAGCCTGATCCCCGGCGCCGGCGGCACACAGAACCTGCCGCGCCTCATCGGCGCGCCGCTGGCCAAGGAGCTGATCTGGACCGGCCGGCGCATCACCGGCGCGGAAGCGAAGGAGTACCGGATCGTCAATCACGTCGTTGAAAAGGGAAAAGCCCTGTCGAAAGTGCGCGACATCGTCGAGGAGATGAAAGGCGTCGGCCCGCTGGCGACAATGATGACCAAACAATCGATCAACCGCGGCATGGACATGACCCTGCAGCAGGGCTTCATGCAGGAAGCGGACATGGCCTACATGCTGTCCTGGTCGGACGACCGCCAGGAAGGCCTGAAAGCTTTCTCGGAACGCCGCAAACCCGATTTCAAGGGACAATAGAAAGAGGATCACCCCAATGGCCCGAAGTTTCCTTGAAGACAAGGACATCTGCATCGTCGCCTACGGCGAGACGAAGATCGAACGCCGCAGCGGACGTTCGGCATACGAAATCGCCGCCGAAGTCGCCGAACAGCTCTACAAGAAGACCAAGCTTGGACCGTCGGATATCGATGGCGTCACCTTCACGGTGCCGCTGAGCGAATGCTCGAATCCGTTCTGGTCGGGCTATGCGACCGAATATCTCGGCATTTCCGCGAAGTGGCTGCAGACCAGCGATATCGGCGGGGCATCCGCCATCGGCAACGTCGCCCGTGCCGCCATGGCCATCAAATCCGGGCTGTGCGAGACCGCAATGATCCTCGGCGTCGATGCGCCGTCGACCCAGTGGCGTGCCTATTACGGCAGTTACCGCAACCAGTTCTGGGATCCGGTCGGCGTACAGGGTCCGCCAGGCGCGTTCGGCCTGCTGATGAACCGCTACGAACATCAGTACGGACTCGATTTCGAGGGCCTGGGCGCGCTCGCCGTCGCCCAGCGCAACGGTGCGATCAAGAACCCCAACGCCTACGAAAAACTGCGCCAGAAGATCACGGTCGAGGATTACATCAATTCGCGCCAGGTCTCGTCGCCCTTACGGCTCCTGGATTCGGTCATGTGGTGCGACGGCGGCAACGGGCTGATCGTTATGAAAACCAGCCGGGCGAAAAAGCTGGGCCTGACCAACCGGGTCTATCCGATTTCCTATGCCGAAATCTCCAACTACAACTGCGCCGAACAGACGCCGGACATCACCGAAACCGGTCATGCCGTCGTTGGTCCGCAGGTCCTTAAACAGGCGAAGATGAAAGCGAAGGATGTGGACATGTTCCACCCTTATGACGACTTCCTGTTCGCCGTCATGCTGAAGACCGAACAGATCGGCTTTGCACGCAAGGGACGCGGCTCGCAATTCCTGAAAGACACCGATCTCGGTCCGAAAGGCGACCTGCCGCTCAACACCGGCGGTGGACAGATCAGCTGCGGCCAGCCGGGTCTCGCCGGCGGCGGAATCAACCTGACCGAAGCGGTGCGCCAGCTGATGGGAGAAGCGAAAGGCCGCCAGGTGCCGAACGCGCGCAACGCGCTGGTGACCGGCATCGGCGTCATCCCCTACGGACGAAACTGGGGATCGGCGAATGCCATGGTCCTGGTCAATTAGGTAGCGGAGAACAGCAATGGCTAACACTGAAACCAAACCCCGCCCGCTCCCCAAGCCGACCCCCGCGACCCAGGCGTTCTGGGACGGCGCGAAAAAAGGCAAGCTGATGCTGCAGTGGGACCCCAAGGCCCGCAAGTATCAGTTCTGGCCGCGCGAAAACAGCGTCCATACCGGTCGCCGGAACCTCCAGTGGAAGGAGACGTCCGGCAAGGGCGAATTGTATTCCTATACCGTCACCTACGTGCCGACACCCGGATTCGAAAACCGGGTGCCCTACGTGATCGGGATGGTGGAGCTTGACGAAGGCGTGCGCATTATCGCCAACATGCTGAACCTGACGCCCGAAGAGGCCGAGATCGGCATGCGGGTGAAGGTCGCCTGGGAGAAGTTGAGTGACGACATCACTTACTTCGCGTTCGAGCCGGACAAGAGCCCGCCCCGAAAAGCGAAGAGCAAGACCAGGCCGAAAAAGAAGTAACGTGCCGTGAAGCTTGCAAGCCTTATAGACGATTGCGCGCTGCGTCATCCCGACCGGGAAGTCATGGTCTGCGGCAACCGCCGAATATCGTTCGGCGAGTTGAACAGCAACGCCAACAGACTTGCAGACGCCTATGTCGCGCGGGGCATGAAACCCGGCGACCGCATTGCGATGTACCTGCCGAACAGCGCCGAACTGATCGAAGCGATGTGCGGGGCGGCAAAATCGGCGGGGATCATCGTTCCCATCGCCGTGCGTCTGGCCGGACCCGAAGTTGCCTACATTCTCGGCGACTGCACACCATGGGCGGTGTTCTACACGCCTGGTCAGCGCGACGTCGTCCGGCAGGCCGTCCAAACGCTCGACAACCCGTTGCTGGTCGTATTTGACGGCGAAGCCGGGGATGGCGAGATCACCTTCGAGCAACTTATGTCCGAAGGCCGCGATATCGCGCCGCCACCGCTACCGTCCGACGACGACAACGTGATGCTCAGCTACACGTCGGGCACGACCGGACGCCCGAAGGGCGCGCTGGCGACCAACACGGCGCTGGTCCTGACCGGCGGCTTCATGAATCTCGCCGAATGGCATTTGACGCCGGAAGACCGCATCCTCGCCACCACGCCGATGGCCCACCGCACGGGCCTGGGGCGCGTCGCGAACGCGGTCTGCTGCGGCTGTACGGTTGTCATCATGGAAAAATTCGATCCTGCCGCCGCGGTGGACCTGATCGAAAAGGAAAAGATCACGATCATCGGCCTTGTACCGACGATCGCCCGCATGCTGATGCCGGAAATCGAAAAACGGCCCGACGCGGTCAAATCCGCGCGACTGATGGTCGCGACCGGCGAGGCTTTTCCCGTCGATATCAAACAGCGCCTGGCCGCCGCGGCGTCGAATATCGGTCTCTACACGTTTTTCGCCCAGACCGAAGCCGGCTTCATTACCGGGTTGCGCCCGGAAGAGCAGGCGACCCATCCGGACTCCTGCGGCCGCCCGGTGCCGGCGATCGAAGTCCGCATCGTCGACGAGGAACTGAACGACGTGCCTCGCGATACCGTCGGCGAAATCATCTGCCGCTGCGGCCCGCCCGGCATGATGTCGATGCCTGCCTACTGGAACAATCCGGCGGCGACCGAAGCCGCGTTTCACGACGGTTGGCTGCGCACCGGCGACCTCGGCCGCATGGATGCGGACGGTTACGTGTATTTCGTCGACCGCGCCAAGGACATGATCGTATCCGGCGGGCTGAATATCTATTCGCGCGAAGTCGAGGACGCGCTGGAAGCGCACCCGGCGGTCGACGAAGCAGCGGTCATTCCGGTACCGGATCCCGAATTCGGCGAATCCGTCTTCGCCTATGTGACGTTCCGGCCGGATCAATCGGCGACCGAAACCGACCTGATCGAACACTGCCGCAGCCTGATCGCTAGCTACAAAAAACCCAAATTCGTGCGCCGGATAGACGTGCTTCCGCGCAACAGCACCGGCAAAGTGGTAAAGGTCGCCCTGCGCGAACGGGCGGTCGCGGAAGCGAACGGAAACTGATGGATCTTCTTCTGAACGACGAGCAGGGCATGCTGCGCGACAGCGCGGCGACGTTCGCGGATCGCCGCGGCGGCGCCGACCGCCTGCGCGAACTGCCTGGCGCGGATGCCAAAATCGACGCCGGTATCTGGCGGCAGGCGGCGGATGCCGGGTGGCTGGCGATCCTGGCGCCGGAAATGGCAGGCGGGCTCGACCTCGGATTGACGGAGTTGTGCCTGGTATCCGAGGAACTGGGCAAAAGCCTTGTCCCCGAACCGGTCGCCGCCGTGGCTGCTGTCGCCCGCGCCCTCGGCGATGGCGCGGGAGACGTCATTGCCGGCGAAAACATCGTCCTGCCGGCGCTGATGGAAGGAGCGCGCGCCATCGGCGACGAGGCGCCGGCTGTCACCGCCGAACCGGATGGAGAAAATCTGCTACTGGACGGCGTCAAAACCGGCGTGCCCGTGCCGGGAGATGCCACCGGGTTTCTCGTATCCGCCGCAGGCTCCGACGGAATCGTCCTAGCGTTGGTCGATGCCGGCGTCACGGACATCGTCGCGAACGAGACCATGGACGGCGGCGCGACGGGCACCGTCGTGCTGAACAACGCGCCCGGCACGATGGTCGCCGGACCGAACGAAGCCCCTGCCCGCATCGCCGCGCTTCTGGATGCCCTGCATCTGTCGAACGCCGCCGAACTGCTGGGCGTCATGGAAGCCGCGCAGGATTTGACGGTCGAACATCTGAAGACCCGCGAACAGTTCGACAAACCCATCGGCGCCTTTCAGGCGCTACAACACCGCGCCGTCGACAATCTCGCCGCCATCGAAATGTGCCGCTCGCTGATCTACCAGGCGGCAGGCGCGCTTGACGGCGGCGGCGGCGCGCCTGGCCTGGCTTCGGCCGCCCTGTCGCGCGGCGCGAAATCGGCGCTCGATGTCTGCAAATCGGCGATCCAGATGCATGGCGGCATCGGCTTTACCGACGAGCACGATATCGGGCTTCATCTCAAACGGGCAATGACGCTTGCCGCACGCTACGGCAATGCCGGACTCCATCGCAAACGTTATGCGGAATATGCAGAGACGCATGACTGAGCCCGCGATTGCCCTTTCGCGGCTCTGTCCTTAAGAAGAAACAAGAAATTCAAGGATCACACCATGCCCGATCAGTCATACCGCACTTTCCTGCAGAATCTGGAACAGCAGGGCGAACTGGTTCGCTTCACCAAGGAAGTCGACCCGGCGCAGAACATGGCGGCGATCGAATGGAAAACCTATAACGAGCTCGGCAAGGCCAGCCTGTTCACCAATCTGAAGGGCCATAACGGCTGGCAGGCGGCGAGCGAAATTCTTGCCGACAGGAAAAAATGGGCCATCGGGCTGGGCGTTGACGAAGACGACATCCTCGACGAAATCAGCAACCGCCTGAAAAACACCATCAAGACCGTCGATGTCGATTCCAGCGCTGCACCAGTGCAGGAAGTGGTCTTCGAAGGCGACGACGTGAATATTCTCCACGTACCGTCGATGATGACCTCGGAAGAAGACGGCGGACGTTATTTCGCGTCCGGCATGGCGATCGTGAAGGACCCGAAGACCGGCATCCGCAACATGTCGATCCATCGGCAGATGGTGCTCAACGAACGCGAAACCGGCTTCATCATGGTGCCGCGCCAGGCCAAACGAATCTACGACATGTACGCCGCCGAAGGACGCGGCATGCCGGTCGCCATGGTGTACGGCGCCCATCCGGCGATCTTCTACGGCTCCGGCTTCACCACGACCTACGGCAAGGACGAGCTGGAAATCGCGGGATCGCTGCTGGGTGAAGGCGTGCGCATGGTGAAGTGCAAGACCGTCGACATCGAAGTACCGGCAGAAGCCGAAATGGTGCTGGAAGGCGAAATTCTGTTCGACAGGATGGTGCCGGAAGGCCCGTTTGGCGAAATCCCCGGCACCTACGCGGAAGCCACGCATGCGAACGTGTTCCGCATCAACTGCATGACCCGGCGCAAGGACCCGATCTTCTACGCCGTGCATTGCGGATATCCGACGACCGACACCCAGGGCACGATGGCGTTGGGCATCGAGATCGCGACCAAGGAACAGCTGAAAAACGTCGAAGGCGGGCTCGACCTGCTGGACGTCCGCTGCCATCCGTCCGCCGGGATGATGATGGTCGTCCTGAAAATCCGCCCGCGCGTGGAAGGACAGGCGAAAACGGCGCTGATGGCCGCGCTGTCAGGCGCCTATCTGCATCCGAAGCTCGCCGTCGCGGTCGATGACGATATCGACGCCAACGATTTGCGCCAGGTGATGTGGTCGATGACCACGCGCGTCCATGCGGAACGGGACATCGTGATGATCCCCAACACCCGCGTCTTCGCGCTTGATAACATTTCGCCCGTCGTGCCGGGCCAGAACAGTTTTCACCGCATCGGCACTAAATGGATGATTGACGCCACCAAGCCCGCCGTCACCCAGGGCGAAGCCCGCGATCAGTTCGAACGCGCGATGCCGCGCAATTTCGACAGCGTCGATCTGGACGAATTTCTGCCCTAACGCTTCCGGTTTTCCGCCCACCAGCGCTTCCACGCCGCAACATCATAGGCAAAACGCTGGCCGGTCAGCACGGTCAGCGCGCCGATCATATCGCCCTTCAGCCAGTCCGGATCCCCATCGCGATTCAGCCGGCCGATCAGCGCTTCCAGGGTCGCCGGGTCGTTCTGGCCGATTTCGGCGGCGGCCCAGGCAGCGGCGGGCGGAGACTCGAAGTATTTCTCGGCATCGTTCTGCGGCGCCTGCCACGGCGCGGAGATCAGATCGACCGGTACCTTTCCGTTCCCGTTGTGGGCCATCGCCCACAAGGCGTACCAGCGCGCCATCCGGGCAGCCGGGAATTTCCGTCCACCGAACATCTTTCCTTCCGCATCGGGAAAGTCCCGCGTCAGTAACTCGCCAAGCGCCACCCCGATATTCGGATCGTCCGACAAGGCCAGCGGCGTGAAGCGAAGGCGCAGGCCGCGATCGTACCCACGTGCGTCCATCAACGTTTTTTCCAGCTCGGCAAGCGCGATATCCGGATCGGTCCCGGGCAACGGACGCGCCCGCGGCAACGCGCGCGGCGGCGGCTCGCCGAGGGAAAGATCCCCCGCCGGTCCCGTCGGAACGCCTGCGGGCGGCGGGCCGAACAGCATGCCGCCGTCCTTGCCGGCGGCGCCGACATAGACCTCACCGTCGAGGACCTGTACGCCGTGCAGCTTGATGCCGGGAAATTTCTGATACAGCGACCAGCGCAACCCGTCGGGGCTGTGCCACAACTGGCCGTCGTCGCCCTGCGCGGAGGCAATCCACATCTGGTCCTCGCCGACCGCCATGCCCTGGATCGACCGGCTGAAAATACGGGTCGCGCGTTCGACGCGAAGCCTGTTTGTGCGCCACAGCGTGGAACGGTCTCCGGCGATGTTCACCCCGTAGAGCCAGCCCTTGAACGAGGCCAGGCGGGGCACGGCGGAACCTTCCGGCCAGCCGGGCACCTGTTCGAACGTGCTGCCGTTCCAGCGGAGCAGTTTCGCGCCGTTGCTGCGATACCAGGCGACCAGTCCGCCATAGAGCGTGCCGTTGAAATCCGCCAGCGCCGTGATGCGGCTGACCCGGCGTTCGGGCGTCGGATGTTCGTAGAGCTGTTTCCAGTTGGTGCCGCCGTCATCGGACGACTGCAGCCGCGCGACCCATGCCGATGGCGCGGCATACAGCTTGCCGCCGGATGACGTCATCGCGTGCACGTGAAACGCCCGTCCCTCCGGCATCAGCCCCCAGCGCCAGTCGCGGCCGTTGGTCACCATGAATTCGCCGCGACCGGCCGAAAAACGCGAATCCTCAAACGGCCAGTAGAGCAGGCCATTATGCACGACGGGATCGCCGGCATCCTGGCTCATCAGATGGCGCTCGTAGCGCGCCTTACCGGTTGCCGGGTCGTAGGACCATATATCGGCCGAGTTGTGATTGACGTATTTCCGGCTGTTCGCAAACCAAAGCTTGCCGGCATAACCGACGAGCGACGATACGTGCGGCCAGTGCAGGCCTTGGGCCAGCGGCACCAGGCGGTCGGCGCTCGCCGTCGCGTCACGGCTCTGTGCGTCCAGGCACAGCAGAACCGCTGCGATCGATGCGATTAACCGAAAACGGCGCAGAATGGCATCACCCGGTCATGCCCGGGGGGAGCAGCCGGTCTTCCTGCAGGACATAGGTGCGGTAAAGTTCGGTGATGCCTTCCCAACGCAGCATGCAGGCGTCCTCGCACACTTCGATCGCGCGTTCCGCGGCGGAGGGGGAATCTATGTATTTTTCGCACAGCGCCATCTGGCGGTCGCTGTGCTCGACGTCGGCTTCGGCATGTTCGACGAAGAACGCGATATCCTTGGAGTCCCGCGCGAAGCCGTATCGGTCAACCAGCGACGGGATGATGATCTCGTTGTTGAGGCCGGGTTGCTGACCTTCCTGCGTCGCCTGCATTGCAAGGATCGCACCCAGCGATTCCTCGCGCAGCGTATGGACGTACTGAAGCCGCCTGGCGTGCCAGGCGGGACCGATATCGAATTCTTTTACTTCATCGTCCGAGAAGCCGGCGGCGTTGCAGAAATCGAGAATCATACGGGTATGGTCGTGGGCTTCGTGTCCGGGGCGGGGAATGGCGATCAGGCCTTCTTCCTCGGCCAGATTTTCGATCACCGCATGTTTCACGTCCTGCGGTCCCTTCCACAGCAGAAAACCGAATGACGGCAGCGCCATCTCCACGAATTTGTAATGGCTCGCCATATAGGCGCCCACGGCGCGAAGGTCGAGCGACCCGTCCAGCATCAGCTCGAAAAACGGGTGCTTTTTCGTGTGCCATTTGTCCCGGACCCCTGCAATCCGGTCTGCGATATCTTGTGACATTCAGGTTGCCTCCTTCATACACCTACGGGGATTTAGGTCCCGTCGCCCCGGGTTACAATCCGATGCCCGGATTGTCGACCGCTCCTGCTTCAAGCTGCGTCGTAATGATGTCGAACGCATCATCGACCGTATCGGCGACCGTGAACAGGTCCAGATCGGCGCGGCTGATCGTTCCGAATTCCACCAGCGCTTCGAGATTCAGCACCTTGTCCCAGAATTCGCTGCCATACAGGATGATGGGCAGAGTTTTCTTGATTTTACGCGTCTGGATCAGGGTCAGACCTTCGAAAAACTCGTCCAGGGTGCCGAACCCGCCGGGCATGATGACCATCGCCTTGGCCAGATACAGAAACCAGAATTTCCGCGTGAAGAAATAGTGAAACTCGAAGGCGAGCTTGCGCGTCACGTAGGGATTGACGCCCTGCTCCTTGGGCAGGGAAATGCCAAGACCGATATTTTCGCCCTTGGCCTCCGACGCGCCGCGATTGGCGGCTTCCATGATGCCGGGCCCGCCACCGGAGCAGATAACGAAACGCCGGTCTGAATCCTGCAGGTTCTTGGACCACTCGGTCAGCCGGAAAGTCAGCTCCCGGGCGTCCTCGTAATAGCGGGACATCCGCAAATCTGCTTTCGCCCTGGCGAGGTCGCCGCCACCGGCCCGGGCCGCCTCCAGTCGTTTCTCTGCTTCGTCGCGCGGCAAAAGCCGGGCTGAACCGAACACCAGAATGGTGTCCTTGATGTTGAATTCCTCGAACCGTTCCTGCGGTTCCAGGTATTCGGCCAGAATGCGTACCGGCCGCGCTTCGGGCGAATTCATGAAGTCGGAGTCGCGATAGGCCCGCGGCGGATGAATTTGGTTGGTCGTCATGGGCCCTCCAGCAGGCGCGGCAGAATAAGCGTGATCGCGGGGAAGGCGATAATGATCGCGACGCGCACCGCATCCGACAGGAAAAACGGCAGCACTCCCTTGAAGGTTTCGATCATCGGCACGTCTTTGGCCATCGAATTAATAACGAAAACGTTCAGCCCTACCGGCGGCGTGATAAGCCCGACCTCGACCACGATCAAAGTGATGATGCCGAACCAGAGTTTGAGGTCTTCACCCTGCAGGGGGAAATCGAGACCCGCGATAATCGGCCAGAATATCGGCACCGTCAGCAGAATCATCGAGAGTGAATCCATCACCAGCCCGAGCAGAATATAGAGCAGTATCATCGCCAGCAGGATGACCATCGGGCTGAAACCCGAATTCTGGAAATAGTCGGCAGCGAGGATCGGCAGGGTTGAAAAACCCAGGAACGCATTGAATATCGACGCGCCCAGCAGTATCAGAAAGATCATGGCCGTGGTCGAGGCGGTTCCGAGGATCGCATCGATGAAATCCCGCCACTTCATCCCACCGCGCAGAACCGCGATCAGGAAGGTGCCCGTCGCGCCCACGCCGGCGCCCTCTGTCGGCGTGAAAATGCCGGCGTAAATGCCGCCCATCACCAGCAGAAAGATGACCAGCACCGGCCAGATTTCAATCAACGCCTGCCATTTGCGGGCGAAGGTCGTTTTCGGGCCCGCCGGGCCCGCCTCCGGAAACACCCGGACGATGATCGCAATCGCCAGGATGTAGCCAAGCGCCGCCAGCACGCCGGGAATAAACGCCGCCTGAAACAGGGTGGCGACGTTGGCTTCCACCATGACGGCATAGATGATCAGGACGATGGAGGGCGGGATAAGAATGCCCAACGTACCGCCGGCGGCCAATGCTCCTGTCGTCAGCGCGCCGGAGTAGTTGTATCGCCTGAGTTCCGGCAGAGCGACCTGGCCCATCGTCGCCGCGGTTGCGAGAGAAGAACCGGTGATCGCGCCGAATCCGCCGCAGCCGCCCACTGCCGCCATCGCGATGCCGCCGCGAAACTGGCCGAGCCACGCGTTGGCCGCCGCGAACAGGGCCGTACTGAGCCCCGCTTTGGCAGCAAACTGACCCATCAGGATGAACAGCGGCACCACAGACAGGGTTTCGGCGGTAAACTGCCAGTACACTTCCGTCTTCAGGTAGCTGAACAGGGCGACTTCACCGGCGATGAAGATATAGCCGACGCCCCCGACGGTCAGCATCGCTATGCCTATCGGCACGCGGATCGCCAGCAGAACCAGCAGAACGCCAAAACCGATCAGGCCGACTGTAAACCCGTCCACCGGTTCAGCCCTCCGGCCCGCTGTCGTCGTCGTAATACCGCCCGGCGCGCGTCTCCTGCACGCTGCGCCAGATCGTGTAGACGATCACCACTACCAGAAACGCCATCATCAGGATCGACGGCGGAAACGTGGTCCATCTGGGAAAATTGATGGTCATCGATTTTTCGGCGTAGTTGTACATGTCCAACCCGCCGAAAATCATCCGCCAGGTCAGAACGATGGCAATGATCAGATAGAACGCGCCGCCGAGAACATCGCACACCGTCTTGGCACGCACAGGAGCCCTGGTCATGAAAAAATCGACCAGCACGTTGCCGCGCGTGAGCTGGCACCACGGCAGAAAGGCGAACACCGCGAGACCCGTCCCGATGGCGACGAGCTCGAAATCGCCCGGCACCGGCATGGAAAACGCCGACCGCCCGGTCACGCTGAGGGTCGTCAGCAACGCCATCGCGCAGAGCAGAATCCCGCCGCAAATTGCCAGAACCCGGGCGATGGCGTAAAGGACACGGCCCACCGTATCGGTGGGCCGTGTATCTGTCTGCGGGCCTTCGGCCATGTAATTCTGCGAACCCTCCGGCGCTTCCTCCGGCGAGGTCCTGTCCTACTTGGCGTGCTTGGCGATCATCGCACGCGCATCAGCCAGCAGAGCCGGGCCGTCGACGCCGATTTTCTTCATTTCCGCGAACCAGCGTTCGAATACCGGCTGCGCCGCCGCTTTCATCTTGGCGACCTCGTCCGCGGGGATAGTGTAGAACTTGTTCTTCTTCTTCGATTTGACGACTTTCAGACCGGGCGCTTCGATCGCGTCCCAGTTCTTGCCGGCCATTTTGGCGATGTTGGCGCCCGAATTTTTGTCGATCACCGCCTGCAGGTTTTTGGGCAGCTTGTCGTAGCTGTTCGGATTCATCAGGAAGGTGAAGATGTTGGTGCCGAGACGCGGCTGATCGCCTGCCAGTTCCGAGAAATGGCTGACCAGGTCCGGCGTCTTGACGGCCGGTGCGATTTCATATGGCAGCGTCACGCCGTCGATCACGCCCTTGGACAGCGCCGACGGGATCTGCGGCAGGGGAAGACCGATGCCGGTCGCACCCAGCGCATTCAGCAGCCACACGCCGCCGCGGGAGGCGGCACGAAGCTTCATGCCTTTCACGTCGCTCATTTTCTGGATGGGTTTCTTCGTCTGGAAAAGGAAACCGGCATGGGCGTGCACCAGCAACGGTTTATAGCCCTTCATATCCGGGCCCAGATGTTTCGGGCCGTATTCCTGCAGCGCCAGCGTGGTGGACAGCGCGTTGCGGTGCACAAACGGCAGCTCGAACGGCTCCACCCGCGGCATGCGGCCGGGCGTAAACCCGGGCAGCGTCCAGACGACATCCACGACACCGTCGCGTACCTGATCGAGCAGCTGCGGCGCTTTGCCGCCCAACTGCATGGCCCAGAACGGCTGCACTTTCAGCTTGCCGCCGGAATCCTTTTCGATCTTCTTTGCCCAGGGAATCAGAAACGTTTTGGCCGGGTTGGCGACCGGAGGAATGAAGGTATGCATTCGCAACGTGGTCTGCGCCTGCGCAGTACCGGTCAACGCCACTGCCGCCGCTGTACCGGCGACAATCGTTGCAATGATTTTCTTGTCCATGATCGTACTCCCGTATCGGTTTTATACCTCGCCGGTCCTGAACCGGCGCATATGAGTTAACTCTATCCTTCGCAGACGCGGGGCACAAACGAAGATCGCTGCTTTCCGGCATTTCACAAAAAGGGTTTCAGGTACGCGGCACGATGGCTGCTTGCGGTTCCCGCGCGGAGCGGACATACACGCTGCGTTTCCTCCGGTATTTGAGGAATTCCACCGGTCATACGACGATCGACAGGACGATTTCTCAACCCCCGCCCCTGCTGTACAATCGCCGTCGAAACACGAGGGAACTGCCGAGAATGCCGGACGCACCGATCTGGATCACCGAGGCCGACGTCGTCAGCCTGATCAACCTGCCGGAAGCGATCGACGCGCTGGAGCGGACACTGGCGCTGGAAGCGAGCGACGAGGCGGCCAGCATGCCGAAAACCCATCTGATGGTCGCGTCGAACGATGCAATGCACGCCATAGGCGGGGCGGCGGGGGGCGAAGGCATCTGCGGGTTCAAGACCTGGATCAACGTTCAGGGCAAATCGGAAACCACGATGACCCTGTTTTCGATGGTAGACGGAGCCTGCCTTGCCGTGATCGAGGCGACGGCGCTGGGACAGATGCGCACCGCGGCTGTCACCGGCGTCGGCACCAGGCGCCTGGCCACGGCGGAAGCGGATCACATGGGCATCGTCGGCACCGGCAAGCAGTCCCTGCCCCAGATCGCGGCCGTCCACGCCGTGCGCCCGTTGAAGGAAGTCAGGGTATCGAGCCGCAATCCGGAAACCCGGCGCGTCTTCGCGGAGAATGTGACCGCCACGCTGGGCATTCCGGCGCGCGGGGTGGAAACGGTGAAAGACGCCGTTACCGATTCTCCGCTCGTCACCCTGATCACCAATTCGACCGAGGCTTTTTTGACCGGCGACATGCTGGCCAAAGGCAGCCACCTGAACGCCATGGGCGCCATCGTGCCGTCGCGGGTCGAGTTTACAGACGACGTGTTCGACCGGGCCGATCTGATCGCCGTGGACTCGCTGCGCAGCGTGCGCGACCTGTCGACCGAATTTCGCACCCGTTTCGGCGACGACGACGAAGCCTGGGAAGAGGTCAGGACCATCGCCTCCGTCATTGCCGAAGACCTGTCGCGCCCCGACGGCGCCGATGTCACCCTCTACAAGGCGATGGGGATGGGCCTGTCCGACCTGGCGCTGGCCATCGAAATTCTCAAACGCGCCCGCGCCGGCAAAAGGGGCCATTCCGTGCCGGAACGGGTCAAGCTGCCGCCACGGCTGATGTAGGACCGGGAGATGGATTTCGACGTCATTGTCGTCGGCAGCGGCAGCGCGGGACTGGCGGCTGCCATCTCGGCGGCGGAGAACGGCGCCGCCACGCTGATGATCGAGAAGAACCCGGAACTGGGCGGCACGTCCGGCTGGTCCGTCGGCTCGATCACCACCAGCGCGTCGCCTCACCAGCGCGCCGCCGATATCTACGACACGCCGGATCGGCATTTCTCGGACATGGAACTGTTTCACGGCGATCGACTGAAAGGGCGCGACAACCTGAAGTTACGCCGCGTCCTGGTCGATAACTCGCCGCCGACGTTCGACTGGCTGCTGTCGCTGGGGCTGGTGTTCTACGGCCCCATGCCGGAGCCACCGCACACTCAGCCGCGCATGCACAATATTCTGCCGAACTCCCGGATGCTGATACATCACCTGTCGAAACATGCGGCAAAGCTGGGCGTCGAAATCCGGCTGTCCACCCCGCTCGAGGACCTGATCGTCGAAAAAGGCCGCGTGACCGGCGTCGTTGCGGGCGGCGATAAGATACGGGCGGGCCGGGGCGTGATCCTGGCGGCCGGCGATTTCTCTTCCAACGACGCACTTAAACAACGCTACATGCCACCGAACATGGCCCGCGTCGACGGCTTCAACCCGGCCAGCATGGGCGACTGGCACGACCCGGTGACGGCGCTGGGAGGACGCATCCTGAACGGCGACGTGGCGCTGGGTCCGGAAATACGGTTCCGGCCGCCCGCGAAAATGACCTTGGTGCGCAAGCTACCGCCCTGGCTGTGGCTGGCACGGGCGGTGCGCTGGTCGATCGACCATGTGCCTGCGCGCATACTGCGCCCGTTTATCCTGGGGTTTCTGACGACGGCGCTGATGCCGTCGCTCGATCTGTACCGGCAGGGAGCGCTGCTGATCAATCGCAACGGCGAACGGTTTTCCGACGAAACGGACAATCCGTCGGATCAAATGCCGGATCAGCCCGACGGCGAGGCATTCGTGGTGATGGACGGCGAACTGGCGGACGCATTCCGGGCGTGGCCGAACTTTATCTCGACCGCGCCGGGGATCGCCTATGCCTATCTGGACGATTACCGCCGCAACCGTCCGGATATCTTCTTCCGCGCCAACTCACTGGCAGAGCTGGCGTCGAAGACCGGCATGGATCCTGTGAAACTCGAACAGGCGGTTGCCGAGTACAACGCCAAGGATGCTGACGGCGACCGACGCCCCTGCGCGACGCCGCCTTTCGTCGCGCTGGGACCGGTTCAGTCCTACATCATGACGACGGATGGCGGCCTTGCCGTGAACGAGAATCTTCAGGTGCTCGGCAACGGCGACCTGCCGATACCGGGGTTATACGCCTCGGGGTCGACCGGACAGGGCGGGCTATTGCTCGAAGGACACGGGCATCATCTCGGTTGGGGCTTCACGTCGGGCCGCATCGCCGGCCGTCACGCAGCGCTCGCCGGCCGTAACGACGACGATCTTCTTACCGCCTAAGCTTCTTCCGTCTTTCTCGCCCGGCGCGCGGTCATCTTTTCCGCCAGTTTCGGCGCCGTGCCGGGGCGCGACCACGGGCAGCGGGCGATGCAGATGCCGCAGCCCAGCGCTTCGCCGAAAAAGGGTATGCATTTGTCGAAATCGACGTACCATTTCTCGACCCCGCGCACGGTCTGCTTGGTTTCGGAGATTGCGCCGGGCGGGCATGCCTTCGTGCAGACCTGACAGCTGGAGCAGAAATCGTCGGCGCCGAACATGTCGGGCGCGTCGCCGATCAGCGGCATGTCGGTGGTGACCGCCGACAGGCGGAAGGACGAGCCGTATTGCCGGTTGATCATCGAGCCGTGCTTGCCGAGCTCGCCGAACCCGGCGGCGATGGCGGGCGGGATCATCAGCAGCGCCGACGCATACGGCCCGGCATAGGCCTTCGCGTAATGTCCCTGTTCCATAATGTAGTTGGACAGATTACGGCTGACACGAGCGGCGCGGTTGTACTGTTCGCCGACTTCGACGCTGGACTCCGCCGTTTCGATGGTGTCGGGGGCGGCGTTGAGCCGCTCGTGGTCCATCGCCACGCCGATCATGATTACCCAGGCCTCATTGATCTCGTAGCCTTCGTAGACGTAGTCGGGCGACATGGGCACGATACCGACCATGTCGGCTTCGTTATCGAGGGCGAATTGCTTGATTTCGGCGACCCAGTCGTTCGGTTCCCTGTCGATGCGCCGTGGGGCGATCTCAACCGCTTTCGGACCGCGCGGGGCATCGGGCGAATAGGTCTGACGGATCAGCGGCGACTGACGGTGATGATCCAGCACCGCGTCCTGCAATGCGCCAAACGGCTGTTTCGTTGGCGGATGCCAGAAGAACGGCGACGCCGGGCGCCGCTCGGTTTCGCCAAGACCGTTGAGATCGTTCCCCGACATTTCGGGAAAGGCCTGGAGAAATACGGGATTCGGCTCGTAGTCGTCGTGCGGCTTGGCCATATCATTTCCGGTTCAGGGCAGTTCCACGGTCCATGCATCGTAGCCGTAAACCCAGTCGGGATCCGTTTTTTCGCGCATGAATTCGTTACGGTGCGACGTCGCCTGGACCTTCGTCGTGCGTGGCTTGCGCGCGGCCTCGAAGCGCCTGAAGGCGCTCGGAAAATCGTCCAGCCCGCCATCCGCCAGACAGCGCGACAGCACCACCGAATCCTCCAGCGCATTGGCCGCCCCCTGCGCCATATAGGGCGTCATGGGATGGCAGGCATCGCCCATCAGGACGACATTGCCGTCCGACCATTTCGGCAACGGGTCGCGTTCGAAGATCGCCCATTTATGCACCGACGGGCAGGCGTCCAGCACGGCGCGCACATCGGCATGAAAATCGGCAAACGCAGCGCGAAGGTCGTTCACATCGCCGGTTTCCGACCAGGATTCGACCCGGAAACCCGGCTCCGGCTGGCTGGTCGTGAAATAGATCTCGTCCCGCGACGCGGTGACGTAATAGATCACGATATGGCGGTCCGGCCCCCACCACTTGGCGCTGTCGTCCATCAGCTCGTAGCCGTTGAGCAGCTTGGACGGGAACGCCGTCCGGTACGCCAGTCGACCGGTAAACCGCGCCTCCTCAACGCCCAGCATCCAGTCGCGTACCGGCGAATGCACGCCGTCGGAGGCGATGACCGCATCGTAGGTCACCGTTTCCCCGTTTTCGAAACTCAGCGTCACATCGCTGTCGGACTGGTCGATACCGCACAGCTTATGGCTGTACCTGATCGTCTCGTCCGGCACCGCGCCGTGCAGCGCCGCGTGCAGATCGCCCCGGTGCATCAGGATATAGGGCACGCCATAGCGCTCAAACGCGTCCGGCCCCAGCGGATGATCGTTGGTCAGTTTGCCGGTGTCGTGATCGCGATTGCGCCAGTGCGGAGGTTCGAACGCCGACTCCCGGATCTGCTCGCCGACGCCGATGCCGTAGAGTACGCGCATGGCGTTGGGGCTCATCTGGATACCCGCGCCGATGCGGGCAAATGCGGGCGCCTGCTCGTAGATCGTCGTCTCGATCCCGACCTTGCGCAGACAGGCGGAGACGGC
>Ga0181590_10001792_pt1 | contig 18117 bp, 17 predicted proteins | sample 071ome_34_FD_132446 | JGI IMG/M metagenome (GOLD analysis project Ga0181590, IMG submission 132446) | Coastal salt marsh microbial communities from the Groves Creek Marsh, Skidaway Island, Georgia - 071411BT metaG (megahit assembly) | ecosystem: Environmental > Aquatic > Marine > Intertidal...
CGAACAGGAAAGAGGTGACAATGCCAAAGCCGGCCGCGACGATGAGAGGCAGAGGATAGACCGATACCTTGATCGGGACGGTGACATAGGCGGATAGCAGATCGACGGCGAAGACCGGCGCGATGGCGGCCAGCCCGACACCCAGCCCGACACCCAGCCCGGCGATCAGCATCACCTGCAACAGATAGATCCGGAAAATCAGACGCGATGGCGCGCCAAGGCATTTGAAGGTGGCGATCACCGGCATGCGGCTGCCAAGCCAGGCCCGCACCGCGCCAGCGACGCCGAGCCCGCCGATCAACAGGGCCGTCAGCCCGACAAGCACCAGAAACACCTCGGTCCGGTCAATGAAGACATCAAAACCGGGGGCGGCATTCATGACATCGCGCACGCGCACACCATCGTCACGCCCGGCCGTCCGCAGCGCGGTGACAGCCGCCTCGCGGTCGCCCTGATTCGCCAGAAGCAGCCTTGTCCGGTGGGTGATCATGGCGCCGGGCTGGTCAAGGCCGGTCATCTCGAGTGTGGCGCGCGACATCAATACGCGCGGCCCGAAGGTCACGAAACTGACCGACCTGTCCGGCTCATAGGTCAGCGTGTCGCTGACCGTCAGGTCGGCCTCGCCGATCCGCACCCGTGAGCCGGGCGCAATCTCGAGCGCGCGCGCCATCTGTGGGTCGATGACGATCATGCCGTCGCCAAGCGCATCGGTGACGGCCCCGCCGCCGCCAAGCGTCGCCGTGCCGACAAGAGGCCAGTTGCCCTCAACCGCCTTCAGCGCCACCAGCTTGCGCGCGTCATCTGTCTGCAGCATCGCGCGCATCTCGAGGCTTCGTGACAGCGTGCCGTATTCCGCGGCGATTGAGGTGACATTCTGTGGTGTCGGCCGGTAGAGGCTTCGCAGCTCCACATCGCCGCCAAGAAGAAGCTGTGCATTGCCGGCAATGCCGGTGCGCATCGCCTCGGCAACCGACCCGACGGTGCCGATGGCGGCAACACCAAGCATCAGCGCACCGAGAAACACCCGGAAACGCGCTACCAAGCCGCGGATTTCACGCCGCGCCATCCGCCAGGCGAGGCGCCAGCCCGAATCTCCGCCAGTCATGACGTCATCAGCCATCGGCACGGTCACGCGGCGCGATGTGTCGAGGAGGCGCGGTCCTCGACGATGCGGCCATCCTCGATGGTCAGGACCCGGCTGCATTGCTCGGCAAGCCCGGGGTCATGCGTGACAAGGACCAGCGCGGCGCCGGCTACCGCCGTGGCCTCGAACAGGGTTGTGATGACCTTTTCACTGGTTCCGCTGTCCAGATTGCCTGTCGGTTCGTCGGCAAGCAGGATCTTCGGACGCGGGGCAATCGCCCGCGCGATGGCGACCCGTTGCTGCTCACCGCCTGACATCTGGTCGGAAAGGTGCGTTTTCCGGTGCCCGAGACCGACCGATGCAAGCGCCTCTGCCGCCAGATCCGCGGCGTCGGGGTGCCCGGCGAGTTCCAGCGGCACGGCCACATTCTGCAGCGCCGTCATCGAGGGGATCAGGCGGAAGGCCTGGAAGACGATCCCGACCTTGTCGCGGCGAAGCGCCGCCAGCGCGTCCTCTCCCATGCTGGTGATATCCTGGCCGGCAAGATGGATGTTGCCGCCGGTCAGGCTTTCCAGCCCGGCCATGATCATCAGCAGGCTTGTCTTGCCGGCGCCGCTCGGGCCCAGCACGCCGACCGTCTCGCCGCTGCCGATCCGCAGCGAGATGCTGCGCAGGATATCCACCATGCCGTCGGCGCTGGCCAGCGACAGGCAGGCATTGTCGAGTGCGATGATGGCGTCGCTGGCGTCGCTGTCAGCGGCACCGCCATTCGAACCGGGGGATGTGGTCTGGTCTGACACGAATGTCGATCCTTCCTGGCAAGCCGGTTGCCCTGACAAGCTGGCCATCGGTGGACGGCCATCGGTGAAAGGCATTTGTCATGACCCGTCCCCGGCATGACGGGACCTGTTGATCTGGACTAACATCAGCCAGCTACATAAAGTGACGTCGCGGCGATCCGGTTCGGACAACCATTTCGTCGCGGCGATGCGACGCATATGGTGGTCACCCTGATGTCAATCAACAGCCCCACATCAATCAACCGGCTTGTGCGCGGTATTTTCTCTCCCCTGCCGGTTCTTCTGGCGGTTCTTCTGGCGGTTCTGCTTCCGGCCGTGGCACAGGCCGATCAGCCACGGTTGCTGGTGCTCGGGGACTCGCTTGTCGCCGGCTATGGACTGCCGCCGGGGCAATCGCTACCCGACCAGCTGCAACGCGATCTGGCGGCAGGCGGAATGCCGGTGGCGGTGATCAATGCAGGTGTGTCCGGCGATACGACGGCAGGCGGGCTGGCGCGCCTCGACTGGTCGCTTGCCGACAATCCGGACGCGGTGATCATCGTTCTTGGCGGCAATGACATGCTGCGTGGCCTGCCGCCGGAAGGCACGGCGGCCAATCTCGATGCCATCATCACCCGCCTTCGCGACCGGAATATGGAAGTGCTGCTCGCCGGCATGATGGCGCCGCGCAATCTGGGCCCCGCCTATGTCGAGGCGTTCGATGCCATCTACCCGGCGCTGGCGCGGCGGCATGACATCGAATTCTATCCGTTTTTTCTCGACGGGGTGGCGCTCGACCCGGCGTTGAATCTTGATGACGGGCTGCATCCGAACCGGCAGGGAATCATCGAGATCAGCCGTCGCATCCTGCCATCTGTCGAGCGCCTCCTGGCGCGTCTCGAGCGGTGAGTCCGGCTCCGGCCCAAAATTCTTTGCATCACCCTGCGAGGTGTCTTAAAGTGCCGCCGTTCATAAGGGGCGGCCGGCTGCTTTCATAAATTTGCCACAGTCTGGCGGCACCGTTCGGCGGATTATTCGCGGCGTGGCTGCGGCATGTGGTTGAGGCATGTGCCCGGCGCGCTGTCCGGTTTGTTGACCGGACTGACCAACTTTGACACCCGGAGCCTTTAACAGAGGATGATGATCGGACTATGACGGTGAAGCGAAGTTTCGTTTTCTTGGTGGCGTCGGCGATGATGACGGCGCTGTTCGGCACAATCTCGATGGCGGCGGAACCGCAACGCATGCTGACCGAACGGGACTGGCAGGCCTTCCGTGTCGATGAGGATAAGGGGCGGACCTGTTTCATCAGTTCGGTGCCGACCAAATCGACCGGCAAATACGACCCTGACAATCGTGGCGAGGTGCGGGTGTTTGTCTCGCATGGCCCGAACAAGGCCGAGCGCAATGTCGTGCAGTTCGTCGCCGGGTACAAGCACAAGAAACATTCCGATGTGACGGTGAATATCGATGGCAAGAAATTCACCCTCTTCACCATCGAGGGGCGCGCCTATGCCGAGTCCGAGGAGGATGATATCGCCATGATCAGGGCGATGAAGCGCGGCAAGAAGATGTCGGTGGTCGGCACCTCGAGCCGGGGCACGAAGACCACCGACACCTATTCACTGTCGGGCTTCACCAAGACGAAGAACCTGATCGACAAGACCTGCAAGTGAACCGGTCCGGCCGCGGCCGCATGCAGGCAGTTCCATTTTGACCGGACAATGGCGCGCGGCGCCGGACCAGGGATAATGACACACGCAGCCCAACTCCAGACACCGGCCGAGACGAACGCGCCCCGCGATCTTCTCGGCATGGGCCCGGCTGAGCTTGAGGCTGCGGTTGTCGCCGCTGGCCTGCCGAAATTCCGTGCCCGCCAGCTCTGGCGCTGGGTCTGGCGGCACGGGTTGACCTCGTTTGAGGAGATGAGCGATCTTGGCAAGCCGGTGCGCCAGGCCTTTGCCGACATGTTCACGCTTGACCGGCCGGCGGTGACGCGGCGCCTGACCTCCAGCGACGGCACCATCAAATGGCTGCTCCGCTTTCCTGACGGGAACGAGGCCGAGACCGTCTATATCCCGGACAAGGATCGCGGCACCCTGTGCATTTCATCGCAGGTGGGATGCACGCTGACCTGCAGTTTCTGCCACACCGGCACGCAAAAACTTGTCCGCAACCTGTCGGTCGGCGAGATCACCGGCCAGGTCATGCTGGCGATGGACGAGCTTGCTGACTGGCCTGCCGGCAAGCCGGGCCGGCGGCTGACCAACATCGTTCTGATGGGGATGGGCGAGCCGCTGTTCAATTACGAGAATGTCGCCGCCGCGATGCGCATCATCATGAGCGGCGAGGGGGTCGGGCTGTCAAAGCGGCGGATCACCCTGTCGACCTCCGGCGTGGTGCCGGAGATCGCGCGCTGCGGGGCCGAGCTCGGGGTCAATCTGGCGATCTCGCTTCACGCGGTGCGCGACGAGCTTCGCGACGAGCTGGTGCCGATCAACAGGAAATACCCGCTCGCCGAGCTGATCGAGGCCTGCCGGACCTATCCCGGCCTCTCGAACGCACGCCGCATCACCTGGGAATATGTGATGCTGGACGGGGTCAATGACAGCGATGAGGATTGCGCGGCGCTGCTGAAACTGATCCGCGGCATTCCCTCGAAGATCAATCTGATCCCGTTCAACCCGTGGCCCGGCAGCCCCTATGAATGTTCCGGCGACCGGCGCATCGAGGCGTTCGCGGCAAGGGTGCTGAAGGCCGGCTATGCCTCGCCGGTGCGCACGCCGCGCGGTCGTGACATCCTGGCTGCTTGCGGACAGTTGAAATCGGCCTCCGAACGCGCCCGCCGCCAGCCGACAGGGACTGGCAAGCCGGCATCGGGGATGACCGCCGATGCGACATGAAAATCATCTGTTCCAATGGCCGCAAAGCCTTGTAAACAGGCGTTTCGACGATTACATTCCTAATAACGGATTATCGATCAGGGGGTAACAATGGCTGATAATCGCTTCATGAATACTGCTGCTGCCGAGGCGACACAGGTCGATCTCGGGCTTCGCAGCTACATGCTTGGCGTCTACAACCACATGACGACCGCGTTGCTGATGACGGGCTTCTTCGCCTATGCGATGAAATTCGCCGTGTTGAACGTTGCCGGGGTCGGTCAGCTGGTCTACGGCACGCCGCTGAAATGGGTGGTGATGCTGGCGCCGCTTGGCCTTGTCTTCTGGCTGTCGGCGCGTATCCAGTCGATGTCGGCATCAAAGGCGCGCAATCTCTTCTACGTCTATGCGGCGCTGATGGGCCTTTCGCTTGCTTCGGTGCTGTTTATGTTCTCGACCGCCAGCGTCGCCCGTGCCTTCTTCATCACCGCCGGTGCCTTCGCCGGTCTCAGCCTCTATGGCTACACCACCAAGCGCAGCCTTTCGGCCATGGGATCCTTCATGATCATCGGCCTGTTCGGGCTGATTATCGCGATGATCGTGAACATTTTCGTGGCGTCAACAGCCATGGATCTGATGATTTCGGTCCTTGGTGTGCTGATCTTCGCCGGCCTGACGGCCTGGGATACGCAGAAGATCAAGCTGATGTATATGGCCGGTGATAGCGAGGCGGAGCGGACCAAGAAGTCGATCTTCGGCGCGCTGACGCTGTATCTCGATTTCATCAACATGTTCATGTTCATCCTGCATCTGTTCGGCAATCGCGAATAGCTTCGCCCCGAACAGAAACGGTATGACGGAATTCAGGAGCACGTCCGGCCATATGGTCGGGCGTGCTTTTTTACTGTCCATTCTGGTGATGCCCTCCTCCGGCTGAACAGGAGCCATTTTTCATGACAAATCTCGCCGCCTATCTCGACTCCCGCGCCGGACCCGAACTTGCCTCAGCGATCGGTGAACTGGCCGCTGCCGCGGCACGGATCAGCGCCGAGATCCGCGCCCCGCGCCGCGTGCTGGATGCTGTCGCCGGCGATGTCAACGCCGATGGTGACACGCAAAAGGCGCTGGATGTCCTGGCCGACGAGATCATCCTCGGGGCGGCACGGCAGGCCGGTGCGGCGGCCTACATGTCGGAGGAGCGCGAGGCGGCGATCCCGCTGGAGCCGGACGGACCATTCATCATCGCCAGTGACCCGCTCGACGGGTCGTCCAATATCGGGGTCAATGTGTCCATCGGGACGATCTTTTCGGTTTTGCCGACCGCGGGCGCGGGGCTTGTCGCCGGACGGGCGCAACATGCCGCCGGCTTCTTCGTCTATGGGCCGCAGACAACGCTTCTTGTCACGGTCGGGGCTGGTGTGGCCTCTTTCAGGATGGATGCTGACGGGAATTTCCAGATGATCGACGACAACGTCCGGATTCCCGAACAGACAGATGAATTCGCCATCAATGCCGGCAATCAGCGATACTGGCTGCCGCCGGTGCAGCGCTATATCGCCGACTGTGTTGCCGGGGCCGATGGCCCGCGCGGCAGGAATTTCAGCCAGCGTTATGTCGGATCGCTTGTCGCCGAAGCCTGGCGGATTTTCAGCCGTGGCGGGGTGTTCCTGTATCCGGCTGATTCGCGGGACGGCTTTGCTGATGGCCGGCTGCGCCTTGTCTATGAGGCGGCGCCGATGGCGCTGCTTGTCGAACAGGCCGGTGGGCGCGCCACCGATGGCACGCGCGATATTCTGGACATCACTCCGACCGCCGTTCACCAACGGGTGCCGCTTGTCCTCGGGTCATCCGAGGAGGTCGATGAGGTGGCCAGCCAGCACGCCGCCGGCTAGCCGTCCCCTTCGGCCGCCAGGATCGCGGCGAGCCCGCTTTCATAGTCGGGGTAGAGAAGCTCGACCCCCAATTCCGGCCCGATGACGCGCGAGGCGACACGCCGCCGCGAGACATAGAAGGTCCGCGCCATCGGCGACAGTTCGGCCTCCTCGAGGGATTGTGGTTGTGGCGGTTCGACGCCGATCAGTGCCGCCGCGTGCCGCATCACCTCGCCCTGCGCGGCCGGGCGCGTATCGGCAAGATTGATGATGCGGCCGGGCCGCGGGGATTTGATCGCTGCCTCTATGATCCGGCAGATGTCATCGACATGGATGCGGTTGAAGACCTGGCCGCGATGCTCGATGATCCGTGCCGTGCCGGCGCGAAGGGCGTCGAACGGGCTGCGCCCCGGCCCGTAGATTCCGGCGGCACGAAAGATTTCACTTTGCAGCAGCGACAGCCACCGTGACTCGGCCGCCACACGTGCGCGGCCGCGCGCCGTGGCCGGGTCGGTCGGCGTGTCCTCATAACAGAACCCGTCCGGCCGGTCGGGATAGACCGAGGTCGCCGACACATAGCCGGTCCAGCCCCTGAAGTCGGCCAGAATATCCTGATGCGCGTCAAGAACCGGGTCACTGCCGCCGATGGCGGTGATGGTCGACAGTACGGCATCGACGCCGTCGAGGGCGGCGGCGGCATCGGCAAGCGGCAGGTCATCGGCAAAGCGATGGATCTGCCAGCCCGCTGCGGTTTCGGCGGCCAGCCTTTCGGGGGTGCGGGTGGTGCCGCTGATCCGCCAGCCGGCGGCGGCAAGACGGTGCCCGAGCGGGCGTCCCACATAACCAAGTCCGAAAATGAAGATCGTTCGCGCCATGGTCCCGGGTCCCGGCCTATTCGGCCCGCTGGCCGGCAAGCTGCCGGCGCACCAGCGCCGCGTCAAGCCGCCGCCCCTGCCAGTCAAGCCGCCAGTCGAGATGCGGGCCGGTTGACCTGCCGGTCGATCCGACAGTGCCGATGATGCCGCCACGTTCCACCTCCTCGCCCGCGGCGACCGTGACGCTGTCAAGATGCAGGAAGGCCGAGTTGAGGCCAAGGCCATGTGTCATCAGAACCGTCCAGCCGGAAAAATACAGATCCCTGACAAGCGTTATCCGCCCGCCGGCCGGTGCCGCGACCGGTGTGCCGCGCGGCGCCGCGATGTCGATCCCGTAATGTGGCTGGCGCGGCTCGCCATTGAGGATTCGCTGGCTGCCATAGACACCGGTGACCTGCCCTTCGACCGGCATGTCGAGGCCATTCAGGAAATCGCCGGCAAGCAGGCCGGCATCATGGCGCGCGCGTGCCGCCCGTACCGCCGCGGAATCGGCGCCGATGCGTTCCAGCACCGCGGGTGGCGGGGTCACATGGTCACGCTTCAACCCGTCGATCCGCTGCACGGCATAGTCGCGCTGCGCGGCCTCGAGGATGATGATGTGCCGTGTGCCGTCCTGATTCGTGACAACAAGGTGGGCCGGCACATCGCTGTCGCGGTGGAAGCCGATCATGGCATGGCCGTCAGCGGTCAGTGGCAGGGGCTCGCCATCAAGGGCAAGCCTCACCCCGGGCGCGACGCGGGCCACCATCAGGCCACCTTCGACGGCACCGCCGGAAATCCATGAAAGGCCGGCCGCTTGTCCCGGAAGAGGGGGCTGCTGCGCGCCGGCCGGCAGGGTGAAAAACAGGGCCATGCAGGCCAGAAAGATGGTGAACGGGCTTGGAATCATCGCCCGCCGAGGCTACCATCGCGCGATATTTTTGGCACGTCAAAACGGCCCTGATAGCCGGGCCGGGCAACCATCGGAATATCATCATCAAATCAGGCCGGTTGGCCGAAAGCAGGTATAATGTCGAATTCAACGCATGAGAAAGTTGTCATCATCGGGGCTGGCGCGGCTGGTCTGACGGCCGCCATCTACACGGCACGTGCCAATCTGTCGCCGGTCATCCTTGCCGGCCTGCAACCCGGCGGGCAGATGACGATCACCACCGATGTCGAGAACTATCCCGGCTTTGCCGAGGTCATCCAGGGGCCGTGGCTGATGACCGAGATGCAGCAGCAGGCCGAGAATGTCGGCGCGCGCGTGGTCTACGATATCGTCATGGCGCTCGATGCCTCGAGCCGGCCATTCCGCCTGACGCTGGATTCAGGCGACAGGATGACCGCCGATGCGGTGATCGTGGCGACCGGTGCGCAGGCGCGCTGGCTCGGGCTTGAATCGGAACAGGCCTTCAATGGCCGCGGCGTGTCGGCCTGCGCCACCTGTGACGGGTTTTTCTACAAGGAACGCGACGTCGCCGTCATCGGGGGTGGCAACACCGCTGTCGAGGAAGCGCTGTATCTGGCCAATATCTGCAAGTCGGTGACGTTGATTCACCGCCGTGATTCGCTTCGCGCCGAACAGATCATGCAGGACCGGTTGCTGCGCCATGACAAGATCAGGGTGGAATGGAACCGCACCGTTGCCGAGGTGCTTGGCGATGACAGCGGCGTGACCGGATTGCGGCTGGCCTCGACCACCGGTGAGGATGATCTGGATATCGCCGTCCAGGGAATGTTCGTGGCCATTGGCCATGATCCCGCCACCGCCGCCTTCAACGGTGTTCTCGATCTTGATGATGAGGGATATATCCTTTCCGAGACCGGTGGCACCCGCACTTCGGTTGACGGTGTGTTCGCCGCCGGTGACTGTGTCGACAAGATCTATCGCCAGGCCGTGACCGCTGCCGGCATGGGCTGTATGGCGGCGCTTGACGCCGAAAGGTGGCTTGGCGAACAGGCCTGAGACAGCATGGTTTGAAACTATATTGCCGGGGTCAGGCTGCTGCCGGTCGCGGGCTGGCGACCGGCTGTTCACGGATCATCCAGTTGACGGTGAATGCGAACAGCGCCGCCGCGACATTCAGCCACCACATCAGATCGTAATTGCCGGTGATATCATAGAGCACGCCGCCAAGCCAGGAGCCGACGAACGAGCCGACCTGATGCGAGGCGAAGGCCAGCCCATACAGCATGCTGAGATGTTTCGGGCCGAAGAATACGACGATGAGACCACTTGTCAGCGGGATCGTGCCAAGCCAGAGCAGCCCCATCGCCGCGCCGAAGATGAGCGCGGACACCGGGGTGACCGGCAGCAACAGGAAGCTGCAGATGACAATTCCGCGGAGAAGATAGACCGTGGCAAGAGTCTTGCGCTTGGAAGCATGGCCGCCAAGCCAGCCGCAGAGGAACGCACCGACAATATTGAACAGCCCGATCAGCGCCAGCGCCCAGCTGGCGATCTGCGGCGGCACGCTCCGGTCACCAAGAAATGCCGGCAGATGCGTTGTGATGAACACCAGCTGCAGCCCGCAGACAAAAAAGCCGGCGGTCAGCAGCAGATAGTCGCGACTTCCCGCCGCCACACGAATCGCCTCGGCAGTTGTCAGCTCGGCGACATCGGCGGTCCTGGCTGCCGGTGCCCCGCGAAGGCCAAGCGCCACCGCCATCGCCGCCGCGGTCAGGAAGGACAGCAGCAACAGGGCTGTCTGCCAGCCATGCGCGCTCATCAGCATCTGTGTCACCGGCAACAGCGCGAACTGCCCGAATGACCCGAAGCTTGTCACAAGACCGAAGGCCAGCGAGCGTCGCCCCGGCGGCACGACCCGGCCAACCGCGCCGATGGCGATCGAAATGCCGGCACTGCCAAGCCCCAGCCCGATCAGCATCTGGCCAAGAAACAAACCCGAGGGGGTGATGAAAAACGCGCTTGCCAGCAGCCCGGCGGTGTAGATCGCGCCGCCAAGGATGGCCACCTTCCAGGCGCCGATGCGGTCGGCAAGGGCGCCAAACAGTGGCGAGGAAAAGCCCCAGACAAGGTTCTGGATGGCAATGGCGAGCGCTACCAGCTGCACGCCGCTGCCAAGCGCATCCGACATCGGCACGACAAACAGCCCGAATACCTGTCTTATACCGAAGGTGATGGTGACAAGGGCGGCGCCGGCGATGAGGACCCGCAACCAGATATCAGGCCTTGCAGTGCCCGGTGAAGAATGTGTCATGATGGCATTCTGCCCTGGTGCGGCGGCTTCAAGAGGCGCGACAAAGCTGCCGCAACCGGCACGATCCTAGCCGCGCGAACGGGGAAAGCGAAACGCTTTCTCAGCCGTGCCGTCTGCATCGCGGTGCGGGTTTACCGTCGACCTGCCCGCAGGACCGGGCGGGTCCAAACGGGCCGGTACCGGCCTATTCGGCCAGCAACCGGACAGAATTCACCTGCAGGCCGCGGCTTGACGAATCCACCTTGACCAGCAGCTTTTGCCCCTGGATCAGCGAATGAAAGCCGCAGTCATTCAGAACCCGCGAATGTACGAAGACATCCTCATCCGATGAATCGGTTGTAACGAATCCGTAGCCGCGAAGGTCATTGAAGAATTTGACCACAGCAAACACCTCGCCCTCCTCCGGCTCGGACGCCACCGGCGGGGTCGGCGTCACTGGCCGTTCGACCGACAGCAGATCCTTGATCACCCGCCCATGTTCATTCGAACTGAGCGAGACGGTGATCAGGTCGCCCGTCAGCAAACGGACAAGCCCGAAGCGGTCAAGCGTCGAGCGATGAAGAAACACTTCCTCCTCGCCGATCCTGACGAACCCGTAGCCCTTGCGTTCATTGTACCAGACCAGCTGTCCCTGGCTGATTTCGATATCCTGCGACGTGTCGCGGGTTGCCACATCCTTTGTCATTGTCATCTTTCCTGGGCAGCCTTGTACACGACACCGGTAATCGCCTTGTCCCGGCCGGTGATCACAGCAAACCGGATGATCACAGCAGACCAGGGGACATTACGCCGGGCGTGACAGGCACCACCAAATTTGCCTCCACACCGATGGTCAAGCATGCCGTGCGTTAAGACCCGGGCCGAAGGATGAAAATCCCGGGTCACGAGTATGTGAATTCGGTGAAAGAGTCCTGAAAGCCTCAGACGGTGCGAAGCGCCGCCCGGCTGGCCTTGATGGCGTCGCTGATCGCGCCCCGCCAGTCGCCGGCGGAGCGGGCATCCGCCGCGCCAGCCGGGAAAATCAGGCCGCGCGTGCTGTTGACCAGACCGCCTTCCGGCCCGGCGGGGCCTGTGGTCAGCCCGGCAAGTGCCTGCCCGGGGCCGGCACCCTGCGCGCCAAAGCCCGGCACCAGGAAAGGGGCGCTCGGCAGGGTTCGGCGCAATGCCCTCGCCTCATCCGGCCAGGTGGCACCGGCAACGATGCCAAGCGAGGACAGGCCAAGCTCGCCGACGCGTTCGGCGGCAAGCGGTGCCAGCCCGGCGGCCAGATGCTGGAAAACCGCCGCGCCGTCACAGTCCAGATCCTGCAGATCGCCGGCCCCCGGATTGCTGGTGCGGGTCAGCACGAACAGCCCCGCTCCCGTGTTGTCGGCGCGTGCCAGAAGCGGCGCGAGCGTATCCAGCCCGAGATAGGCATTGACGGTCAGCGCATCGCTGGGAAAGGGAGCATCATGGCCGATCCAGGCCTCGGCATAGGCGGCGTTGGTGCTGCCGATATCATTGCGCTTGGCATCCATGATGACGAGGACACCGGCATCAATCGCGGCGCGGCCAAGCCGTGCCAGCACATGCATTCCGTCCGGCCCCTGCGCCTCGAAAAAGGCGGCTTGCGGCTTGATGGCGGCGACATGGCCGGTCGCCATCTCAAGACAGGCCATCGTGAAATCCTCGATGGCGCGCAATGTCGACGGGCTGCCGGGATCGCTGACATCACCGAACAGCGCCGGCATCAGCGACAGATGCGGGTCGATCCCCATGCAGAGCGGGGTTCCCGCGCCGCGAATGGCGTTGGTCAGCCTTGTGCCGAAATGGTCCGCCGCCATGCGCCGCGCCGCCGTCAGACGAGGCCGACTGCGGCGCGGTAGGTCTGCAGCAACTCGTCCTGTTCCTGTAGCAGGTCGCGGTCCATGGCCCGCATCTTGACAAGCTGGCGCATGATCTTCGGGTCAAACCCGGTCGCCTTTGCCTCGGCATAGACATCACGGATGTCGGCCATCATGGCGCGCTTTTCTTCCTCGAGACGTTCGATCCGCTCGATATATTGTGTCAGCTGGTCGGCGCCGGCGCCGGTGCCTGCGATAAGTGCCATGGCCTTTTGTCCCCGTGGATGTGCAGCGGCGTTACGTGTCGCCGTGATTGTGAATGGCGTCGTATTTTTCCCGTTGCTCGGCCGTGGCCTCGGTCTGGTATTTCGCCTTCCATTCGGCGTAATCCATCCCATAGACAGTGGCGCGTGCAGCCTTGTCATCCATCTCCAGCCCATGCTCGCCGGCCGCCTCGCGATACCAGCGCGACAGGCAGTTGCGGCAGAACCCGGCCAGCTTCATCATATCGATATTCTGAACGTCGGTGCGTTCCTGGAGATGCGCGACAAGGCGCCTGAAGGCGGCGGCCTCGAGTTCGGTCTGTGTTGAGTTGTCCATGGAAACCCCACTGGTCGCAAAGCTGATGGCGCGGCCCGATGGCCGGCGTCCGGGATAGCCCGAACTTTATCCAAACCGCGCTGCATAGGCAACTGCCTTGCTGGCGATGACCCCGCCATTTCCGGCGCCAGCTCCGGAGCGATGATCCACACGACAAATGTAAAGGAAACAAGAAATTTTTGATGTGGCTAAATTTATGGATTGGCTTTATGAATGGCGAAACTTTCGAGGCCTTTCATGTCAGACAGCACGAACCAGCCAGATGTCGCCGACAGTGCGGCGAAATTCGACCGTATCCGGCGGGCTCATCAATCCGAGGTGGCCGAGGATTATGTCGAGATGATCTCTGACCTGATTGCCGAGACCGGCGAGGCGCGGACTGTCGATCTGGCAGCGCGGTTCGGGGTCACCAGCCCGACGGTCAATGCCATCATCCGGCGGTTGCAGCGCGAGAATCTTGTCGAGACCCGCCCCTACCGGTCGATCTTCCTGACCGAGGCGGGTCAGGCGCTGGCCGCGGCAAGCCGCGCCAGGCATCGGATTGTGCGGGATTTTCTGGTCACCATCGGGGTCCCGGTCGCCATCGCCGAAGAGGATGCCGAGGGTGTTGAACATCATGTCAGCAAGGAAACGCTGGCGGTGTTTGCCAGAATCACCGAACAGGGCCGGCTCTAGTTCGAACCGCTTCCCTGATCCTCGATACCCTGATGAAGATATATGCGGCGCGTGACGTTGTGGCTGATCTCGGCTGTCGAGACCAGTGGTGGCGGTGCCGTGACCCAGATGACCCCCGCCATTTCCGGCGGAACCATGTCGCCCCCAAGCACAATCAGTCGCCGCCCCGGTTGCTTGGGGTCAGGAGGGCGTGACCAGGCCAGATTCTGTTCGAAATGATTGCTGGGGATGCCATCTTCATCATGCACCAGGACGTCGATGCCGGTGCCGTGGAAATGCCAGCTCAGCAGGGCCGCCGCGGCGCGCCTGTCGGCGATGATCATTGTCGCATCATGGCGGGTCAGCGCTGCCGCGCTGTCGCTGGCTAGGTGGCTCCAGCCCCGTTGCCGGCGAAACGGATCGGACTCGGGCGTCAGCGGACCCAATGATCCGGCAAATGTCACCGCGAGGATGACGGCCGAAAGGGCGGCGTTGATGGTCAGCGCGGCCACGCCAACCCGCACCCGCGCCGGTGATGATGCCCGGCCGGCAAGCCACCTCGCCAGCCATACAACCAGCGCCGGCATCGCCGCCAGCGCCCAGTTGGCGTTGGCCTCGCTGAGAAATGCCTGCACCATGATGATGGCGATCACCGGCAGCGACAGGCACAGCAGCAGCCTTGCCACCGGATCGCGGCCACCCTTCAGGATTCCGAACATCAGCGCAAAGACCAGGGGCCCGGCGGTGGCGAATTGTGCACCCAGAAACCGCAGGCTGTTCAGCGGGTCATGGCTTTGACGGTCCAGATTGGCATTGTCGCCCAGATGACGGACGGTGGTGAAATCATTCGTCAGGTTCCACAGCAGATTCGGGCTGGCCGCGATGACCATCGCGCTGGCAAAGACCAGCAGTGATGCCGGGCTGACATGCCGACCGCCGGCCACCCGGTCGAACACCCAGAACAGGCCAATCCCGAGAAGACCGTAGATAGCGGCATATTTGCCAAGCAGCGCCAGGCCGAACGCAACGCCGGCAAGCGCCATCGCCCGGCTGGCGGCGATGCGGCCGGTCACGGCGCCGACCAGCGCCAGCAGGCCAAGCGACCAGAACAGCAGTAGCGGGGTGTCGGTCGAGATGACGAAACTGCCAAGCGCGACTGCCGGCAGACAGGTCCAGAGAAGCGCTGCCCAGCGGCCGGCACCGGCGCCGGCATGCCAGAAAGCGGCGCGCCAAAGCACCAGTGCGGTCAGAAGGTGAAGCCATGGTGCCGGCAGCCGCACGGCCCAGACATGATGCCCGAAAAGCTGGTGCGAGACGCCGATGATCCAGCTTGTCAGCGGCGGCTTCGTGTAATAGCCGAAATCGAATGTGGTGCTCCACAGCCAGTACTGCGCCTCATCGACGCCAAGCTCCAGCGGGCTGAGGACAATGCCGAGGTTGCGCAGCACCGCCACCAGCACAATCAGGCCCAGAACCAGCCGGTCCGGACCTGCCCAGCCGCCGGACCGTGCGGAATCAGATGTGGCGCTGACCGCCGGCATTGGCTATCCTCAGAATTGCATTTCACCTGGCGGCTTTCAGCCGGGACTATAGCCCGGCAAGCTTGAGAAAGAAACCGATGGACATGCCCAGTACGCAAGCGGAGTTCGAGCCAGCCGACATGGCGCAATGGACCGCCATGGTCGGGCGGATCCTCAAAGGCGCGGCGGCTGACAGTCTTGACCGGACTGATGAGGACGGCCTTGTCACCCACGCCCTGTATCCGGTCGATGCTACCGCGGCACCGGCAATGCGCCAGCTTCCCGCCGCCCCGCCTGCCCGCATTGCCGAGGGATGGCAGGTGCTGCAGACCGTGCCCGCGGGCATGTCAAATGCCGACATCCTCGACGCCCTTTCCAGCGGCGCGACCGGCCTTTGCCTGACGGTGCATGATCCAGCTGTCATGGAGGGCCAGCTTGCCAGTGTCATCCTGCCGGCGGTCGCGATCAGCCTTGATGGTGCGGCGGCGACACCGGCGCATTACCGGCGTATCAAGGCGCTTGCCGGGGCGGAAGCGGCGGCCACACAAATTGATCTGGGGCTTGATCCGGTGGACGGATTCGCCGCCGGCATGGCGCTCCATGCCGATGCGCCGACATCGCATTGTCTGTTCCGAAGCGATGGCTGGCACTGGCACAACCGGGGTGTGACGGCGGCGCAGGAGCTTGGGATTGTCATCGCCGGCTGCGCGGCTGTGCTGCGCGCAGCCGATGCGGCAGGCGAGGATATGGCGGTAGCGGCGCAACGGATTTCGGCCCGCATCGCGCTGCCGACTGACATGTTTGCCGGCCTCATCCTCTGCCGGGCGACGCGGCGGCTCTGGGACGGGCTCCTTGCCGGCTGCGGGATCGACCCGGTGCCGCTGCCGGTCAGTGGCCATGCCTCGCTGCGGATGATGTCGCTGCTTGATCGGGAAGTGAACATGCTGCGGATGACGACGGCGCTTCTTGGCGGTGCCATTGGCGGCGTCGATGCGATGGCCGGGTACGGGCATGATCTTTTGACCGGCGAGAGTGCCGGCGCACGCCGTATGGCGCGTCTTGCGCAGGTGATGATGATGGCCGAATCGCATATCGGGGCCAGCCTCGATCCGGCCGCCGGCGCGCCCTTTGTCGAATCACGCACCGCCGCGCTTGCCGAGGAAGGCTGGCGCTGTTTCCAACAGATCGAACAGGCTGGCGGGCTGGCCGTGGCCCGCGCGGACGGGCTCATCACCGGTTGGGCCGATGATGCCGCAACGGCGCGTGAGGCCCGGATTCGCAGCGGTGACAGTGAAATTCTGGGTGCAACGCTTCAACCGCGCAGCGAAGCGGTGCCGGCGCTGCTGCCGGAATTTGCCGATATCCGGCGTCCGGCCGCCTTGATCGAGGATATTCGTCGTGCCGCCGCCGCGACCGCGCCGCGGGTGTTGATCCTCTGCGGCGACGGTGCCATGCAGGATGGTGCTGTCCGCAGCGCTCTGGCCATCGCCGGGCTTGCCGCGGTGACGCTACCGGAAGGCGATCCGGGGATTGATGCGGCGCGTCCCGACTGGGTGATCGGCTGCGGTGTCGATACGCCGCCGGCGGGCATTCCCGCGTCGCGGTTCCTGACGGCAGGGGACTTGCTGCCGGCCGGTGACAGGCTGGCCGTGCTGGCGCGGCTGACCGGAAGCGTGGAGGCCGGATCGTGAGGTTTCCCGATTTCACCGCGCTGCCATTACCGCCGGCCCGTGAGGCGCCATTGCCCGATCTTCCGGCCCCGATGCCGACCGATGAAGGGATCGATATCCCGCCGCTTGTCTCGCCCGATCCGGTGGTGCAGGCCACCGCCGCGGCGGCGCTTCCCGGCATTGCCCCGTTCCTGCGCGGCCCCTATGCCACGATGTATGCCACCAGGCCCTGGACAATCAGGCAATATGCCGGGTTCTCGACCGCCGAGGAATCGAACGCCTTCTACCGGCGCAACCTTGCCGCCGGTCAGATGGGCCTGTCGGTGGCGTTCGATCTGCCGACGCATCGTGGGTATGATTCGGACAACCCGCTGGTCGCCGATGATGTCGGCATGGCCGGTGTGGCGATCGATTCCATCGCCGATATGGCCCTGCTGTTCCGGGACATTCCGCTGGACCGAATGTCGGTCTCGATGACGATGAATGGTGCGGTGATGCCGGTGCTGGCGATGTTCATTGTCGCCGCCGAGGAACAGGGCGTGCCGCCGGAGGCGCTTGCCGGCACCATCCAGAACGATGTTCTGAAGGAATTCATGGTGCGCAATACCTATATCTATCCGCCCGCCCCCTCGATGCGGATCGTGTCGGATATTTTCGGCTATTGCGCCGCCAGCATGCCAAAATTCAATTTCATCTCGGTCTCCGGCTATCACATGCAGGAGGCCGGCGCGTCAAATGATCTGGAGCTTGCCTATACGCTTGCCGACGGGCTGGAATATGTGCGGGCCGGGGTCGCCGCCGGGCTGGATGTCGACGCCTTCGCGCCGCGGCTGTCCTTTTTCTTTGCCAACGGCATGCATTATTTCATGGAGATCGCCAAGCTGCGCGCGGCACGCCTGTTATGGGCCGAATTGATGAAGTCGCATTTCGATCCGCAGGACCCGAAATCGCTGATGCTGCGCACGCACTGCCAGACCTCCGGATGGTCGCTGGCGGCACAGGATGTCTTCAACAATGTGGCGCGCACCTGTATCGAGGCCAGCGCCGCGGTGGCCGGCCATACGCAGTCGCTTCACACCAATTCGCTGGGTGAGGCGCTTGGCCTGCCGACCGACTATGCGGCGCGGATCGCCCGCAACACGCAGCTTCACCTGCA
>Ga0181590_10001798_pt1 | contig 18076 bp, 18 predicted proteins | sample 071ome_34_FD_132446 | JGI IMG/M metagenome (GOLD analysis project Ga0181590, IMG submission 132446) | Coastal salt marsh microbial communities from the Groves Creek Marsh, Skidaway Island, Georgia - 071411BT metaG (megahit assembly) | ecosystem: Environmental > Aquatic > Marine > Intertidal...
CATGAATCAGAACTAAGGCCTAAAAACTTTTTGTTAAAAAAAATAATTACAACTTGTATAAAAATAAAAAATGGAGAGGTTAACCATCTTGAAGTTGGTAGTACCGATTATGTAAGAGATTGGTCCTATGCAGGAGACATAGCAAAATCACTAAAAATTCTCTCTGAGAACCAACTTGATTCATCATATGTAATTGGATCAGGTGTAGGAACTAGTATTCGAAAAGTTATAGAAATTGTTTTTGAATATATAGGTGTAGACCAAGAAGATAAGGTAAAGATTAATAGTGAGTTACTCAGAAAAAATGATCCAAATTACATTGTTTCAAATCCAAACAAAATTGAAAGAGAATTTGGTTGGAAAACTGAAGAAAAAATTGATTATTGGCTAAAAAAATTAATAGATTACGAAATTAAGTTTCAAAACCTACGTTAGGAGTAACTCTATTTTTGACACAGTCTGCATAATATTTTTGTTCTTTTTTAAAAAGACTTGAAATATTATCTTTTGTGTTTAAATAATAAAGAGGCTTTCTTTCTTTTTTAATTTTTACCCTATTATCAATCAAATCTCTGTAGAGCTTGTAATCCTGAGCATAATAAAAATTTTCATCGTAGCCCCCAAGTGTTTTAATGATTTTAGAATTTATAAGTAAAGTCCCATGAATAAAAGGATTTCTAAAATTTACTAATATCTTATAAGGTATTAAATAACTAATATTTTGCATTGAAGTATTTTTATTTAGATTATAAGATCTTGTAAATACAGCCTGGTATTTATTATTAATGCAATGTTTCATTTGTTCTTTTATTCTATCGTGGTCTGAGTAGTCATCGGCATCTTGTCTGGCTATAAAATCTCCTTTGGATTTATTAATAAGTAAATTTAAGGACTTAGTCAAACCAATATTGTTTTTATTGTTTATAATTTGAATCTGTTCGTATAAATTTGAATATTTTTCAAGAATTTTTTTTGTGTTATCTATTGATCCATCGTTACATATCAAAAGCTCAATATTTTTATATGATTGATTTAAAATACTAATTATAGCTCTTTCAAGAGTTGTTCCAGAATTAAATGTTGACATTAATACTGAAACGAGAGGCAATTTTTTATTCATTTTCTTTATTTTTTTATAATATTTTCAAATCTTGTATATAAAAATTCTTCAGTATAGTTTGAGGTTAAATGTTTTTTAATTTCTTTGCTTTCATCAGAGAGGAGTTTTGAATCATGAAGCATCAAAATTTTCTTTTCTAAATCATCATAATTGAACTGATTAAAAGAAAGCTTATATTCCTTTGGAAAAAATTCATTCATACCTCCAAATTTTGGATAGATTGATGGAACTCCATAACTTGACGCCTCTAGCAGGACTCTTGGTTGGCCTTCAAGTAGTTTTGTTGCTGTGATGACAGCTCTAGAAGTTTTAATTTTTCTTTTTACTTCATTATTATTAAGTTCACCTATAAATTTTATTTTCTCAGAGCTGTAATTAACGAATAAACTATTTTTTTCGTCACTTGGACCAACAATTTCAAGAATTAAATTTTTTGTATCTATCTTACTCCATATTTTTAAAATTTCTTCAACACCTTTAGTTTCAACTAACCTGCCAGCAAATATTACAGTTTCACTCTCTGAATTATAATTAGAAATATGCTCAGAAGAAATATCAATTGGATTTGGTAAAATTGATACCTTGGTATTTTTAATTCCTAAATTTTCTAAATAATTTTTTTGGAAGTTGCTCAAAACAATTAATTTTAATGGAAAACTTTTTAAGATTTTAAAATATTTTTTGGAGTAAAAATTTACAAAAAGAGATTTTAAAAATGATTCTGAAAAATATCTATTATAAATTCCTAAATTATCTTTTTTTATTCCACATGCTGGACACTGTATTTGATTGCTTAAATGATTTTTTGAAAGTAAATATCTTGAACAATCAAATCTGTAATTATGAATTTTTTGAATAGTTTTAATATTTTCTTTTTTCAGTAATCTGTAAATTCCCAAACCAGCTTTGAACCACGTATTATGAATATAAACTATATCAGGATTAAAACTATTAATTTTAGATTTTAGTTTGCGGTTTGAAGTTGGGTTGCTTAACGTTAAAAATCCGATTATGTCGGAGAAAGTAATTTTGTCTGAATTCTTATATTCTAAATAATCGACTACAAAATATTTTTTTAAAAATTGAAGTTCATCAACTATATTTGCATCTTCTCCTCCAAAAACTCTATATTTTGTATTTATAACTAAGATTTTTTGTTGATTCACAATTTTATTTTAGCTAAGTATTTGAGAGTAAATTCAATTAAATCTCAATTACTAAATTTTTAAGTAAGCAGCCTAAACAATATTTAAAATTAATGTTCAAATATTTTTTAATATTTTGTTTCAACAACTCGTTCTTCATTAAATAACTTTATTTCAATATGATGGTCTGCAAAATCAAAATTTTCTGGATCATGTGTAGAATTTAAAATAGTAACATTCTCATTTTGTAATAATTCAAATATTAGCTTTTTTGTTTCAATATCTAAATTTGAAGTTGATTCGTCTAAAAGCATAATATCTGGATTTGAAAGAAGAGACCTTATAAAGGCAATTTTTTGCATTTGACCAGAAGAAAGACTTTTATTACTTATAGGTTTGCTTAGGTCATAATTTGATTCTTCTTTAAAAACATTAAATAATTTAAGTTTGTCTATTAAAATTTCATCATCAACACGGATATCTTCAAGGCCATAAACTAAATTACTATACAGTGAGTCTCTAAAAACAAAGGGATAAGCACTAACGTAACCATACTTTTCACTAAAAGAGATTACTTTTCCTTCAGTTGGATAGAAAACTCCTGCGACTAAACCAAGAAGAGTGCTTTTACCACTTCCATTTTCTCCAGTTAAAATTGTGTGCTTACCTTTTGGGATTTCTAAATTTAATCGAGAAAATACTGGAAGTTCACTATTTTGGTATCGAAAACCAGTATTTTCAAACTTTATTGAATTGTTCTTCTCAATTACAAAATTATTTTTAAATTCATCAACTTTATTTAATTCAAGCTCTTTAAATTTAATCATGTGAACATGAGAATTAATAATACTTGAAAATGATCCAGCTAATCCAGCTATAGAATTGAAAAGTTTCAAAGTAACACCTATAAAATCTAAAGTTAAAGATATTGCAGAATTAAAGAAGACAATTAATATCCCCAAAATAAATAATGTAAGAAAACTAGGCAAAAACCCATTCAGAAGATTAAATATATGATTATTCAACAAATGGCTATTTAATAATTTAAGAGTCTCTGAGAATTTGCCAATCTCAAAATTTTCTTTTTTAAGAATCTTAATTAAAAATAAATTTTCAACGACTCTTTCAATTTCAGACATTGAGTCTTTGTTTGCATGATATGACTTATCTACATACTCTCTACTAATCTTTAAAAGTTTTTTAATTGGATAATAAAGAAGTAAAAGCCCTCCGCCAAAAATTGATAGAACTTGAGCATTTGAATAAATTAAATATATACAAAATACTAAAATTTGTAAAAAATTATTTAGGAAAGCAGCAAATTTAGAATAGAAAAATCCAATATGAAGACTTAGCTCGTTAGTGTAAAAATATGAATCGGAAACTGAAAAGTTTCGCTTTTCAAATATTTCTCGTAATATATACTCTTTCATATTTTTAGTAACCCTATATTCAATTTTTCTTAGAATCAAACTTTGATAAAACATAAAAATAAATCTAAAAATAATTAGAAACAATATAAAGACTCTATTTTGATCAAAATAAGAACCCAATAAATCAACAATTTCAATATTCGTTTTTTGTCCAGCAATTAAATATGCAAATAACCCAATTAAAAATACATCAGTTACTACAGAAAGTTGGCTAAATAATATTGAAGTAGCAATTAATATTTTTTTATTCTGTGTCCCAGTGATTTTAGAAATTAGTAAGACATCTTGAACAACAGTTTTTAAAAATTTCACAATACTATCTTAGCTAAGTAAAAATTTTTAAATTGTCACAAAGTTTCAATTCAAAAATTTGATAGTTTTCTAACAATATATTCTGCTGTTGATTCAAAATTAAAATAGTTATTTTTAACAATTTCTAGGTTATGTAACAATTCATCATATTTGGGACTATTTTTAATTTTCTTTAAAATTTTAGGTATTTTGTGGATTTGATTTTTCTTTATCAAAACAGCAAAATCTGTCCAATTTATTTCATCTTCAAAAGGCAGAATAAAATTGTCTGAAATATAAACTGGGACTGTCCCTAATTCAATTGATTCGTAAAGCCTAAAGCTTGTTGGACCATATCCCCTTGGGCATAAAAAGAAAAATGAAGATTTAATCAAATTCTCAAATTTTTCTAAATTATTAGTTTCTATATTTGAATTCATAGAGTCTAAATTTTCTATATAAAAGTTTTTTTTATTTTTTAATTTTTTTTCAAGAGATTTTCGAATTTCATGAGTAGGCCTACCCAAATAAGTAGCTAGATATTCTTTGTTTTTAATATTTTTTGAAAAATTATATTCATAAATCAATGGCAATGGAATTGATTCTGTAGTTTCTGATAACTTTGTTGAAAACATACCCCCCATATTAAAAACTAAGCAATTTTCTAACTTAAGAAGAGGCCCTCCATCATATTGAACTACAGTAAAGTAATTCTTGTTAGGCAACAAATTATTTTCTAAAAATATTTTTAATGGATTTATATCTTTAGCGTAATTTTGTTTAACGAAATAATTAGTCCACTGTACAGGTATGTATGTATATTGGCTTTCTACTTTTTTTCTATGAAAATAATTGTAAAAGTAAGTCTCAAATCCAGGCTTGCTATTAAAATTTGGATAATTTAAAACACTAAAATCTAAAAATTCATCTGGTGTCGTTAATATATTCATAAATCTAATATTGATTGTTTATAAAACTCTACAGATCTAATTGAATTTTCACCTTCAGAATTCCAATAACTGTCTTTTCTAAGCCTATGAAAATGGCTATGTACTGCATTAACTTCTAGATTTAAATTATTTTTTAACCAAAAATAACTTTGAGCATAAGCATCTGCTTCAAGATATTGGGCATAGATTTTGTTCTTTTCGAGAATTTCAAGGTAATTTGATTTTAAAAATATTTGGTTTCCAACATTTAAAACCCAATTTATATTTTTTTGATAAATTTTATTGGTAAATCCATTTAATTCGTCTTGAACAAGTGATTTATCAAATTTTATTTTGTCTTTAGTAAAAATTATTTTTTTGTTAAATTGTTTGTAATTTTTAAATAAAAATATTTTTCCAGGTAAGTAAATGGTATCAGGCTTGAATTTAAATTTACTTAGATAATCTATTGTGCTTTTAGTTAATAAATTATCTGTATCTAGTTGATAAATTAATTCATTAGTTGCTTCATTTACACCATTATATTTGTTAAAGAAACCTCCAAGATTTCTATTATTACTCATTATTTTATTTTTTATTCCATATTTTGATAATAACTCCTTTGAAATAGTTCTAATCTCTTTATATTCAAATTCACTTGAAAAGTCATCGGAGATAATAACCTCGTCAAAAAAACTTATGTATTTACTTTTTAATATTTGTGTTAAATAATATGAGGAATTAAAAGTAGGTATGACTAAAGATACATTTTTCATGATTTAATATTTTATTTTAATATCCCTCAATAAGTTTTTGGAATTATAAGTAAAATTTAAAGTATGAAAAATTACTTATTTGTTATCGCAAGTTACCCAGACGAAAGACAGCAATTTTTTGAAAAATATATGTCTCCAAGAAATAAAGAATATTGTTTACAAAATAATACAGAATATATAGAGATAACTACCAAACCTAAATTATTTAGGGATAACCCTACATGGTGGAAATTTACATTTGTAGAGGAATTGATTGAAAGCGGCAGAGTTAAAGAAAATGACACTATTACACATATTGATGCTGATATGTGTATTGTTGATCCAAAAAGGCCGTATCCAATTGAAAAAAATTTTAACTATGTAATAGATTCAGGTAATACACATTGCATGGGTTCTTATTCAATTCAAGTCAATGAGTGGAGTAATCAACTTATAAAAAATATATTAAGTGAGGACAGGTATATAAAACTTAAAGATGACGTAAGTTACCACGAGCATTTTAAAACATATTCGAGTTTTTGGAAAGAATTTCGTGAACAAGCATCGTGGTATTCACTAGCAGGAATTAAACGTCATTCAAATATTAGTTTTTTTGAATTACCAAATTATGGTTGGCATTCTGATAAAAATGAGATGACACATTATTCATTAGAAGAGTTGCATAAAAATGTAAAGATTTTACCTACTAATTGGAATGTAACAGAACTAGTTGGTGAATCATCATTAGAATTTAATATTAATAAAGTTTGTCATCAAGATGTCTATATTAGACATTTTTCTGGTGGGCAATCTTGGAGAAAAGACTGGTTTAATGTTAAAGGCCTTAAGTTTAAAATTTTTCATACAATATTAATTTCAAATAACAGGTATCGTTTTAAGCAAATTTTTAAAAAGTTTGCAAAATTAAAAAAGAGATTCTGGAAAAATAGTATTTAATATTTTTTTAGCTCTTGCTGTTGTTGTTCCATTGTTTTTAAGCCAATCTCTTTGAGCCTCAAGTATAAATTTATATGCTTCTGTAGGAACATCATCTTTAACTAAATCGGTCATTATTTTATAAAGCTCATCTTTAGTACTGTAAGTTATTGCTGGTAAATTTTGAGGTGAGCAGTTTATTGGTTTATTATGGAAATCTCTAAATAACAGTACTGAACCTGCGGCAATAATTTCGTATAGCCTCAAAGAGTCCCAACCACCTCTGATAGAACATAAACCAAACCAAGATTCTGAAAGGTCTTTATAATATTCATTCTCATTATTAAAAATGTGATGATTCTTAGTACCTAAGTCGTTGGGGTTTTCAAAAAATGAAAATTTTGGATAAGTATTCTGAAATAATTTATTTTTTTTATCAAAATTTATTGGAATTATGCACTCTTCTGGAATTCCAAATCCTGTTGGAAAAACGCCTTCTTCCTCAAATACTAGCTCTCTTTTGAAAGAGTTTTTAAACTGATTTCCTATTACATCTTTACCTAGGTAATTCTTTTTAATTCTTGCATTTCCATACAAGTCGTGACCATCTATAACCCATATATTCTTCGATTTGCATAAGCTATCAATTTCGTTTAAAAACAATTTTTCACCATACATATGGCCATCTCCATAAATAATTGCATTAAACTCTTGATTAAAAATATCTCTATCTATATTGTCATTAAAATAATTCCTTAGAAGTGTAAAACCATTACCGTGTAGATTTTCTTTATTGATTTTCAATGAGTCATACATAACATCTTTTCTTGGAAAATCTACTAAGTTATCTCCTAAGATTTTTTTTAAGCCATTTAATAATGTTAGTTCCAAATAGTCACCTTGTAGGCTTGGATCTTTTATCGTTACAAACAATACTTTCATGACTTAAAATATTTACTTAATCTAAAAAACAATTTGTAAATTTTTTTTGGAAAAATTATATCATTAATTATTGCTCTATTGTTTAAAATTTTTGAACTAGAATCTCCAGACTCTTTCACCATGTTATATTCTTTATTGAGAACTGAACTTTTCCAGCCAGACCATGAGTTAGAAATTTCAGAAATTTCATCTCCCAGATATAAATTCCATTTTTCATAATGAAGTTCATCTAATTCTTTAAAAACAACATTTGTTGATTTTTGATCATATTTTTTCATAAAAATATAATGACTATATATTCCTCCTGTCTTATTTAGATCAGATTTCCAACTGTAGTCATGTGTGCTTTCTTGACTCTCGTAAATTGATATATTGTGAGCTTTAATTCTCCAAACCCAATCTCTATCTTCCCATCCACCAAGTAAAAATCTTTCATCCCACCACCCAATTTTTCTTACTAATTGTTTGGAAAATCCCATAAAACCGACATTGTAAAGCATTACAAATCCAAATCCATTCTCTAATAAATTAATCAATTTATCTACTTCTTCAACTGTCGGCTTAACTCTATCATTAATAAATACTATGAATTCTGTTGTTGATGTAGCTATAGTATGATTTATCATTTCAGAATAAGAAGAGTACATTTCAGGATGTCGATCAATCCTATTATTCCAATGTATTAAGTATTTATCTTCTAATTCTTTTAGGCTTTCTTTTTGATTTTGAACAACTTTTTTATCTGATCCGCAAAGAAGAGAAATCGTAAATTCTTCAATTTTCATATTTAATTTAAAGCATTGTAGAAGTTCAAAACTTCCAAAATAACCTCGTCTATATTTTTGGTTGGTTGCCAACCGAGTGTATTTCTAATTTTTGTGCTATTTGGAATCTTTTCAGGAGCTTCATCAAAAAGTTTTCCATGCAACTCTTTGGGGTCTATTTTTACTACTTCAGATTTAGATCCAGATAATTCCACTACTTTATTAGCTAAATACTCAATAGATTTTTCATTTTTTTCATTTCCTATATTCCATTTTTGATTCCAATCATTTTCTTTGGCAAGAGAAGTTAAATAAATACCATTAACAATATCCCCTACCCAAGTAAATGCTCTTTTTTGATTTCCATTACCATAAACAGACAGTGGTTCATTTCTTATAGCTTGGAGTACAAACCTAGGTAAAACAAAACCACCATCGGGTAATTGGTATGCACCTGTTACATTAAAAGGTCTAATTATTTGATATTTTAATTTTTTGTCTACTTTGCTAAGATTTGTAAGTACTATTTCAGCTAATAGCTTTGCTGAAGAGTACTCGTTTCTTATCGTATATCCATTGTGAAATACTTTATCATCATCTTCACTTAAATTAGTTTTTATATCCCTATATCCAAATATTTCTGAAGTTGATACAAATATTAATGGACAATCATTTCTTTTTGCTAGGTCTATGCACCAGTATAAATCATCTAATATTTTCTTAGCCATATAACCAGCATGCTTTAATACACCTACCGGACCGACGGGTGAAGCTAAATGGAGTATTAAATCAAAATTTGTAAGCTTACTTTGGTTTACAGAGTTTAAATCTTGAATTATCAAATCTACATTATCTAAAATTTCATGATCTTTTTCAATAGCATTGGAAGAAGCATTATCAACTACTGTTACTTTCCAATTTGCCGATTTCCATTTTTTAATAGAGTGATAACCTATAAAACCCAATCCACCAGTTATTAATATTTTTTTCATAATTTATAAATCCTTATATATATGATAATTTAATTAAAATTTCTACTTAAAAAATATAGAAATTTCTCTCTATCTACTTCATAATCATTATGATAGAAATCATTATCTTTTACTGAAGCCAAGAAATAATAGTACTTTAGGTTTAGTGCAGAAGCTAATGAGAAATAACAATTGTTAAATTGATCATTGATGCCTCTAATCTCAATAACTTTTTTATCTTTTTTTAAAAAAAGCATATTTGCAAGACCACCACCATGAATACCGCCAATTGTATCGGCTTGCATTACAGTAATAATCTGTTCTGAAAAATTCATAGTGTCAAAATCAACTATTTCAAAACCAAAATTAGTTAAAATTTTTTCAATTTCATCAAAATTTTTAATTTTTCTTAATCTCGAATTTTGTCGAGTTATCCAAATTTTTCTATCACTAATTAAAATATTTGCTTTAACGATAGAATTATAAAATGTATTTCTAATTGCTTTAACTACTTCAGGGTTATAATTACCACTAGGAGCTAACTGAAAAGGAATTAATAATTCTCTTATTTTGTACAGTTTTTTATCATCGATTAAAATATAGTCAATTTTGTAAAGATTAATTATTGATTTAACATAGTCATTTTCAAAATATTTCTGTGGTATAAGCAATTTATATTCAATTAATTTATTTTTTTCTAAATATTCAGTGACTATTTGGATTCTTTGACCAACATCTAACATCCAATGAAAATATCTATTTGACTTTTCATTAGTTATCCAAATCCCTTTTTCAATAGCTTCTATTGAATATTCATAATTTTTAGAGAATAGAAATTTTAATAGGTCTTTTATGAAAGTTTTTGATTTCCAGGTTAAAGATGGTTTTTTTAATTTCCAATGTTGAAAATGACATTTAAAATATATAAACTTTTTTAACTCTTTATTAAGTATATAAATATTTCTTCTTTTAATTATTTGTGGTTTTTTAATCTTAATTGATAACTCATGTAAAAATAATTGTTTATCATAATTACTAAAATTAACTGGTAAAGTTCGATTTACTTTTAAATGTTTCATTTTTTTAAATTAATAGATGAATTTCATGAATTTTCAAGCCATTCTTTTAAGAGTTTTTTGTAATTAGTAGAAGTTTCAATCCTTAAATTATTATTAAAATCATATTTGCTATTGTTTGTAAAAATTGTCGAATAAAATTTATTTGATTTACTACCGTATGAATGTTGACCAACTGGAAAAGGATAAATTGAAAAATTTAAAATATTATATTTCTTAGGTAGAATTTTGTGAATAAAATTATCACTCGTTGTATATATTGTGTTCAAATCAGCTAGAAATAACTTTGCAAATTCATAGTTAATTAAAAAACAAGGGTTTGCCATGTTTTCGTAGTTATTTTTAATTATTTTATGTTTATTGATTAAAAGATTTATATAGTATTTTTTATTGACTCTAGTGTGTGATCCAATCCTAAATAAAAAAGGAATATCATTTTTCAAATGATTATGTTTAATTAAGTAATTAAACATATAATTAAATGATAAATTAGAAAACTTTTTAAAATAGAAATCATCTTCAAAAATTAAAACATTCTTGTACTTCTCATTCACTACTAAATTCATAATTTTTTTAAAAGAAAGAAAATTTGCAACTTGTTTTGGTGTTAAATAGTTGTTTTCATGTAAACATTTCATACCTTCATAAAAATGTTCACCTGCACCCTCTTTACATCTAAAGCACGGTGGGAAAGACTCAACTAAATTATCTTCATAATATTTCATTACAATTGCATCATTTGATGAAACTGCATTTACAATTTCAAATTTTATACCTTTTTTTTTAAATTGTTTTTCGATATGGTTTCTTCTGAATGAATCATTTTCTAAATTTATTACGAAAACCTTATCAACTTCTTTATTTATTCTTTTCACTATTTGCTTTGTGCTGTATCAGAAAATATATTGGAAATATTTATATTTAAAAAAAATAAAATTTTCATATATTCATATTACTCATAAATTGAGTACGAATTTGGCTACTCATTTGAATTTATTTGAGACCAAGAAAACATTAGAGAAAAACTTTTTTAAACTTTTCCATTACAATGTCTGGACTAAATCTTTCACTATATAAATCCCAATTTTGTTGATTTAATTTTCTTTTCTTCATAAACAATAAAATTTTAATTAACTCTTTTCTAGATTTATAATATAAAGCTTTTTCTCCTAAAAAATAAATATGCGCACTGTCTACGCCGCCTTTATATGTAATAATGGGTTTATTTCTAATACTAAATTCAGCAACTGACAATCCAAAGGTTTCTCCCATTGATCTCCCATGAATCATTGCATCTGATGTATTAACGAATTTTGCTTTGAATTCTAAATTGTTACTTTTTGGAAGAAAGACAGCTCTTTTATGATTTATAAATTTTTCAGTATTCATGAAAACAAACCATAAGTTTCTTCTAAAAAAAAGAGCTATTTTTATTGCTGAATGAACCCACTTAATATTAAATTCACTATATCCACCATGCCTACCCAAAACAAAAGCATTTTTAGGTATTGATAAGGTATCTCTCAAATCATCTTTTTCTTCTGGTAAATCCATTTCTACTATGTAGTCAACAAAAGGATACTTATTTTCGTATTTATTTGATAAATATTCTGAAATTCCTGCGTACACATTTCCATGTGGTTCGTTCATATGAAATATACAGTGGACTACCGTTTTAACATTGCTCGGTAAATTATTATCGTTTTCACCACCTCTAGTTGTATAGAAAACATCAATGCTATTTTTTATACTGAATTGTTCAAAAATTTCCTTAAGCTTTTCTGGATTATGAATTAATTCATCATCATAAAGAAATACTTGAAAATTAGCTTTAAATTTTTTAATAGTTGCTTTGTCTGATTTTTTTGAGGAAATAATAAAAGACTTGTTGCCCAATATTTTTTCATTGTAATATGCATACTTAAAAATACTTACATCTGTTCCTCTTCCAGTGAATTTATAAGTGTGGAAGCTAACATTCATTTTTGTAAAATTTTTAATTTGATTATCTTCTTAAAATTTTTAAACATAAATATTAAACCATCATAAATAACATTATTCAAAAAATTAAATTTAATAATGAAAAAAAGTTTCTTTAAAAAGTTTAAATAATCTGCACTAACATATAAAGCATCACCATAACTTCCACCATAGGAACTAGGGAAGATTTTATTTATTCTTTTAATTTGATAAACCATGAAAAAGTTTTTTTTATTCATAATTTTGTTAAGTTCTCTGTAGGTAGGTTGATTTAGATACCCTTCATAATTAGCAAACTCGATTATTAAAAATTTAAAATCAACGATTTTTTCCTCAAAACCTTCTATAACTTCAACTTCATAACCTTGTGTGTCAATTACGGCAATGTCAATAATGTCTAGATTTAATGATGAAAATTTTCTAACTTCTATAATTTTTGAGTCATGAAAATCTATATCTGAATCTCTTGGCTTAAGTAGTGAAGAGCTTCCAGAATTTTCATTTTTAGCTTGATAAAACTTTTGAAAACTATTTTTTCTACCTAAGGCAAAAGTAAATAATACAAAATTACTTAAATTTTCAATTTTTGATTTTATAATACTTTGAAATTCGTGAATTGGTTCAATAAGGTAAACTTTATCAAGATTAAGAGATTCATAAAAAGAAATTTCTTCTCCCTTGTGAGCTCCAATATGTATAACAGTATTAATTTGATCGAATTTTTGTGCTTTATAAAAAAATTTTTCAATACTCATATTGTTCCTGTGTTATTAGATTTTAAATATAAACTATCATAAATTTATGAAAAGAAAAATAAATAACTTTTTTATAACTGTAATTTTCTTTTTTTCGACTATCACATCCTATTTTTTTGGCCTTTTATTTTATGACTCAACATCGGGGCTTGATTTCAATACTTACTTTGAACATGTTAAGTTTTATTTAGGACATGATGTTGAAATTTATGGAGCTATATCTAATTATTATTTCTATCTTGTTTCTCAAGTTTTTTATAATGATTTCTTGTTGTTGGGACCATATAATTCTAAATTACTTTTAAATAACTCTATTCAATTTCTAAATTTTTCACTTTATTTAATTGGTCTCATCGGGCTATATTTTTTATTTAAAGCAAAAGGTCATAGTACAAAAAATATTTTTATTGCATTTTCTATACTTAATTTTTTGCCTACTACTTTTTATCTTCGTTTAACAATGAAGCCAGAAATTTTAGCTTTTGCTTTCTTTTCATGGACATTAGTTGCGCTTGATAGTTATTTAAAAGAAAAGAATTTAATAAGTGCTATTTTTTTTAGTTTAACTCTAAGCATTCTATTGACAATAAAGGCATCTATTAGTGGTATGGTCTTGATATCATTATTAATTATTTACCGTAAAGATATAAAAAAATTAATTCTGAATTATAAATTAGTTGTAACAAATATTCTTTTGATTTTCCTGCTTCTCATACAAGGTTATGAAATTACAGGTAGATCTTTTTTATCCCAACCTGTTCAATTAACTTCACAAATATACAACAAGTGGGACAACACTGCTGATTTAAATTTTTTTACAAATCTAAATTTGTACAATTTATTAACTAATCCATTAAAATATCAACATTCTGATTCATTTATATCAATAACATTGCTAGATACAATTTCTGATTATTTTGGCTTTTTTTGGAACCATAAAGAACTTGGAAACTATATTGCTTATGACAGAATCGAGTTTACAAATAATTTTCTTATACAAACTTATCTTCCTCAATATATTTCAATTGCTTTTACTATTTTTTTCTATTTATCAGTATTAATTTTTTCTTTTCAATATAGAGAAGAACTTGGTTATTATTTATTACCGCTATTAGGAATATTAATTTTAGTAATAAATTCTTTAGGAATACCGTCAAAAAATTTTGATCCAGCAACTGGTGACTTGTTTAAAGTGCATTACTATTCTTTTCTATTTTCAATAAGTTTTGCTATTGTTCTTTTGACATTTTATAAAAATAAGCGTTTAATATTATTCTCATTTGTACTTATACCTATTTTTTTCTTATCCATGGGTTTCCCCAAAAATCTTAATAATCAAACCCAACAAGAACTTTATGTTAAATATAGTCACTCAGGATTATGTCATTATTTAAAAACAAAAAATACACCAGATTGCAATAGCAGTACGATAGCAGTTTGCAGTTTGGATTACTTAAATATTCCTTTTAATGAAAAGAGGTATATTCTAAAAACTGACGTTGAAAATAAAATGATTCCTCTTGAAAAAAATGGGCATATAGTCAACTCTACATCTAATGAGGAATGCTCAAAGTTGGTGTCAGATGGCTATCAATATTTTGATGAATTTAAAATGCTTTCTAGAAATCCCAGTTTTGGTTTTATCAATAATTTAATTTTTGGTCTTTTCGTTATTTTGTTATTTAATAAGTTTTCAAACTATCTATATATATATGTAAATACTGAGGATGATTAAAAATAAAGCAATTTGTTGAATGGGTATGATTCTGGAATTTCATCTTCTATTATTATTTTTTTTAAAATATTTTTATAATATTTTTTGGCAAATGGTTTTGAAACGTGGGATAAAATTTCTTTATATTGTTAGTTGTTTCTAAAACTAAAGAATATATCTTCATCGTTTACTGCATCTGTTACGATTTCCGTATAACCATGAGTGTTATCTGAGTCTGAATTTAAAGATTTAGATAATAGTTCTTTTTTTAAGCGCTTCAAATGATATTTTTTATTTTGCATTAATTAGGTTTCCTAATTTTTTTCTAATTTCTAAATAAAAATAGTTCAAACAAAGAAGTGGGTGTCTTAAAAAGTAAATAAATTTTTTATTTTTAAGTGAATTTTCAATAGAAGTCAAAAACTCATCTGGATATTTCATTAAAAGATTCTTTGAAAAATATACTTTATATATTGCCTTTCTCCAGCGAGTATTATCTGAAGAGACTGCAGCTGTAAACTGAAACCTATCAATTCTCTCAATTACGCCTTCTAAACCCTGGTAACGCAAGTTTTCTAAAAATACTGACTCTGGCGTAATTTCTTTAGTTGTCATTTTTATGTGAGCATTTTTATCACTTAAAAAATTACTGATACCAAAATATTGTTCGCAGTATTCTACAGGAAATACTGCATGTCTGTCACATATACCGTAGTAATCTTCACCTTTTGGTATCCAGATTTTATTACCAGTGTACTTAGGGTGATAATCTACATAGAATTGGTCAAATCGACTATGAATAATGTATTTATATTGAGATATTTCATCCATATAATTATTAAAAACTATTGTCTTAAAACCTGAAACTATAGCCCCTGAGCCAGAGTAGTCGTCAATACCCCCTGCCATACCGTAATTCGCTCCATCTATTAAAAAATTTATTGCGTTTGAGTTTGTAAAATTTTTTTCATAAAAATGTCTCCAGTTTTCTGGCTCTTCAAATTGCCAATTGAATTTAGAATGTTTTATTAAATATTCTGGCATTTCAAAAATATGTCCATAAACTAATGCGATATCACAATCTAAAGGATTTTTTACATACTTTACAAGTGATTTCCAGGTCTGTATCCCCCCCCTTGGAGTGCCAGCAAGTAAAATCAAGTAATCTTTCACTTTTTTTCTAGTACTTGATTTTCAATCCAATCATAGGTCTTTTTAATACCCTCAGATAGGCTATATGTAAAATCCCACCCTAAAACACTTCTAATTAATTCATTGTTTGAGTTTCTACCCCTAACTCCTAATGGTCCATCAATATGATTTATTGTTATGTTTTTGTTTGCAGTATCTGAGACAATATTTACTAACTGGTTAATGGACACCATTTCTTCAGAGCCAATATTTATTGGTTTAGTAAAGCTTGAATTCATTAGTCTTCTGGTTGCTTCTATACAGTCATCAATATACAAAAATGACCTAGTTTGTTTACCATCGCCCCAAATTTCAATTTCGTCAATTTTTTTAGCTTGTGCAATTTTTCTACAAACAGCAGCGGGAACCTTTTCTTTTCCTCCATCCCATGTTCCTTCAGGTCCATAGACATTATGAAATCTAGCAATCCTAATATCTAAATCAAAATTCTTATTAAAAGATAGATAAAGTCTCTCAGAAAATAATTTTTCCCAACCATACTCTGAATCTGGATCAGCAGGATAGGCATCGTCTTCTTTTAAACCAGGATTGCTTGATTTTTCTTGTATCTGTTGAGGATAGATACAAGCTGAACTTGAATAAAATATTTTAACTTCGTCAAAATTTTTATAATTGTCTTCAATAATAGAGAGTAGGTTTAAATTTATTGAAATTGAACTATGCATAATTTTTGCATCATTTTCACCTGTAAAAATAAATCCCGCACCACCCATATCTGCTGCATATTGATATATTTCGTTAAATTTTTCTTCATTTGCAATTATTTCATTAAATTTTAATTTGTTTGTTAAGTCACAAATATAAAACTTATCTGCTTTTGTTTTAGAAAATTCAGGATGCTTAATGTCAACACCAACTACATAATAATTTTCAGATTTTAACCTATTTACCATGTGACTGCCGATAAAACCACCGGCTCCAAGAATTAAAGCTTTTTTCATATATTAAAAGTATATTTTAGTTTTATATTAAAACTATTTTTTGTAACATTATGTTTATGGATAAGCTGTTAGTTGTTATTCCTACATATAATGAAAAAGAAAACATAGTTAAATTAATTTCTGAAATTTTAAAGCTCAAATTGTCTATTTTAATCGTAGATGACAATTCTCCGGATCAAACTGCAGATACAGTAAATAATTTTTTTAAAAATAACAAAAATGTAAATGTTTTAAAAAGGAAACAAAAACTAGGGTTAGGCTCAGCCTATCGAGATGGATTTAACTGGGGAATAAAAAATAACTTTAATTATTTAGTAGAAATGGATGCAGACTTTTCACATCAAGTAAATGATTTAAAAAAAATGATAGAAAATAAATCAGAAAATCGTTTAGTCATAGGCAGTAGATATATTCCTGGAGGAGAAATTGTTGGATGGAGCAAGCGAAGAGAATTATTATCGAAATTTGCAAATAAATTTGTTAAATTTTTAACTTCTTCTAAAGTTAACGATTCTACAAGTGGATTTAGAATATATTCTAAACAAGTACTTGAAAAAATTGATTATTCAAAAACAACAAGTAATGGTTATTCATTCCAAATTGAAATGACCTTAATTGCTGTCGATAAAGGGGTTGATGTAATAGAAGTTCCTATTACTTTTTTAGAAAGAGCAATAGGTAAGTCAAAAATGAATTACAAAATTATTCTAGAGGCACTTAAATATCTAATAGTTTTAAAATTTAAAAAATGATTTTTCCTGAAATAAATATATTGGAATATCAATAATCAATCCAGAAAATATTAATAAATAAGAAACTACTTTAAATTTGCTTGATTCAGTATATTTTTTTTCCACGCTTAAAACTAAAGTAGTAAAAAATATTAAAAACATCCACCTTCCATAATCTTGGGCAAAAAAGAAAAGAATAAATAAAGAGCTGACTGATAATTTACTATAAAACTCTAAAAAAATAAAGTTGTTAATAAATAAAATTAAAAGTGACAACAAAGTTAACCACAATAGATAATTAGAACTATAACTCAAGCCATCCAAAACTTCATAAATCCATAAGAATTTGTCTTCATTATTTAAATACTCAGGTGCTCCCCA
>Ga0181590_10001816_pt1 | contig 17990 bp, 9 predicted proteins | sample 071ome_34_FD_132446 | JGI IMG/M metagenome (GOLD analysis project Ga0181590, IMG submission 132446) | Coastal salt marsh microbial communities from the Groves Creek Marsh, Skidaway Island, Georgia - 071411BT metaG (megahit assembly) | ecosystem: Environmental > Aquatic > Marine > Intertidal zone...
ATAGAGTTCATTATTGGTAAAGTTTTCCTCCACCGCATACATCGCACCAAGCACAGGACTTGATGGACCAGAATAAAATCTTGGGTTTTGATTTAGAATAGACGAAAGCAATGTGCTCCCTGAGCGTGGGAGCCCTGCCATAAAGTAAAATGTTTTCATATCTTATGATGTAAGAGAAATTATATTGTTTTTATATACTTCTTTCTCAATAATGTGATCATCTAATAAAGTTTTATACATCAGATACGTATCATCTTCAGTTGCAATACCTTCATAATTACTTTCAAGAATGTAAATTTCATTACAAACTCTTACAAACTCTAATTGATTCCAAACTAAACCAAGTTTTATGGATCTATCTGCATCCCGACAGAACCATTTTGATTCTATTTGATAATCAAACCCGTGCTCATCTATTGTTGGACCAATTGATTGAGAATCATATTCAGAATAACTATTATCAGTTTGGTGTTCTATTAAAAATAATAAATCTGTTATTTTAAGATTGAAATATAAAAACTCCATTAAAATTTTCTCCAAAGTTCTTCGGCAAATTTTTCCCAGTCTTTTACTCGGGTTTCCCAACTATAATATTTATTTGCCATCTCAACTTGGAGGGTATTATCAAATTCACCTTTACGATATTCGGTGATAGTTCTCTTAAGTTCCCTGGCAAATCTTCCAATATGCTTTTGCCTATCGGGAACAAATCCATAGTGTCTTGCAAATCCTAATCCTGTTTCAGGTAGTGCTGCAAGATTACTAGTCAAAACAGAACAACCTGCACACATAGCTTCAATTAAACAAATACAGGATGTCTCAAGGAAGTACGTCGGATATGCAAAGATATGAGTGTTCATTAATTGCTCTCTAACTTTGGAGTTATTAGTTCGAGTATGTCTAACAACTCTCTTGTCTTCATTAGCAAGTCGTAAACAATACCTCAAGAATTCTTCTTCTTGTGGTGTCACATGAGAATATTCATAAGTCTGGAAACCTTGTTTGAATTGTTTTTTACGTTCATCCGGATCTAATTCATGAAAAACATGCAATTCAAAATCTTCTTCTGGAAGAAGTTTAATAGATTCCAAAAGAATGTCAAGACCACGAATAGGATTAGAATGATACATTAATTGCAGTTTACCATCTGGTTTTTTATGAGGTTCAAATGGTTTGGTAGCATTCTTGAGAACGAAACATCTTTCTGCAGGAAGATTATATTTTTGAACAAATCCCTCGTACTGCCAATCAGAGACGAATACAAATGCCTTGAAATGTTTTTGAAATTGAACATCCAATAAATCTTCCATACCAGGTTCAAATGCATGAGAATGCAACCAGACTATATTAGAACTATCTGGAGAAAGAACATTGTCACCAGGAATAACACACCAATGCCAATCAGCAAGATCGGGTGCTGCTGGCAAAACATAATCTTGCCATGCTCTACCCATCAATTCAGTACCACCAACACCATCAGGATTGAGAACTGCCTCCAAAAGAGGTGGCATATTATTATGAAGATACTCTGGTTTAGTATTTACTTCGGCATTTGATGTACTCATTTCGTATGACTCCTTTGGAAAAATTTCAACTATTAATTCTGCAATTTTGGGTGGAAAATTATGAAACCCATAAGGCAAAAACTTTTTATTCTCATGTTTTCTTTGAAGAAGATCGTCATTATTCTTGATAGAATCTTCAATATTTTTTGTATTATTAATCTCTTTTGTATTAAATTCTTGGTGGGAAAAGGAGTTGAGTTTGTCTTTTATTTTATCAACTCCACCAAAAAATGTAAAGTGCCATCCCGAATTTGGAATGTGAGGGAAAGCTCTGGAATTATGTCTTAAGAAATCTGTACCATGCTTCTTGGCATATTTAACATAAGAAAAAACTGTTCCTGGCCAATCACTATTCTCATATGTGAAAAAATTATAATACAAATTATCAAACATGAGGGTAGAAGCACTATCCTCAAGAACCATTTTTTCGGGATTGGATTTTAAATGATCGATCACCAGTGAGTTCGGGATCTCATCAAGGTCACTCAACATCAACAAATCTTTATCATCAAACTCAGATAGAGCAGAAAGAATATGAGACCTTTGTCCATTCTCCACCTTCCAAAATCCAGAATTGAAATCACACTCTGTAGTTTCGGAAAAATTATATCCAGACACATCAGGTTCATACCGAACTGATATAATTTGAGATTTTAGTTCATCATCAAATTCATCTATAATTTGATCGAGGTAGTATGGTTTCTTTTTTCCAGAAAAAGTAAGATTGCATTCACTGATTACAAAAAAATCCACCGAATGCCTGAGGTTTTGTAACCTCAGTTTTAGCATATCAAACTCATTATGAAATAAGAAAGAATCAATAATTTTCATTCCAAAACCTCCTTCAAAAACTCAGTCATAGGAAATTTTTTAAATAATTCCAATCCTTTTTCTGCTTGTATGTCAAGTTCCTTTGGTTTTTTGAGAAGTTTATAAGCAGTATCAACAAAACGATTATAAGTTGATGTAAATACTGTTCCTTCCATATACTCAGGAAAGTCTGTATCTGAATTAACTTCAGATAAAACAGGAACTCCGTTCTGAATCAAGTGAGTAACTCTAACCATCTCAAAGATACGATTATCATTATTATGAAGATTGATAACCAACTTTGCTCTCTTAATTAAATCATCTCTCTCATCACCATAGACACTCTGAATATGTTTGAAGTTGATATTTGGATTTCTTTCAAACTGCTCCAAAATTTTAACTCTTCTAGGAGATGGTGACATATAAGCAAGAATGTCAATGTCTCGTTCTTCTGGTTTATTTCTCTCAAAGTAACTAATCTCAGGAACATATCCAATCTTGAAGTGCTTAATGTTTTCTACACCTGCTTTTCTTAGATACTCAACATTTCGCATAGAGTAATCCCAGACCTCAAGATTGCGATACTTCCTACACCATCTCTGACACTCTGGCTTTTCATTCATTTGCTCCAAAGAATATACAATAGTATCCTTCGGAATATCATGTCTCACAACATCTACGGGACAGTGATGCATTCCAAATACAATGTTTCTACGATCTTTTTGAAATTCATTTACACTGTTAGTTACATCATGTCCTAATGCTTGCAGTGTAAAAAATACCGCAGCTTCAATTTCATGAAATACCTGAGCATGAATATAAAATCCATTATCAGGAACAATTCTTACTAAATTAAATTTATCTTTTTTGCTTGTTGTACTGTAATTTTTCATATCGCAGATATCATGATTATTTTTTTCTGGAATTATAATAGATTTATTTTCTATAAGATGTTGAAAGTTATTTTTAATATTATTAATTAATGATTCATCTTTACTAATAACACCTAATCCATTAGAATTTAAAAAATTTATTTTATAATATCCAGTTATTTCATCAAAAAATTTACCTACATGTTCTTTAAACATAACGGTATCATGAAATAATACGACTCCATCATCTTTAACAAAACCTTTCCAATCATTGAATTCATTTTTGGCATTTTCATAAGAATGATGCCCATCAATATGAAGAATATCAATTGGTTTATCCCAAGTTTTTGCAACATTATCAAAAAAATCTTTAATCAATATAAAATTATCAAGTTTTAATTTTTTTGAAATATCTAAAACGAATTGGTAATCATCATCCTTTCTGTAAATATGACTTCTAGTGTCGTAAGAATCTATTCCATAAACTTTTCCTTTTGAGTATAAACTCATTAAAAATGAAGAATACCCATAATCGACTCCAAGTTCAACAATAGTTTCTGGATTTTTAGAATTAATCAACCATTTAATAAATTTCCTATGACTTACGGGAGGTTCATTCCAAGCAGATGGAATGCTTCCTAAAATATTCTCAATGTCATCATCTGGTAAATTTTTAATATAAGTTTTAAAATCTCTAAGAACTACATGTTCTTTCCAAGAAAAGTTTTCTATTATAGAATTATTTTCTAACATTTGTCATAGTCCTCCTATAAATTCCATAAAGTTTTTATTAATTTCATTAATAAGATTTATATCTTTACTGACAACACCTAATCCATTGCAATGTTTAAAGTTTGTTTTTGGTAGTGTAATTTCTTTAAAGAAATCTTTGACACCAAATCCTTCTACCATTGTGTCGTGCATAAGTATGACACCATTTTCTTTCAAGAATGGTGTCCATTTTTCAAAGTCATTTTTGACTGCTTCATAAGTATGTAGTCCATCAATATGAAGGACATCAATTTGTTTATTCCAGGTCTTAACTACATCATCAAAGAATCCCTTGATAAAAGTAACGTTGTCAAGTTCTAGTTCATCCTTCTTCTTTAGAACAAACTCATAGGTTTCTTTAACTCCTGCATGTTCATCTCCCTCAAAACTATCAATACCATATACATGTCCTATTCCAGGAATCGCAAAACAGAAAGTAGAGTATCCATAATCAACACCCAGATCAACGACAGTTTCTGGTTCTTTTCTTCTAATCAACCAATCTGCAAACAGTCGATGGTCTCTCCAGGTAAACTCTCCTGCAGCACCAACTTCAGTGAGAGTATGAATCTTACTATACCTTCGATTCTCCTCATCACTCTTACATGATTCGTCATACATCTCTCTAGGATAGTAGATGAAATATCTTTCAAGACCTTGATTATCATACTGATGATGACGACGATAATGGAAGCAGTGCTGTTTGGGATTGCCAGTAGCCATCCAGAGCTCAAAACAATAACGATAGTTTTCTAACTCTCTCATCATTGCATCAACATCCATATATTCATGGATCTTGATGGGGTGTTTTAGTTTACGGATGTATTCATTCTTTGCCCACCAGAAGTTTCCCGCATAATGTTGAACAACAAAATCAAGTTTAATATCATGTCTTTCCACCCAGTCAACACCACAACAATCGTATCCTTCATCAAGTTTAGCAATACAATCTTCCCACTTTTCAATATTATAATACTGCATATAGTGCCTCCAATCTTTGATTGCACCAGGAATGTGTGTAGTATATGAACTCATTCCCTTGTTATGGAAGTAGAAGACATATCCATCATCATTCTGACAATGCTCATATATTTTTTCCAATGTCTGCCCTTCATAAATGTTTGGTTGTTCGCCAACATTTCTCATATCAATAATATTCACAAAAGGATACCGATCTTTAATGTATCCGGTAACCATGGAATCATATGAATGACCAGTTTTGGAGTTGTAAAGACCCAATGGCATTGTAATGCACATATTAATCGTTGCCTTATCAGCAAGACCTGATGATTTTAGAAGACTCATTTGCTCATCAACCCACCAAATCCACATATTTTGTGTATCTGGAATAAACAAATGATAAAAAACTGTGATTGTTTTTGGGATTTTCTTTTCGTTACTATAATTTAACATACAATGTTCCTCTTTACATGCCCAACAACAACATTGGGATCAACATAAACTTTATAATTTTTATCTGACACTCTTTCGCAGAAAAATAAATCTTCTCCAACTGGAATATGATATTCTACTCCATCAATTTCTTGAGTAATACTTCCGAGTTTAAACCAAGGTCTTTTGAGAGATTCAAAAACTCCAGACTTTACACATACAAATCCCAATCCAAGACCATAAACCTCAACTAAACTATTTTCTTTTTGAAGTTGTTTAATTTCCTCTCTACTTAGTGGTCTATAAGAATCTTTTTTAAGATGGACTGTGGAATTAGATCCAGTAGATTCATAGTATACTCCAGAAATAATATCTTTATCTGACTGTAAAAATTTTAGAAATTGTTCTGGATTCCAAACAATATCACTATCAATCATAAAAATTTTATCATAAGTATACTGACCTTTTCCGGGAGAAGGATTGAATACTTCTAAACTAGTAGACCCTGTTATTGTTGCTTCTCTTGCATTAGAAACAATTGGAGAACTTTCATTTTGATAAATCCAAGAAATATTATTTCTATTCAGTGCAAAAACTGTCGTCATTAAGCATTTAACATACTCCGAACACATTTGATTTCCTGGAGTTGTAATAACAACATTAAAGTGTGGTTTTGAAGGAGGTGCTTGATTAGAATAATTTAACATAATATTAAAGTGCTATCATTTTTTGATGTCCAACACGAACTTTTGGATTAATCCAAATATCAAATCCATACTTTCTAAAATCTTCACACATAGAAATATCTTCGGAACAAACATCTTCTAAAATAGTTCCATCAGGTTTTTTCAACTGAACTACTCTTGGAACAAACCAAGGATAAGGAATTTTTTCATAAACTCCTTTTTTAATCAAAACCCATCCAAATCCACAATAATCTGCGGTAAAAGGTTCTGTTCTTCTCATCATATCTTCAATAGTTTCACATCTATTTGCTCCCTTTTCATACAATTCTTTTTCATCTGCTTTCACAACAACAGTCGATTGATTTGTTGCCACTAATCCATTCCCAGCAGATTGAACATACCAACCAGCAGAAATGTCTTTATCCATTGCAATCAAATCCAAAAGATCTTCTGTCTTAAAAACAATATCACTATCAATCCACATAATATAATCATAAGGAATCTTACCCCTGAAAGGGGTAAGCATTGTTCCGGCATAATTATCAGCTTCTAGGCAATCACTTCTTGCATGATTGACCATTGAGCTATATTTTTGAGAGATGTAAAAATTTACACCCATTTTTTCTAGATCGAACAGAAGACGAATCATTTGAGTCATAAAAGTTCCAGAATACATTAATCCTGGAAGACAAAATGCAATCGTCTTTCCCCTCAAATCATTTTTTGATTGGTTCTTGTAATTCAGAGGCATACAATAAAATCATCATAGTCATCATTATATCATATCTATACAAGTTTTACCACCAGGAAACTTGAACATATCCATCTCCACCTTCTCCACCGATTCCATACCTCTTTGATGTATTTGCTCCACCACCTCCACCACATCCTGGACCACCTTGTCCACCATTTCCAGCAAAGTATCTTAGATCACCACCAATAGTATAGAAAGATCTATAATATGCAGTTCCAAGACCATCAGGAGAGTTTCCATTTCTATTCGCAACATACCAGTTACCACTACCATCTGTTGTTAATGTATTACCATATGCGTATGATGTATTAGGAATATTAAGATCAATTTTATTTGTTGATAACCATACTATAGAATCAGTTGAATAATGAATTCCTTCCCATGAAGATCCTATCATATAAACATTTGTCCCTTGATAAGAACCATATTTGACTCCATCCCCTCTGAAGTTACCAAGACCACTAGTAGTTGTTCTCAATTCCCAATGAATAGAATCGGTAGAAACAGACAATCTATTATAACTATTATCACTTGCAAAGAAATATACACCTGCAAAAGAAGCTCCATATGCCCAGTATTGTACGGTAACAGTTCTCTGTTGCCAATGTATTGTATCCGTTGATGATATATTTGGACCATTAAATCCACTTGTTCCAAAATAAGTATATCCATTTCCATGAGCGCCGGCGGACAGATCTATCCCATAACCAGCAGTTCTAAAAACCCAAACTATGGTATCAGTGGAAGCAAGCAAACTATTAGATGCTCCAATCAACCATGTACTATTATTTGTATCATATACAAGGCTTCTAAATTGAATGCTAGTGGTTGGATAAATATGAGTTCTTAACTGCCAGTGAATTGTATCTGTTGATGCCTTAATATCATAAAGTCCGCATAATACATAATATCCACCACCAATTGCCAAATGTCCGTAAGATGGCCAACTGGAATAAGAATCACCAACTGTTCTCAATTTCCAGTGAATTACATCAGTTGATACTGCAAATTTGGCAACATCATTACTCACTCCAGTATACAAATACTGACTAGTATTAGAATCATAAAGCATTTTGTCTAGCTCAGCGTTTGATCCGAAAACATTACTATCAGGGAAATCAGTACCTACAACATTCCAAAAATTAGGTTCCGACAAATAAGATGCTCCTCCACCACCACCCGTACCAAACCTTCCACCCGTTATAGTTCCATCTTCACCATCTTCACCATGAATGGAAGAAGTTGCGGAAGTAACAACAATGCTTCCTTTCATACTGGAATGATTTTCGCAGTTATAATAATAAGTCCCTGCAGACAATCCAACAGTTTCAAATATCACTTTACCAACATCTGCTCCATTATTATCGACAATGAATGATGGTAATCGATTATCGGTTCCAGTAGATTGGTTTGATTTAATCCAAAACGGATGACCAGAAGCATTAACATCAAATACAACAGCATTCCCAGATTTTACAGTAATCGTTGGATTATTTGCACTGCTATGTGTTGTTGTTTCGTCAGTGCCACTCATTACATAATATGTCGTACCACTATTTGTTACCGAAATTTCAAATGTGGTGGTTGTTCCAGACCCACCAGAAACATTAGTTGAAGATCCATATGTTGATCTACTACCAACATTACCTCCACTACCAATTGATTTTGCACCACCAGCACCACTCATCAAATAAAAACCATAATGTGGGGATTCTTCATTTACACTTATTGTAGGTGGACCAGAATCTAAACCATCTCCATTTGTAGATTTAAATCCTCCGTTATCACCTGCAGCATATACAGTACTTGTTCCATAATCAGCATAAACACTTTTACCAGTATGATTATTGATTGCAGATATAGATGAAGTTCCATTATTATAAACAGCAAGAGATGTGGTTTGACCAGTTTGACCTCCATTTTTATTAGAAACCAAGAATGTTCCCATATCACTAGAATAATATATGTCATTTATCTCAGAGGCAGCACCACCTTTAGGATTATTTCCGTGATTTTCTTTTGACCAATGAATCGTATCTGTTGTTTTAAGAAGATATGATCTCTGGTTCTGGTAATCTGGATAATCCTTATAAGGTAAGTAAAAACTACCCTCAGCATATATCATATGATGACCATAAGGTGGTGCTGCACTTGAGTTATTCACATATCCTTCTTCAGATAAACCAATTTCATTCGCATAATCCACCTGCTTCCAATGAATTGTATCAGTGGATGAAGAAATATAACCATAATTTCCAGCAATTAACCAATTTGAATTATTATCACTCGCAATTGCGGTCCAGGAACTTCCAATACTAGTAGTTCTTAGTGTCCAATGAATAGTATCTGTCGAAAAAAGAGCAGTTCTACTTGAGGAGGCAATCATATAGTAATTTGTGCTACTATCATACCCTATACAATATTTGGCGGTACCAGAACCAGTAGTTCTTTGTGTCCAGTGAATTGCATCAGTAGAAACTGAATAAGTAGATCCACCACTATGAAGGCAGTGCCAAAGATTATTATAATACTTAATATCATAAGATTGAGAATATGCGCCAATAGTTCTTTGTGTCCAATGTATCGTATCAGTCGATGTTCCAATATAAGAATTTGTTCCACCTACAACAAATAAATTGTTATGATAATGAGCATTATAATAATACGCATTTGAACTTGCAGTTCTCATCTGCCATGAATTTATGCCACCAATGGAACTCATGAGTCTTCCACTCTGCATCCCTACCAGGTATGCCTCATCACCAGAGGCAGTATAACCAGAAATAGATGTATATAGATCACCAGAATATAATAATCTTGGATAATATCCAAAATGAGTCCAGTTATTTTGATCTTTATATTTTAATGATGCTCCATAATTATTGTGACCACTACCACCAGAACCGATTGTGGCAAGTATATAAGTGTCCGTTGATGGATCTAATCTAAAAAGTTTTTTTACTAATTGACTAGATTCTCCACCAAGACCACCACTATTAAAACCACTATATCCACCATCACCTCCAGATACTAATTCGGCATAAAGATAACTAATTCCCTTTGGAAAATCTATTCTTCTGGTTTGTGAGGCATATCTCCTTTCATATCCTATTAATGCTGTTCCTTTTGGTGATGAAACTGAAGTAGATGATGCAAAACTTTTATTTGAACTTGCGAATTCACTGGACATATATACCTGTCTGTCCTGAACCATTAATATTTCATTTTCACCCTTTATCAGAATTTCTTTAATAGCATTATATGCACCAGTTGGATAAAAAACATCGGCAATTGTTGTCCAATTTATGGCATCAGTTGATTTATAAAGATCTGAAGTTCCACTAGGATTCTGTTGTACAACCGTAGTTAAATATGATTTTTGTTTGAAGTCATTATCAAAAACAAAGGGAGATAATGGAGTTGTTGTAGCAGCTGCTGGTGAGGTATATTCTTCCCAATGAATGGCATCTGTAGACAAAATATAATTATTCTTACTTCCCAGTATACAATACTTTTCAATCTCTTCAAGATATTGAATATGAAATGGAATTGATGTAATATCAGCAAATCCAACTGTTCTAAAAGTCCAGGCAATTGCATCGGTAGAGGCAATCAACATTTGATTACTGGAAGCATTTCCCCCAACAACATAATGAATACCATTATAATATAATGATCCATAATTATAGTAATCAGAAACTCCACCACCTGGTTTTGTTCTTGTTTCCCAGTGTATAGTGTCCGTAGATACAGCAATTGCACTAACAGGGGAAAATATATATTGCTGACCATCATATTGAATAGCCTGTGATCCTACGTAGGATCCGGGTTTATACGGATTATTAATGCCCGTTGTCCTAAGTGTCCAATGAATCGAGTCCGTAGAAACTGTCATTATGGAGGCATAATATGCAAAATAAGTATCATTTGGATAATCAAGATGGAATATAGTTTCATTACTTGGTGCCGGAACTGTTCTCAATGTCCAGTGAATGGCATCGGTTGAAGCAGTAACATTTGGTGGTCTATTGCTAGTATAATAATAATTTGCGAGATAAATATTATCCTTTTCACTATAAACAAACCCGCGTAAATAAAATTGATTGGGAGAATCAGTTGCCGGGACACTATTAACCGTCCTCATATTCCAAACAGTATATGATTCTCTATCTGCTAACAAATATGAATTTGATACTCCACCAGGTGATGGAATAATAGTTTCAACGTATCTTTTTGATACTGCGGAATTATTATTTGCTACGTCAGTAACACCAGTAAGTTTATCGCTACCTAAAGTTGCCATTTAGTTACTACCCTTCGTAATGTTATTTATTAGTACCAGGTTATTTTGACGTATCCATCACCACCATCACCACTAGTTCCAAAAATAGTTCCATCATCATTACAACCAGATCCACCACCTCCACCACCACGATATCCATTTCCACCATTACCAACACTGGTTCCATCACTATTGACTCCACCACCTCCACCACCAGCACCAAATGGAAATTGGGGATATCTTGGTGCATTTTCTCCATTGACAGAAGAAGGTGTTCCTCCAGAAGCAAACGTTGTTATTCCCTGAAAATTAATTTGACCACTATTTGATCCAGAAAGATTATTACCAAGAGCACCATTTCCTCCACCAGTAGATTGATTGAATTCTGTTTGATTTACTCCAGCACTTGAACCAAAAGTAAAGTTGAAGGAATCATCATTTTGTGAAGTAAACTGATCACTACCACTAGAGCAAGTTAAAGTCATAATCCCAACAGGACCAGTCCAAGAAATCGTGGTTGCATATCCTGGATTAGAATCATTATTAATGGTCGCACCAGTTCCACCAGATCCAACATTTATGCTCATAGTACTAGAAGTGACCAATGATTTTGGTATGTACCAAGATGAATAATTTCCCGCATTACCTCCTTGTCCAGATTGAACAATCTGTGCAGTTTCTGCTCTATGCTGATCACCAGTCCATAAAAATTGACCCTTCCCATATCCAACATCCCAAACATCTTGGCTTGTCCACCAAGTGGCAGATGTTCTTTGAGTCCAATGAATTGTGTCTGTTGATGTTGCCTTAAATCCACTCTGACCAACAAGAGCCCATATACTACCACTGAATGCAGATCCATAAAGTATTCCGGCTTTTCCAGTTGTTCTAAAAACCCAGTGAATTGCATCCGTTGATACTCTCAAAGAAGTACTATGCCCACTCAACCATAGACCATCACCATAAGTAAGGCTTTTATAATTATCATTATTACTTCCTAGAGCATTTCCGATTGAGGTTCTTAAGGTCCAGGCAATGGCATCTGTAGAAGTTGTTATAAATCCTTGTCCCGTAAATAAGACATATAAACTACCTTCCTTTTCTATTCTTCTAAGATACCCTAAAGAAGGACCAGTTCGTGCTTCCCAATGTATACTATCAGTTGATGCCGTAATATGACTAGAGGAAGACTCTCCACCCAAAAGAATATAGTAAGAACCATCCCACAAAACATCTGTAGGAGGACCACTATAAGAATTAATATTATTAACGGTTCTTAGTTCCCAATGAATAGTATCTGTTGAAATGGAAAGTGTCTCATATGTACCACCAAACCAAAATGTATTTTGATACTTTGCAAGTCCCGGACTATCTGCATTGTTGGGGACAGTTCTTATTGACCAAACTATGGCATCAGTACTAAATTGAATAGCATTAGAACTTTCGCCACATATACTCCAATACCCATTTCCATAACTTATAGGTCCACGAGGATAGTAACTATAAGGTATAGTTCGTCTATTCCAAGTTTCTGGTTCTATAGTTCCATCTAAACCACCAGAACCACCATCACCACCACTCATTGCCTCAATATAAAACATTGTGGAAATATCCGGCACATCAAATGTATAAGTTCCTGAAGTTGTGTATTCAAAAGAGCTTGATATTTCTCTCCATACCAATGTTGTTCCATCTGTCGAAACCAAAATTTTACCATCTTGACCTACTGCAGATGGGGGAGAAGGTAAGTTAGTATCAACATAACCTTTAGTGACCGCATCATCGTTTCTAAAAATAGTTGTAGTTATTCCAGAAATAGAATCAGAGTTTAGAGTTGCCATAGTAATCCCCCCTTAGATTGATGTGATATGAACTGCACCATCACCACCATCACCACCATGTCCAGAAATTGTTGATTTGGAGATAATACCTGCTCCTCCACCACCAGAACCTGCTGCACCATTTCCACCATTTCCTGCATATATATCCATTTTATTAGACATTACATAATAATAACTACCAGCAATAAAAAGAGCATTTATTTTATCACTCGTTTCAACATGGTAAATAGAATAATAACCATATCGAATATTATATTGCGTATTATATGGAAATAAATCCACAAGTGGACCAGAGGCATCAAATTCAAATATAGAAGAATAATAATCGGTATAGATATACTTATTTAAAACGGAACTATAATTCAATGCATACATATAATGACCTTGTGGTTGTGTCCTTGTTGTCCAACTAATTGCATCAGTAGACCATGCAATATTTTTATATGTTCCAGTAACAAATATATTTTCACCATCAGTCGGTTCTGCATATATCATTTGAAAAACTGGGTAACTTGTAGAAAGTCCCGTAGTTCTCTTTACCCAATGAATAGTATCGGTGGATGTTATAACACCACCTCCACTACCAATAGAATCTCCCAAAGAAGCTGCCCATGTGCCGTTACCATAGGCAAAAGAATTATATCCACTTTCACTAAATCCAGATGTTCTCAAAACCCAATGAATAGAATCAGTTGATGTGCTTATCTGTCCAGATTGATATCCAGATATCCATGTATTATTATCATAATAAATTCCAGATGTCCGATGACCGTTTGTTCCAAGATCTCCAACCGTTCTCAGAATCCAATGAATTGTATCGGTGGAAGCAGCTAATGTATGAGAATTCCCAGGTGATTCATAATTAGAATTTTGCACCAAAACGATGGATCCATCAGTAGCAATTGGTTTTGCCAATACATTAGAATAAATCCAATTATAAGAAATTGATCCGGGAAATGGAAATGTTCTCAGAGTCCAATGAATTGTGTCAGTGGATACTTGAAGATGAGTATTTTCCTTATCATTACTAATAGTATTATTTGCAAGTACAAACAATCCAAGATAATCAATGTATTTCCCATATATTGCTCCACTAGAATAACCAGATGAACCATAAAAAGTTCTTATTGAAAATGATCCAAGTTGTCTTTCACTATATGCAGATCCACCATATGCACCATACCCAAAAGCTTCTGGACTCATAAATCCACCATCATTACCATCTCGTGTTTCATTAAAATTATTAAACGATGCTCCTGATTGTCCCCTGTATACTGCTTGTGGATATCCATTAGTTGCAGCACCTGGATATAATGCATTTCCACCAGCACCACCTCCACCGGGTGACTGATATGATGTTTCAGTAATAGAATTAGTTCCTGACGATGATCCATCAACTCCTAATCCAAATGCAACATTTGTACTCCCATCACCACCACTTTTTAATACATATGGTAAGTAAGTATATCCAATATCAATATCAGAAGCAGATACTCTAGCACCACCAGTTAATCCAGTAGCACTTTTTCCTCCAGGAAGAGAAATACTATAAGTTTGTTGTGCATCAATTCCAGAAACATCACTACCGTTACAAGTCAATAAAACTGTGTGATCGGTAAATTGTAAGTCGGGTGTTGGTGGTGTAAATGCTTCTGTATAAATTGCTTTTCCTTTTACTATGCGAACATTAGAAAGATTACCGTTAATGTGAAATGAACCTGACGAATATTTACCGATTCCCAAAGTAGTTCCAGAAGAAAGAGTTCCAGAAAAAGTTTCAGACCCCCTACTTACACCATCAATATAATAAGTGATTGTACTCCCATCTCTAACAACAGCATGATGATGCCAAGCATCATCAAGAGCATCAATACCAGATGTTGTAAATTTAATACCACCATCACGCACCCATATCATATTTGTTGTTCCACCACCCTCTGCCTGAATAGCCCAACGTTGTACAAAAGGTCCATAGTGTTCTAGAAAAACAGCAAAACCTCCTTGATTTCCACCTTTAAACCAAAATTCAATGCTAAAATCTCCTGCGAATCCACCCATATCAGAAGCATTAGAAACCTCCAAATAATCCCCAGTCCCATCAAAAGAATAACTACTACTTGCACCAGTTGGTTTAACTGAAGTACTAACAGATACATCTCCACCTATAGTAAGATCCGCATCACCTTTACCCTTCCATGAAATAGTCGTATCTTCTCCATCTTGAGCAGATACATCAAGAATAGAAGCTTCCATTGTAGAAGCATTATTTGATACCAAGAACTTACTATCACCATAACTTACATATCGAGGAGAATCAGTAGAAATATTATGTGTTCTCAATGTCCAAACGATTCCATCAGTAGAAGTTGCAAGTCCAGTACCACCTATAATATATTGCCCATACTGAGTGCTCATCGTATAATACTGTCCAGTCATTGGAACAGTTCTTGCGGACCAAACAATACTATCCGTAGATGATCTGAGATATCCATCACCTACAATATAGTATTGTAGTGAAGAAAAACTATAAGATACCCAATTAGGTGTAGAAGCAGTGCCAATAGTTCTTGCAGTCCATGCTATTGAATCAGTAGAATAAGAAACCCCGGCAGTTGTTAATGCAAAATATCCAGTCCCATCAGAGAAGATATTTCCCGCAATACTACCACCAATGGTTCTCCTTGACCAACTTATAGTATCAGTAGATGTAACCAATTCTGTCCCATAACCACATAACCAATTTCCTTTACCATCAAAATGTATATGATCATTCCTTGTAATACTTGTTGTTCTCAAAGTCCAAACAATACTATCTGTAGAAATTGCAAAATAAGAACTTGTACTTCCAACAGCAAGTTTCAAGTCACCATATGCAACTCCATAAATTGTGGCAGTTGTTCCGGCAGTTCTTTTTGCCCAATGTATTGAATCGGTAGAAGCACTTATCAATCCACCAGAAGCAGTTCCGACACTTACCCAATGTTTTAAATTGTTGACCATTGGATATTGACTACTCCAACTACTAAGACCAGTTGTTCTTAGTGTCCATTGCTCAGAATATATCTTACCACCACCACGACCACCAGCACCTACAGTAACATCTAAAGTACTATTTTTAGATATATCATTTCCATTAATTTCATACAATGCATTTACTCCCCCACCACCAGATCCACCACTAACTCCATACAGTTTTAATGGAGAGTTTCTGATCATTGTTTGATATTTTCCAGTAATCAATACTCTTTCATCATCATCAGTCGCAATATCATAATTTTCGTCACCTCCATTTTCTTCCGGACGACTCTTACTATATGTCCAATGAATCGTGTCTGTAGAAGAAACAACACTAACATAACTTCCACATGCAACTACTGTTTGTATAGAAGGAATATACTCAGAAGCATAGAACTGATAATTGATTGAACGTCCACCAAAATCACTAGTTCTAGATACCCAATGAATTGAATCAGTACTAGCATGAATTCCATGTCCCACATTATCATTGTCATAATAAGAATACTGAGTAAATACTACATATAGTTGTTCTCCAGAATGATATACGGCAGAGTTAATTTCATATCCTGAAGATCCATTGGGAATAGTTCTTTTAGTCCAATGAATCGTATCGGTAGAAACTGAATAATTATTAGATTGTCCACACATATGCCAATCATTATTCAAGTAACCAACCCAGTTATTATCTGATGAATGTGTACCAGTCCTTGCAATCCAATGTACTGCATCAGTAGATGCAAGAATTCTTCCACTATCTCCGGCTATACAATAATTACCGTCAGCACCATAGTTTATGGTGTTGTACTGAACACCAAAGTTTGCTGTTCTAGCAAACCAATGAATAGCATCAGTAGAGGCACTTAAACTATAATTATATCCGACAAGTAAAAATTCACCATTAGCATATGTTCCATCCCACCAGTAGGAATTATTGTTACTATTTCCATGTGTTCTGGCGGTCCAATGAATTGAGTCTGTAGAACTTTCTACTCTGGCAGATTGTCCGGTATTGACCCATTTATTTCCAGAAGGAGAATCTCCATAAGTTATAGAACCATAGTAATAATAAGTGTAACTATTAAATGAACCTGTTCTTTGTGTCCAATTAGTTGCTCTTGGAACTTTTGATCCATCAAGTTCTCCTATATCACCTGCTCCACCTCCACTAGTAGCACTTATAAGCAACCTATTTACCCTGTCCGGAACGGTATAATTAAATGTTCCTGAAGATTCATACTCTTGCTTAATTGATAAGTATTCCCAATTTGAACTGGTTCCATCACTTATCAATACCTTCTGCACATCATTAGAAGTTGCAGATGGAAGAGATCCACCACTAATATCAGCATATTCTTTAAATGCAACGTCGGTGGAACTAGTTGCTGTCGTAATTCCAGTGATATAATTAGGTCCTAATGTTGCCATATTATCAACCTCCTATTCTAGATTCAAGTTCTTCTATTTTCCTACTTTGTTCCTCTATTTTTTCATTCTGTTCTTTGATTGCTTCGATCAGTAGTCCAACCAAGTTTGCATATGCAACCGATTTAGTTTCCGTTCCATAAACAACTTCTGGCACAACTTCTTCAACCTCTTGTGCAATCACACCTATCTGATGATCTCCATTATCTATACGATCAAACTCAACCCCTCGTAGAGACAATACTTTACTTAGAGGATCCTCAATTGTTCTGATATTTTGCTTCAGTTTTTCGTCAGAAGTAGAGGTTACTAATACTGCCTGAAGTTCTCCGGATGATGGGTTAAATGTAAGTTTCGTTGATGATACATTAACAGAAGATACTGATCCACTTGTAGATTCGTCAAATATAAGGTATCGAGTTGCATTAGTTGTAGTATCATCTGTTAAACTCAGTCCAACATTTTGAAGTTGAGATCCATCACCATAATAAGTAACGATACCAGAAGATGCTGTAACGATACCAGAAGCATTAACAAGTAACTTATTGGCAACTGTTACATTGAAGGAACTATCACC
>Ga0181590_10001817_pt1 | contig 17989 bp, 17 predicted proteins | sample 071ome_34_FD_132446 | JGI IMG/M metagenome (GOLD analysis project Ga0181590, IMG submission 132446) | Coastal salt marsh microbial communities from the Groves Creek Marsh, Skidaway Island, Georgia - 071411BT metaG (megahit assembly) | ecosystem: Environmental > Aquatic > Marine > Intertidal...
TATGGCCCAATGCTCTAGGTCCAAATTCAGCACGACCCGACGCTACACCCACCATTTTATTGGTGTATAATTCCTTGATACAAGCGTCTACAGGGTATGGATAGGCAATATCAGTGCCAATATAGGGTCCAGGCCAAATCAGGGGTTTTTGAAGGTATGATAGTGCGGCTCCTAATGAATTACCACAATCTCCTGGATTTGGCATTATCCAAACGTCATTACAAATATCCAACAGTTTGGTATTGGCAACACAGTTAAGAGCCACTCCTCCCTGGTAAACCAAATTCTTTATGCCTGTGTGGTTGATAGCACCACGCACATAATCCACAACAAATTCTTCACACACCTGTTGTATGCTTGCCGCCAAGTTCATTGGATTGGCACCAGGTATGTAATCACCAATGCCTTTGTGTACATTGCGTTTGAGTTTGAATGGATTCATTGACTTTATAAAATCTTTTTTTATTTTGTTTGTGTAAATTGGTTGACCCCAAGCTGCCATGCCCATGGTGATGTATTCTTCATCCATTGGTTTTAGTCCACAGCGTTTTGTGAAAGCAGAATACAACAATCCCATCGATGTTGGATATTGAGTTTCATAACATTTTTCTAACAGGTTGTTTTGATACTTCCACACTGAACAAGTGTCAAATTCTCCTATGGCATCAATCACAACCACAGTGGCATCTTTGAACTTTGATGTGTATGCTCCAGCACAAGCATGAGCGTAGTGATGATCTGTCCATGTGATAGGACAACGAATACCACAATCGTGCAAATATTTTTTTGGATTGGGATACCATTTGCCATACAACACTTCTGTGGAAACAATTTGTCTCAGTCTTTTCTTCCATGGATTCTCATACCACACCACATGATCAGGATGGCCGTGTCTAATAGCTTCTTTCAGTAAACCATAATTTAATTTTTCATCATGCTTGATACCAGAATATCTTTCTGCATGAGCACCAAACACAATTTGATTGTCTTTTACTACAGAAATACCTGCATCGTGAAACAGTGCTGATATACCCCAAATAATCATTTTTTTATTATACTACCAAAATGTTCCAATGCCAAGATTTCTAATTCTTGTAAATGTTGCAAACTTAGATTCTTGGCTTTTGACTCCTGGAAGATGCATGTCGTGTAACAATATAAGATGATCATCGGTAACACAATTTTTTAGACACTCAATTGTTTTATCCATGTACTCTGTTTCATGTGAATGATCAACAAACACCCACTCAAATTTTTGTTTGCATTTTGATAACCATGTGTTACTATCTTCACAGACAAACTTTATATTATTAAAATTTTTACAATTATTTTTTGCTTGACCGATAAGGCTATCAAAAATTTCAATAGTGGTTATATTACCATACGGGTTTGCTTGTGCTAATATCCAAGTGCTTAAACCTTTATGAGCGCCTAGTTCTAAACAATTTGTGTATGTTTGGATCGAATTCCATAAAACCGTGGCTTCGTCGATGTGCATCCACCCATCAATGTGGCATTGGATCATACCATTATGATCAGTATCTAGCGATAAATGAAAGGGTCTTGTTTTTTGAGTTTTCTCAGTTTTCTTCGATACTGCACTTCTAGTACTATCTTGTGATAGAGATTTTTTATCCATTTGAACATACTTCTATTTAATCCATTCTAGTCCACCACGCATGTATTTGATCATTGCGTGAAAATATTTCGTCTAAAGTGATATCCTGTTGTCTTATAGATTCAAGTGACAATTGCCTGCTTTTTCCTTTGAGAAATGCACTTCTATAAGTGTCTGGCCATTGTTCTTCAAAAGTTGGTCTCTTTTTTAGATACTGCAACATGTCTATGATTAATTCTTGTTTCCATGTAGCCCTTGGTGTAATTTTTGCTAAAATTTCATCTACACAATCATCTAAAACTTTTCTGGGCAAAGCAAGAGGACAAAGAATTATATCTGGCGAAAAAGCGAAACACACTTTGGCCATAATATACACATCATATTTTAGGCTTAGTTCGAACATGTTTTCGATTTCAAATAATCCCGGTGTTGTTAGAGTAAAGTCTAATTCTAATTGATGTGGATTGCGTTTATGATCAGCAAACTGTAAACCATACTCAAAGTTTTCAATAAATTTTTCATACTTTAAACCAGTTCGAATCCATTCGCCTATTTCATTTGTGCCATCAATCGATGCACACACTCTCCAATTTTTGAATTTGCTTAACAAATCTTTGAACAAGTCTACTCCTTGATGATGTATTCTTGATAAATTTGTGTTATAACGAACCTGGACATTTTTGGCGTGATCAATATCTACCATTCTTTTCATATATTTCCAATGCTCTTCATACATCAATGGTTCTCCGCCAACCCAATATATTTCTTCCATTTGTCTATTTTCTATGGCGTCGGAGAACTCTTTTTCAGCAACATTCTTTGTAAACGATTCAATTTGTTTTTTTACTGGCGGTTGCATCCATAAGTTTTCATTTACAGCAGAAAAGTTGTGTTTGCGTTCTTCTGCTTCCCACTGAGATGACAGCATAGATCCGCACATTCTACATTTGAAATTACATAAATTAGAAAATCTATAATCAAAACTTACAACTGGTAAAGTTGTATGTCCTGAATCATCAGTGTTGTTGTAAGCACTTTCGATATCTTTTTTGAATAAATGGTTAAAATAATCTCTATACACTTTTGTGTTTAACAGTTTATTATTGCATACGTTACATTCTTCCAGTTCTTCACCTGCTAGCATTTTTTTACGAACAGATTTCATATGCTCCGAGTTCCAATGTTCGTCCAGTGTCATAGGTTGATATTTGTTAGATCCTTCTGCAGTATCTATATACTGTGTAAAATTTTGGGCAGGTTCCGTTGATGCACAACACATTCTTCTTTCTGACTGCGGAGAAAGATATGTGTGTCTCCATGGTGCCATGCAAAATGTTTTGTTACCTTCAGATGGTTTTATTTTACTCATAATAGTCCTTTGTACTCTGGATGAATGTCTGTAAATGATTGATTACGAAAAGTGTCACTTGCTTTTATTTTTTCCTTTCTTTGCCAATGCAGTTGATCATTGCCCAGATCTTTGTCCATCATAAACACAATTGCTTTGCCCAATTCTGTTTTGTGAAGTCCATGTGCTTTGTTACTTAACAGTTTTGTTTGTATGACGTCTTTAAAATGTTTTGGCAAATATTGTACATTCCATTCTTTTGCCTCGTGTAGATAATTGTAAAACACATAATCAAATGATTGCAAATTTATCCAATTTGCAACTGCTTCTAGGTTAAAAATATTCTGCATGTTGATTGTGCAACACACTTGAGTTTTGATGTTTGTGTGTTTTGTTTTAAGATTGTTGAACCGGTTTATGTTTTGATTTACTTCTTCCCAGTTTGCAGGAAATCTTTGATATTCAAATCTTTCTCCTACATCATCTATACTGAATGCTATTTCAACTTCCTTGAAATAAGGCCAAATATTTTCTACAGCATGTTCAGGAAATGTTGTGCCGTTTGTATTATAATGAATTTGTTGATGTTTGCTTGTGCCTAGTTCTACACTTTTTTCTAAAATATCAAAATGTTCTTTGATCAAAAAAGGTTCGCCGCCTGTAAATTCAAAATATTCTACTGATGGTAGCAAATCTATAATTTCTTCCCATAGTTTGTGTTGTTGTCTAGGCCATTGTCCTTGATTGAGCCATTCACGAGCGTTTTTATTTCCTAGTGCTATTTCTTCTTGTGCCCATTTAGATGAAGACCATGCACCACAAATTCTACATTTTAGATTACATATATTTCCTAGTTTAAGATCCAAAAATTTCAACTGTTTTTTATTTGTAGCAACTCCAAATTTTTGATTAGAAATCATTCTTTTTGATGTTCCACCTGCTGATTCAAGTGCCCAACACTTGGCACACGTTGAAGGTTGTTTACCTCCAAGGAATTGTTGCCTTAGATTGTTCATATATTCAGATTCAAATGCATCTTGTAATGTATGCCCTTGTGTGATGTTATAACCTGGTATAGAATCTTCAGCTAAACAGCAAGGTCTGAATTCTCCTAACGGAGTGGTTTCAATGTGCATCCATGGCAGTGTGCAAATTTTATCCATTAATTACTTCTTCTAATTCTGGAAACACGTCTAATGTATTTTGATTTCTTCTTTTGTCTAACAATTGAATATATTTTTTAAATTGAGGCAACAGATGAGTGTTATCCGTAGCATTGATAAATTTGATCGCACTCTTGAAACCGTTGGTTGCTCTTCCTAGTTTATCTAAAGGTTCAATTTTGCTGATGTGCTGTTCATATTCTTTTGTAATTTTATCTTTTACAGATTGAGGCAAAATATCAGCACGATAGTGTTCAGGATCTTGAACAACATTCATGTTCCAGTCTTGCCAATCAATGAATCCTTTGCTAACCCAATCATTATGAAAATCGATAACATGTCTGTAATTGAAAGCTGATAAAGTTGCACTAATATAAAAATCTACTTTAGGACATTTTTTTAACATTTGTTCACGATTTTTTTCAACATCAGTCCATATAGTTCCGTTTCTAACAAGTTCGCCTCTCGGACCCATTGCATCCAATGATGCTCCTACAGATACATCTTCAAATTCAGGCCACAAATCTAAAACATTTAAATCTTTGTATGAAAGTCTTGTAAAATTTGTGTTGTAAATCAATCTAACTTTATCTGCTTTTCCTATATCAATTAATGATTTCAAAATTTTATAATGTTCTTCCATAATCAATGGTTCACCACCAGCAAAGTATACTTGTTCGACCATTGGCAAATAATTTATGAGTTGATCATATGCATCGGTTTTGGACTTGCCAGCATATGTAACTTTTGGATGATTCGGCTTTCCAAACAATGCTACTTGATCATCATACCAATTAGATGAAAAGTATGTGCCACAGTATCTGCAAGATAAGTTACATAAATTAGAAAAACGTATGTCCCAATATATCATGTTTACCTTATCATATGAGCCGTCTTTCTGAGTAGCATGTATTTCCTTCACATGATGGCCAAAATGTTTGTTAGCAGATTTACGCATTGATGTCCAACCATTTTCTTCCTGCTCATAACATTTAATACATTCTTTAGATGGCTTTCCTTGCAACATATTTTGACGTAATTCTTTCATTGCATCATTATTCCACAACTCTTCAAGTGTTTGGTCACGCATATTGCCAATTGGATGTTTGTGAGATGCTAGACAACAAGGATATGCATCACCATTTGGATACGCATGTAAATGAGTCCATGGAAGCATACAAAAATACTTGTTGCCTGTCAGATGTAGTTTTTCTAGATCTGTAAGTTCAGATAATTTTATTTTATTAGGTAATTTGTCTTCATAGTTTGCCATACCACTCTACCATTTCCTTGCTAAAAGTTGAATTAAAATTCTTTTGTCTCCTTTGATCATATTGTTTATAAAAATTTTTGAAATCATGTTGTAATTTGTCCATTGTGTCTGCTCCAGAATGTGGCGAATCTACACTTTGTAAATAATGTATTAATCTATTCATTTGATTTATTTCCATATCATGCAAATCATCTTTATAGACATCTGTTTGAAATTTAAGTTTATCAATTGCAATGTTTTTAATGTATTGCGGTAATACAACTGGTGATTGAAATGAAGGGAAACGCAAAATGTTCAGTGTAAAATTTGGATAATCTTTACCATAACTGCGTTTCCATGCCACCATCATATCGATGAGTTCGGGCAGTGAATCTAAACTTAATGCATTTATGGTGCACATCACATGTAGACCATCTAAAGATCCTTGTTCTATCAGTCTTAACATATTAGTATGCCATTGTTTGAAGTTCATTCCGTCACGAATATATTCTGCTTGACTCCACATGGCTTCAGCTGAGGTGTATACATCAAAATGTTTAATGTGGTGTGAGGCATCAATTAACTTGTCCATAAGTTCATCTTTAGGACAAAGATTGGAGTTGATAGACAAACGAGTTTCTGATTTGCCATGATTATGTTTAAACCAATCCAACAGTTTCCACATATCAGCACTCATTAATGGTTCACCACCTGTGACTCTAAGTTCTTTAAGTGTCTTGTGCAAATCTGATTCCCACCAACGCCAAAATGCATCCACATAAGGGTTAAATTCACCATAGCCATATTTTTGTGATGCGTCGTGGGTATGGGTAAAATGATTTCTGCCATCTGATTGTAAATCGATATATGGTCCACTGTTTTTGATGTCTTTTACCCATGTAGTAGAAAAAGCAGGATTACAGTACGAACACGCAAAATTACATGTTCTGTCAAATGAGATTTCAAGTGTTTGTAGATCAAAATCTTCATGACATGGTGTGATGTATGCTGTGTTCAAAGATTCGCCTGAATAAATTTTAGACTTGTACACTCTGTCAGATACATTGTCAGATCCTATATCCTCAATCTTCCAGCAGTATTCACAACCTATAGGTCTTTCACCTTTCTGCATTTGTTTGCGTTCTAATTTTTTTTGTTTTGTGTTATGAATGGCTTTTGGGTTTGTTTTTATTTCTTCTAGATCAATTTGATGAGGCAATGGGTGATGACAAGATGTAGTTTGTCCTGATCCTAACCATATGGTTGCATTATACCATTTAGCTGCACAAAACGAAGCAGATTTTGTGTCCAAGTATTGTTTTTTAAACTCTAAATCTTTGTTCATTGTGTTGCCTCTTGGCACTGTGCAAAAAAAGATCTATATTCTGGAAATGTATTGATTAAATCTGTATTTCTTCTTGCATCATGCGTTCTAAAAAAACGCCAAAAGTTTGACATGTGTATATGTTTATCTTCTATACCTTGCATCATTATCTGTTGTGCCCTCTCCATCTTGACAATTTCATAATCTCTGAAGGCAGCCATGTCAGTGTTGTGTTGATGTTCACGCATATATGCAATGGCTTCTTCAAAATACTGATCAAATGATTGGTCTAACAATCCAATATGTTGCCATGTTGGTTGGCGTAGTATAGGTGTGTCGAACCACACACGCTGATATGTTGAAGAATATTTTTCACGCAACTCTAGTATGTGAACCATCAGTGTTTTTAAAGATGACACAGACAAATTGTTGAGGGTGATAATAAATGTCAGTGAGTTTCTGCCAGGAATGTCTGTAAGATACCTGTGAACATTGTCCATCACAGTGTTAAAGTTCATGCCATGTCTAATGTATTCTGCACGTGATCCCCATGCATCCAGTGACACAAACTGCATAAAGTGTTCAACCAAATGTTTGTCACAAATTTTTTTGACCATGTCAAAGTACATTTCTCCCAAATATTGAGAAGGTGGACAAAAATTTGATGTGACATTCAAATGTAGATCGTCTTTGGGATTGTCTATTACATACTGAAAAACTTTGAATGTGTTCTTGTCCATCATGGGTTCTCCCCCTGTCATTCTAAAATGTTTGAGTTTAGGATATAGATCAGGCCACCATTTCCAAAATGCTTCCACATAAGGATTGTCTTTTTGTGGCAACACTTTGTTGTGTCCTTCAAAATGTGTAGCATCATTGTGAGGTGGCTGAGTTGGATATGCTCCATAGTCTTCTATTTCTTGTGCCCAGGCAGTTGAAAACTGTGGTGAACAGTAGGAACATTTGAAATTACATGCTGAATTAAAATCAACTTCAACATATGTAGGCACCACATCTTGTTGTGGATTAGCAAGTATGTTTTCATATTCCTGCATGGCCCAAGGTTCGCCTGAACGCATAAGTCTATCACTCAATTTGTTGTTGTCTTCCATGCGCCAACAGTAGGAACAGCCATCAGGACGCTCACCGTCAATCATCTGTTGACGTTGCTGTTTCTTTTCTGCTGTGTTGTGCAGTGCAGAAGGGTTAGTTTTAATTTTATTTTTGTCTATTGGATGTAGTGGTGGATGATAACAAGAGTTTGTCATGCCTGTTGTGAGATGCAGTGATGTCTGTTGCCATTTAGCCAAACACATGCAAGGCGACACAGCATCAAGTTTTTGTTTGGCTTGTTCAGCCGCTGACATATAATCACTTACCATTGTTGACAATACTTGAAAAATTTGCTTTGTTGATCGTCAAGTCTTGCGGCTGATATTCCAAGTGTGTAATTTAATTCTGCAATCAATTGATCAATGGTGTTGGCTAAATCATCTTCCTTGATGTGTTTGTCTTGCCAATAATTTTTCAACCATACAAAATCCCTTACGTTTGTATAGTCCCAATCAAAAATCATAGTTTGATAACAACCTTCACACGCACCATACATGGCCCATAAACCATTTTTTACATCTGCGCCAACACTCATCCAAGTTAACAAGCACAATAAATTTTGTTTATGTATTGATGACGTAAATTCAGCAGGTGTTTTGCGTACCCCTCTGTCCAATGACATTTTGACTCCTTCTCTAAATCCCGCTTGCCATGCCTGTTGTTCTGTGTAATTAATCACAGTAGTTGAATAACATTCAGAAAATGCAAGATAGCCATCTTCATAACAAAATTCAACCTGTGATTGATCTGATCCATCTGTATTTTCATGAGTTTGCATGTTTTTAACAAAGGTTTTAGTCCAACAAGATACGCCTCCATTGCCATATTTTAAGCCATTAATGTTATTCAGTCCACGCCATCTAATTGCTACATTTTCATTATGATTGCTGAGATCAATCTGTTGATCAAACAGTGCAGGATCCACAATGTTGTCACCATCTACAAGAATAAATCTTTCTGTTGATGATGCTTCACCGGCTGCCTTGTGAGCGGCATCAGAACCTTCTACTCCATCCACTCGTTTGGCCCATGGACATTTAGATTTGAGATCTAACCAATTGTGTTCTTTGTTTGGTTCTTTATAAGAAAGGAATATTACATCTAGTTCTGCTATATCAATCATATTTTACCCAAGAATGCTTTGTGTTATCAAACCAGTCTGGAGTTATTGTAGCATATTCTATTACATCAAACAAGTTATCTTTGTTACAAACCCATCCAGGCGGTTGATTAGTGTAGTGAAATTTCCTAGCAGGTTGCGATGGCTCTAGTGTTTTTTTAACAATTTTTTTATTTTCAATTTTGTATAAATGGACAGATTCTTGTAATTTTAACATGGCATCTAAATCACATTCGATGTATTCGCCTGGTTGATTAGCAACTCCTACTGTTGTAATTTCACCATCATGTGTGTAGTATATTCTATACATGTTGTTTGTATTTAGATATAAGTTTTTCACTGGCTATAGATTTGTCATGATAATGCCATGGATATTTTAAATTAGCACCGTTAACAATTATGTCAGAAGGTTGAGGTACACTGTGATATTTCCAGTCACCTACACAATATCTCTTGTTATGGACAAATGTTGGCACTGTGTGATCCATCACGCAATTTTCCATGCCAAGGTTAGCCAGAGCCATGCTCATTGCAAAATCAGTAGATGGTTTGTGATTTTCCCACATTCTGTACTTGCGTATTTCTGTCTGCCAATTAGAAAATACCCTATCTAATTCTCTGTAAAATTTTACATTCTGTTCTGTCAATCTCACATAGTATAAGCCATTGTAAACATTAGGCAGTAAATTTGATTTAATGAATTGTCTATATTTTGTATCATCTGTTATTTTGTTTTTATGATCAATAACTCTACCTGTGATACACAAATCCATTGTTCTAAAAGTGTGCAACCATACTGACATATCACATGGTACCAACATATCGGCTTCCATTTTGATTGTTTCTTTGAATGGTGTAACATTCAACAATTCAGATTCATAATGCATTTCATTCACAACCGATTTTGTTGGTTTAGTGATTACAAAATCACACACATCATGCAAATCCGATCTGCATGAATTTTTATCATTCACAACCACAGCAATTTTACACGGTTGTTTTTGAGTTGCTCTAAGACTCAATGCCCACAACACAGCACATTTTTCATAATCTACATCTGTGTTTAATGCATAAGTCAAAAAACCAATGCCTTGTTTTTTATGATATTGCATCACACAAACTTTCTTTGTTAAGAACATGGCAGTCAAAGTTAACAGTAAAACTATTTTTTGAATCTTCCAACACAATCTTGTTTGTGTCAATATTTTTGACCTTTACATGATCTCTAGTGGTGCATATGCTCCATGGAATTACACAATGATCAATAGAATTGTGATTCATTAATTGTTTGAGAGCAATGCTCACAGCAAAATCATTGCGAATAACATGCGAAGAAAATTCAAACAATTTTGCATAGTACCCATAGTTTGCAATTACTTTTTGCCACAGATCAAAAAATTCAGCAACTGCCGATGTTTTATCAAATTTTAACACAGTGGCCCACAACATATCAATATCAGACTTACCAACAGGAATGGTGTGAATAGTATCATTGGCAACATCATACCATTCTCTATGCATTAAAATTTGTTGATCACTTGCAAATAATTTTTCAAGTTGATTGGACAACACCATATAGTCAGAATCAATCACAATAGTGCGTTGCCATGGTGTGATTTCATATGACATGTGTCTTGCAAGATTATGCCAAATTTTGCTTTTATTGCCAAAAACCCTCTTATTAGTTGCTGGCAAATCTATATTATGGTGTGCATCAGCACCATCAATAGGCTGACCAACTGTCATCACCGGAATTGTGGGTAAAAACTTTTTACATTGTTGTACACATTTTTCAGCAATCCTGCTGTAATCAATGTGTGATTGAAAATTGTAGATTAAAATGCCTTGATCATTCAACAATTTTTTTATACTCCTCAGCATACTCGTTCATCACCATATGGTGTTGTTGGTGTACCTTTTGTTGAAATTGTTGTGCATCATTGATTTTGATAGGCGTGTGATTGACATCTAGTATTACATCACCTGATTGGATGGTAAGACTGTATGCAACCATGTGTGTATCACATCTGAACATGCCACCTTCATACACCATAATCATCTGTGCTTCACATCTCTGATGTAATAGATTCAGATCTCTCTTGATGGCAAATCTGCGTTGACTCATGGCTATATTATATTATAGATTCAACAAAAAAGCAATTATGATTGTGACTGTGTTACTTCAGCGGCTGTGATTGTGCCCACAGCGTCATTGTTGAGGTAAGTTGTGTTTGGCTTGAAGTATGACCATGATGATGACAAGTTACCGTTGACAATGTCCAAGTTGGTTACAGCCGGATCTAGTGGATCTTGTGGATCTTGACCTTCGTCTACTTGATCAGCTGCGGCATCAATTGCAGAAGCTTTGATGGTGAGCACTTCACCTTTACCACCATTGGAGCCTGCTGTGCCAGAAACTTTTACTTCCCACTGCACATAGTTTGTGGTGTATGGAGCTGTGTCTGCAAACATTTTTTGATGAACCTGATAAGCACCACCGTTGGTTATACCTGCAGACCAAAAACCTTCATTGAGATTTGTTGATGCTGAGCCTGATCCTGATAGTGAATCTGCCACAGCAGAAATTGTAAATGTGGCTGCTTTGGTGTTGAATAGGTCAACCCACTCATCGTATTTGCCATCCGATGTGCCGCCTGACAAATTCCACACATGAGTGATTTTGCCGCCTGCATTGAAAAAATATCTTAGTGCATCTGATGATGCAAATGTAAATGAAACTTCATGTATAGTAGATGCTGACCATGACCCTGTGAATGTTCTGTTCACTGTGTTTGGGTTTGATGTTTGAGTAATATTGCCTCCTGACACATTGTATCTGTTTGTGCCAAGTGTGGTGATGTCTGTTGAAATTGATAGGATTGCGGCAATAGGATCACCGCCTGACAGTGTGCCTGCACCAGTAGTAATAGAAGACCCTTGATGATTTTCAATGTTGTCCATTCTGTCTAGCAGAGTGTTCCACTGTGTGGCTGACACTGTGTTGCCTGCTGATACAGATGAAATTGTGTTGCTTTGTCCATAGCCATAGTTGCCATTGCCTACACCCCAAATCTTGTTTACATTGTTGGGTGAATTGTCATTTGCAAAGCCATTATAATGATCATCTAGTATTGTGTCACCTGTTACGTATGCCATATAATCTCCTAATTTTTTCCTACAACTATCTCAATGTATTTAACACTATCTTCTTGAGAAGATTCTAACGAACGGCCTATAATTGCAAGGAAATTCATCGATTCTTCATCAGTTACTGCTTCTGCAACACCTGGTTCTGCAGATGCTATCAGTCTATCACCTTTGTTTACTGATCCTTTGACTTTGCAAGGCACCCTACCAGACAATGCAATGTATGGATGTGTTGAATCTCCACCAGCATCAGCATTCATTTTGTATGCTGGATTTGTTGAAACAACACCAAATACAGATGTATCCCCCTGTTGCGTGGTTTTTGTAACTTCTTTGTCTCCACCAAGTTTCACTACATCACCAGATTCTAATGGTTGATCAGATTCGTATCTCTCTGCCAAGTCAGAATATAGAGCAGAAGTGGCTGTGGCTTTGAGAGTTTGGTATGATGAAATTGAAATATTTCCTAGGTTTGATCCATCGTCGGTGGTGTTTACCAGTGCAAACTCATCACTGGATTCATCCCATATAAAAGCAACATTTGTAGAAACTCCTCTGTCAAAAACGATACCTATATCATTGCCAACTGTAGAATCATTTGTAGAATCAAGTTGCACAGTTTGACCTTTGTTAAGCACAATAATGTTGTCTTCGATTGTGGTGTTGGTTGCTGAAATAGTGGTTGTTGTTCCAGACACAGTGAGATTTCCACTGACAGTTAAATCATTTGCCACAGTTACAGAGGCATCTGAAGCTGTGATGGTCAATGCATCAGTTTGAGACCCGCCATCATTGATGTTAAACACAATGTTTCCATCTTCAGTGGTGTTAGTAATTGTGAATATTGCTCCCGACTGTTCAAATGTGACATCGCCGTCTGCACCAAGAATCAATGAAGCATCTTTTTGAATAGAAATTGTACCACTGGTTGTGTCATCTGTGTTTGAACGTAAAAAGTTTGCGGCAGCAACTCCACCTAAAGTATCAGCATCTGTTGAAGTGCCTTGAAATTTGTTATCTGAAATTGCTGTTGATAGATTGACACCCTTACTGATTGTTGCAAATCCACTGATTGCTGTTTGTGGAGTAAATGCAACCAATGATGTTATAGACACAATTGTGTCGTTGACCAAAGACTGAATCACTGAACGTGACACTCCTGTGGTGTCAGTGATTGTTGCCGAAATCGATCCTGTGGTACCTGCTCCAGCAGATGCAATTGGGCCTACCAATATCCATGAAGATCCATTGTACACATAAATTTGTTCATTGGTTGAATCAAACCATAGATCGCCTGTTGAACCTATGGTTGGTTGAGTTGTGCTGACAATTGAACCTGAGGCAGCCTTGAACACCGAACCATCATACACTTGAATTTGACCTTTTGTTGTGTCATAAAACAGTTGACCAGTCAATGGTTTGTCTGGAGCGTTCTCTGTTGTGTTTGCAAAATTTTCTAGTAGTTTAACTTGGTTTTCATTCAACAGTTCGCCATAGCCTGCATAATTTTTACCAAATAGAGAAAGATTGGTTGTTTGGTCTAGTGTACCGTCTTGTACAGTTGCTAGTATTGTGCCATCTGTTTTGTTAATTGTAAATGCCATGTTATCCTAAACTCACTTGTAAAGCAGAACCGCTTCTGTACAACTGTCCTGCATTGCCTGGGTCTGATGTTGGCAACGATGCGAGATCAATTTGCACAGTGCCGGTTATTCTCACTCCATCTCTAATTGTAATTGCACTAGAGTCATCGGATCTAGCTTCATTAAAAACTATGGTTCCTGTAATTCTCAAACTGTCTTGCACTTCAATAAGCGAAGAATCTGTTGAACTAATTGTATTGGTGTCTATAGAATCTGATTTAATAGAAGTTGCAGCTGTAATAGATGCATTAGAAGTAATTGCACCTTTGACACTGACTGCGTCATCGATTATTACTTCAGATGAATCATCTGATGAAATTGTATTAGTAATAACTGACCCTGTCACTCTTAAACTGTCTTGTAATTCTATCAAAGACGAGTCTGTTGATGAAATAATATTAGTAATCACAGTGCTGGCAACTACGTCGCCTGTTAAGTTTCCTGTGACATCACCTGTTACATCACCTGTGACATTTCCGGTATGTATTCCAGTTGTGTTGCCTGTTACGTTTCCAGTGACATTTCCTGTAAGATTACCTTCAAATGTGCTGGCAACAAATGTTTCAGATCCCACAGTCCACTTGTCTGTGGTTTCGTTCCATACCAAAGTTTTATCTGCAGAAGTTCCTCGTTTGACTTGAATTCCAGAATTTTGTGTTGGTCCTCCACTTGTGTTACTGCTTAGTAACAAAATAGGATCTTCAATTTCTACTGTGGTCGTGTTTAAAATTGTTTGGGTTCCTTCAACAGTCAAATTTCCATTTACAGTTAAATTGTTTAAGTTTGCTGTGCCTGATGACATTGTCAACGCACTTAAAGTTGTTGTGCCAGACACTGTGAGATTGTTTGGAATAATCACACTCGAAGTGTCTCCATCAACAGTCAATGCTGTTGTGGTTACGCCGGCATCGTTTACTCTGAATTGAATATCACCATTTACTGTTGTATTTCTAACAATAAAGTTAGATCCTGATTGTGATAAAGTTACATCACTGTCTTGTCCTAACACTAGTGCGTTGTCATTGGCAATTGTAAGAGTTGCTGTCATAGTATCAGCAACACTTGACCTTAGATAGTCAGAAGCTGCCACGCCTCCCAGTTTATCTGAATCTGTTGCTGTGCCTTGAAATCTATTTGTGGTTATGTTTGTGCCAAGTGTAATTCCTTTTTTGACTGTTTCATATCCTGTCAATGATACCTGTGGAGTAAATTCATTGTCACTAACAATTGCCACAATGTTGTTATCCACCAAAAGTTTAACAACATTATTTGTTGTTCCAGTGTTGTCAATAATAGTATCTGTAACTGCTCCTGTTGTTGAAGATGCTGGTGGACCTACAAGAGTCCATGCAGTGCCTGAGTAAACATAAATTTGCGATGAAGAAGAATTATACCATAGATCACCTTGTGCCCCAAATGATGGTTCTGCGGCCGATATTATAGTGCCACTTACTGCTCTAAATGACGAACCGTCATACACTTGCATTTGATCTAGAGTAGTGTCATAAAACAGTTGTCCTATGAGCGGTTTGGTAGGAGCATTAGATGTTGTGTTTGCGAAATTTTCAAGAAGTTTTACAAAGTTTTCATTTTGACTTTCACCATAACCTGTGTATCCTCTGCCAGGCAACTGTAAATTAGTTGTTTCATCCAGTGTGTTGTCAACAATATTGGTCAACACTGTTCCGTCGGTTTTGTTAATTGTGTAAGCCATGTTTGATTAAATATTTATGCGTTACAATTAAGTGTAGATATAATCTTTGACACATATGACTTTTGAAAAAATACTATCAGCAGGTTGCTCTTTTATACAAGGAAACGAACTAGGTGACGAAATGCCATTCTCACAACATACATATCCTGCTCTTTTGGCAAAACATTACAATGTAGCATATGAAAGCATTGCTTATGCAGGTGCATCCAACCAAGGAATAGTAAAAAAAATTTTTGAACATCAAAACTACCAAAATACTATGATAATTGTACAGTGGACTTATCCAAGTCGTTTGGGTGTCAATTTATCATACAATTATACCACTAAAAATCAAGATGAGTCACACTGGTTTGATCTTGCTCCTAACAATTGGGACTTACAAAATATATTTGATGATTCGTATTCACAGCATTTAAAAGATCTAGGTATTGATAGTCTTTCCGAACAAGTGTATAAACACTTCGGCAATGAACAGCAATTTTTATTCCAAACAAAATTGTGTATTGATGCAACAAAACATTTTTTAATTTCTAAAAACATTCCTTTTTTGTTTTTTTGCACAATATCCATAGATGAAGTTGAAAAATTTGATGAACTAGGATTTGTAGAATGGTGTGATAAAAAAGAATTTCCTAAAGGCAAGTATCATCACCCACTACATGAAGCACATCGTGCCGCTTGCCAATATATTATAGATAAAAAATTGATTAATTGAAATCTATTGCACTTGCAGATCTATTTTTGATGTCTTCTTCACTCATGTAGTCATAAGCATCAGATTCTTTATAAGTTGCCTTTTTTGTTTTGCCTTTTGCAACACAATCATCAATATGATCACACATATCTAAAAATTCTTTTGGAAGTTTATCTGCACCGATAGATTTAATTGCTTCTCTAATGTATCTTAATTGAGCTACTAGATCATACTTTTCTTCTATTTCTGCTGTGATTTCTTCATTTACAGTAGCTTCAGTAAATCTGGTGGTCATATCTACTGTTTTTACTGAACCAGTTTGATAATCTCCGTCCCAAAATTCAGCAATAGGATCAATTTCAACTTCCTTTGTAACAAATTTTTCTAAATTGAGTTTAGATGTATCCTGAGTTGTAGGAATATCTCCTATCAAAACTCCAGTCTTTTTGTTAAACAATAATTTTTTAAGTTCTTTTGCCATCGTTGTATTTAGTTACCTCCAAATCAAGCACATCGAATACTTGATAGGTTCATTTGGCTGTATTTGTGTCACTTCATGAAAAAGGCCTATATCCATATTAAACATAGCCCCGGATTTTTCTTGCACTAGATGTGGTGTATCCTGTTCATCGTACCAACAAAAATGCGGAGGTCCTTCAGTAAGCCATACAAGTTTAAATTTATAATACCCACCTTGAGAGTCTTGATGTTTTACAAGGAAATCTCCAGGCTCATATTTGTTGATTACAATTTGAGACAACCATTTTCTATCATGAGGTATGGTCTTTAAACACATTTCTTTCAATTCTTCCGGCATATCATCATAGAATATAGAAGAAAACTGTGAAGTTGGTCCGTCAATTTTAGCACGATGAGCCCGCTGATGTCCTTGTACTCGTCTAGTGAACAAGTGATCATGGAGTTTTACAAAATCTAAAATTTCAGCAGAATTTGTGATGTAATTTTCCACAATTTGTGGATTGTAATCTGTCATTTACAATTAACCGGAAGTGTATGACCAAGAAGGTCCAGCAACGATTGTAAAGATTAAATCGTTGTTTCGTGTTGTGTTTAGTGTAGTGGTTGTTGTCACTGAAGCAGGATTTCCAATTGAACCAGCACTGTAAGATGAAGATGATGTAGGCGAATATGAAACTCCTGCAATTCTTGCCTTGGTGCCTACAGCATAATCAGAAGTTGGTGCTAGAGTTTCAAGTATAGTTGCTATGGCGGCATTGCTTAGTCCTGATATGTCCATAGAAAACACAAGGTCTGTTACTATACCAGAAATTTGAGAGTCAACATAAGTTTTTACTGCATATTCTGTTACAAGACTGGTAGTTGATGTACCTAAGTCTCCATCATTAGATACATTGTCAATTTGAAATCTTGTTGATGAATCTGTATTTTCAGATGATGGAAGAATCAAAGCACTTGTGCTGATAGTACCTGCTGAAACTTTGTTAGCATCTCCAACATCAATATCGCCAAATCCTATTGTAATAGATCCTGAATCAAGTGCGCCAACTGTGGTAAGAGATGATGTCACCACTGCAGACCCTAATGTGGTTGCATTCAACACAGAAGTTCCATTCACATAGAATGCTTCGCCTGTTGCAACGGATAAACCTGATGACGATTCTAAATATCCGCCATCTGATCCTGTCACTTGGAATGTTACATCATTACCTGCTGTTGCACCATCTATAAGCAGTCCGGCATTTTGATTGGAATCTCTTGAACCGCCATTGCCGTCTTCATCATTGATTGCAATCACATTGTCAGCAAATGATGACGAAGAACCCGCTGTGGTTAAATTTCCTTGAACAGTTAGATTTCCTGCAATGTTGACA
>Ga0181590_10001819_pt1 | contig 17967 bp, 14 predicted proteins | sample 071ome_34_FD_132446 | JGI IMG/M metagenome (GOLD analysis project Ga0181590, IMG submission 132446) | Coastal salt marsh microbial communities from the Groves Creek Marsh, Skidaway Island, Georgia - 071411BT metaG (megahit assembly) | ecosystem: Environmental > Aquatic > Marine > Intertidal...
CGGATGAGCGTGGTTCCCGCCATGGTTGCCGAGCGCCTGGGAGTGGCGCAGTTGACGTTCGCCCAGCGGGTCACGGTCTCCGGTTCCGACGTAACCATCGAACGAACCACCGACTACGGCTTCGACACGGTTACCGCTGCGATGCCCGCCGTCGTGAGCGTTGTCGAAAAGATCAACGAGCCGCGGTATCCGTCCTTCAAGGGGATCATGGCGGCGAAGAAGAAGCCGGTTGAGACAGTCGGGATCGCCGACCTTGGAATCGAGGCCGCGGTGGTCGGTCAGGCGGCCGCCTGGAGTGCCGTCGCGGATTTCGCGGCACGGCCGCCCAAGCCCGCCGGCACCGTCATTGCAGACGCAGGCGATGGCGGCTCGAAGATCGCTTCGTACCTGACCGAGCAGAAGTTCATCTAGGAAGGATTGCGACATGGCTCCCGTTCTCGTTTTGGCCGAGCGCGACGCAACCAACGGCGCCGTCAAGAAGACCACCGCCGAACTGCTGACCCTGGCACGCCGACTCGGCGAACCCGCCGTGGTGTGGATCGGTGAAGGAAGCGCCGATGCGCTCGCCACCCTCGGCGAATTTGGCGCGGAAACCGCCTACGTTGCCGAGGGGCCGGAGGTCACCGACCACCCCGTCGTTCCGATGGTGGACGTGCTCGCATCGTTGGTAACCGAACTATCGCCGGCGGCGGTCCTCGTCCCCTCGTCTGCCGATGGCAAGGAAGTGGCCGGACGTCTTGCCATCCGGGTGGGAAGCGGTGTGATCACCGACGCCGTGGATATCGACTCCAACGGCGTCGCTACGCAAAGCGTCTTCGGCGGCAGCACCGTCGTGCACTCGACGGTCACCCACGGAATTCCGATCTACACCGTTCGACCGAACTCGGTTGCACCCGAACCAGCACCCACGACGTGCAACGCCCAGCCGGTGGACGTGGCGATAAGTGACGTTGCAAAGACCGCCCGGGTTGTGGAACGCACTGTCGCGAGTAAGGGCGGGCGCCCCGAATTGACCGAGGCGGCTGTGGTCGTCTCCGGTGGTCGCGGTGTGGGAGGGCCCGAGGGATTCGAAGTCATCGAGAAGCTCGCGGATTCGCTCGGTGCCGCTGTGGGCGCGTCTCGCGCTGCGACCGACGCCGGTTGGTACCCGCACCAGTACCAGGTGGGGCAAACCGGTAAAACGGTCTCGCCTCAGCTGTACATCGCGAATGGAATCTCCGGCGCCATCCAGCATCGCGCCGGAATGCAGACCTCGAAGGTCGTCGTCGTCGTGAACAAGGATTCCGAGGCACCCATTTTTGAACTGGCCGACTTCGGTGTGGTGGGCGATCTCTTCGAAGTCGTCCCGCAACTCACCGAGGAAATCCAGAGCCGTTCGAACTAGCCGTTTGAGGTAGCACGGGCCTGCCCGTGGCTACCATCAGAGGGTGGTCATGAACGAGCGGCGCGAGCGGGCTTTCATCGACCACGCCGCGACCACTCCGATGCGGCCATCTGCACGCGAGGCGTGGCTACGCGCGTCCGAGGTTGCCGGAAACCCGTCCTCGCTGCACGCGTCGGGCCGAGCTGCGCGCCGAATCGTGGAGGAAGCTCGGGAGTCGATTGCCGACGACCTTCGGACGCGACCGTCGGCCGTCGTCTTCACGTCTGGAGGAACCGAGTCAGACAACCTTGCGGTCAAGGGTCTTTACTGGGCTCGTCGCGCACGACTCGGTCTCGACGAGCCATTCCTCGTCGCTTCCGCCGTCGAGCACCATGCCGTTCTGGATCCGGTCGAGTGGCTGGGAAAGCACGAGAACGCTGACATCCTGTGGCTGCCGGTAGATGCTCGGGGGCGGGTCAACGTTTCGCGTCTAGCCGAGCATCTCGCTGACAACGCCCTTCGTACTGCGCTGGTCACCGTGATGTGGGCGAACAACGAGGTCGGCACGGTTCAGCCCGTTGGTGAAATCGCCGCATTGTGCAAGGAAGCGGGTGTCCCGTTTCACACCGACGCCGTTCAGGCGCTGGGTCAGGTACCCGTGGACCTGTCCGAGGTTCCCGCAACGGCGGTGACCATCAGTGGCCACAAGGTCGGCGGTCCCTTCGGCGTCGGAGCACTGATCGTGGACCCGCACGAATCAGTAGTGCCGGTCGCCCACGGCGGAGGTCAGGAGCGCGATATTCGCTCGGGAACATTCGATGCACCGGCCGCGGCCGCCTTCGCCGTCGCTGTGAACGATGCCGTTCGAGAGCAACAGACGCACGCCGCTCACCTGCTCGAGCTCCAATCGTCTTTGGTTCGAGGAATCCTGGAGCTGGTGCCCGATACCCTCGTTAATGGTGCAACTATCGGGGATCCGTCCGAACGACTGCCCGGTAACGTCCACGTGTCCATTCCGGGAGCGGAAGGCGATTCGCTCTTGATGCTGCTCGATGCTGCGGGGGTCGATTGCTCAACGGGCTCGGCGTGCACGGCAGGCATTCCCGAGCCCAGCCATGTCCTGCTGGCGATGGGTGTCGACGAACGCACGGCTCGGTCATCACTGCGCTTTAGTTTTGGTCGCGATTCCAGTCCACGGGACGTGTCGGCGGTGCTCGCCGCACTACCGGGAGTGGTGGATCGGGCACGACGAGCAGGCTCGGTATCGAGTGACCGTTTCCGGTCGGCCCAGGCGGCGGTGGAAATGTCATGAGGGTTGTCGCCGCTCTCTCCGGTGGTGTTGATTCGTCCGTCGCTGCGGCGCGAATGGTCGATGCCGGACATGACGTCATCGGAGTTCACCTGGCACTCGCACGATCGAAATCCGAAGGCGGGAAATCGCGCGGCTGCTGCACGATCGATGACGCCCGAGATGCCCGGCGCGTTGCCGATGCCCTTGGGATTCCGTTCTACGTGTGGGATTTCTCCGCGGAGTTCGCCGAAGACGTCATGGCGGATTTCTTGGCCGAATACCGCGCCAATCGCACACCGAACCCGTGCCTGCGCTGCAACGAGCACATCAAGTTCCGCGCGGTGCTCGATCGAGCGTTGGCCCTCGATTTCGACGCTGTGGCCACCGGGCACTACGCCCGCGTGATCGAAGGACCGGACGGACCGGAACTTCATCGGGCGATCGATCCGGATAAGGATCAGTCCTATGTCCTCGCGGTTATCGAGCAGGATTTACTCAAGCATTGTGCGTTCCCGCTTGGCGATTCTGTTAAGGCCGATGTTCGCGAGGAAGCCGACCGACGAGGTCTGCGTACAGCTCACAAGCCGGACAGTCACGACATCTGCTTCATTCCCGATGGGGATACGGCCGGTTTCTTGACCCGAGCGCTTGGCGAACAACCGGGGCAGATCGTCGATGTCGCGACCGGTCAGGCCGTGGGCAGTCACCGCGGAACTTTCACCGTGACGATCGGGCAACGGCGCGGGCTGGACCTGCGGATCCCTGGCGAGGATGGGCGGCCCCGGTATGTGGTTGACGTCGATGCCACGACCGACACTGTCTACGTCGGCGCCCCGGAGTTGCTCGATGTCCGAGGCATGACGGCAGATCAAGTTATCTGGGCTGCTCCGGCTATCGACCATGAATGGGTCGACGTTCTTGCTCAGGTGCGGGCACACCATCAACCGGTGCCAGCCATGGCTCGTTTCCTCGATGGGCACCTGCAGGTGGAACTCCTGGAGTCGATCCGTGGCCTGGCCGCGGGGCAGAGCGTCGTGCTATACCGCGACACGCAGGTTCTCGGCTCGGGTCGGATCGTGGAAACCGTGGCCGCCTCCGACGACTCCGTTACGGTCGGGACGCTCGGTCGGCGAGACGATCGGGCGTGACGCTTCCCTTCAACTGGCCTCAGCCCGCGGTCGCTACCGGAGTCGGGTCGATGCCGGGAACCGATCCTCGCGAGGCGACCAACATGGTGGTCGGTGAATTCGGTGCGTTGCCGCATGTGGTCGAGTTGCCCGCCCGCGGCCCGGGAGGCGACGCGGTAGGACGGACCGGAGGCTTGCTTGCTGATGTCGATCGATCCTTCGAGATCGAAACAAGCACCACCGGATGGCGCCTTGGTCACACGGGTCAATCGGCGCTCCGCCGCGCTCGCACCTGGCTCGCCGAGGACCTGGAAGCCTTCGAGGAGTTTGCTGCCGGATCCGGCGGCGACGTCAAGGTGCAGATCGTCGGACCGTGGACCCTGGCCGCGCGAATCGAGGATGCCGCGGGGGAGTCCTTAATCCGTGATTTCGGTGCGGTGGCGGAACTGGCCGGCGCGGTCGGAGAGGCAGCGGGTGAGCTGGTGGTCCGGGTGCGACGGGCGGTGCCGAACGCGCGGGTGGTGTGCCAGGTCGATGAACCAGAGCTTCGCCGCGTGCTCGACGGCCGCGTCCGGATGAGCAGTGGCCGGTTGTTTCATCGAAGCGTGGAACCCGCCGTCGCCGAAGGTCACCTCACCATGGTCGTCGCCGGGATCGTGGATCGAGGGGGAGTCGCCGCCATCCGCTGCGCCACCGAACGTCCTCCGGTGGACGTCCTTACAGGATCTGGCGCCCAGGTGATTGGTGTGGACCTCGAACTCGGATTCGAGTCTCCCGAAGTCCTACCGCAGTTGTGGGAGTCCGGTGTCGGCCTGCTGCTGGGCTGTGTGCCAACGTCGAATCCATTGCCCCGAACGGATACCGCGGCGAGTTCTAGCCTGCGTCGATTCATGTCCGAGGCGGGATTCTCTTCGGTGCCCGAGAACGTCGCGATCACCGCGCGGACCGGCCTCGGACATCTTGATGCAACCTCGGCGCGGACAGTCATGGACATCTGCAATCGCGTAGGTTCCATCGTGCGCGACGAGCATCCGGAGGTGAGTGATGGGTGAGCAGGACGCCGCCGGTCTCTCGGATTCGGCGAGGGCGCGCTGGCAGGAGCTCGTCGATTCGGTCAACGCAGCCCGGGTCGCCTACTACCAACACGAGAGACCAACGCTGGCCGACGACGAATACGACGCCCTCTTTCGAGAACTCGAAGAACTCGAACGCCAGCATCCCGAGCTCGCCAGCGGAGAATCTCCAACGCAGACAGTGGGCGGCCAACGCTCGGAGATGTTCGAACCGGTCCAGCATCTCGTTCGGCTGTACTCACTGGACAACGCCTTCGATCGAGAGGAGTTGGCCGCGTGGCTCGATCGGGTCGAGCGAGGGCTTGGGGTGCTGCCCCGGTTGCTGTGCGAGGTGAAGATCGATGGCCTCGCCGTTGATCTCGTCTACCGCGACGGCGCGCTGGTCTCGGTCGCGACTCGTGGAGACGGCGTGACCGGTGAAGACATCACCTACAACGCTCAGTTCATCGACGCTATCCCCGCATCACTCGACACCGTGAATCCTCCGGCGTTGGTGGAGGTTCGCGGAGAAGTCTTCTTGTCCACCGAACGCTTCGAGGCGATCAACGACGAACAAATGGCCGCCGGGCTCACCCCTTTTGCCAACCCGCGCAACGCGGCTTCCGGGACGATTCGCCAACGCATAGACAAGCGTCTGGAGGAGTTGGCCGAAGCCCGATCCGGTTCCAGCGCGCGGGCGCAAACCCGATTGGAGCGACTCGAACGCGACTACGGCCTGGCCGTTGGTCGACTATCAGCGCTGGGCTTTACCGCGCATGGCATCGGCGCGCGCGAAGGAATCGACATCGGATCGCAAAGCGAGATCTACGCCGCTCTCGCCGAGATGGGAATCCCGGTGAGTGCGCGGATGGCTGTGCACGATTCGGTCGACGGTGTCCAGGAGTACATCGACTACTACGCCGAGCACCGCCATGACGTCGAGCACGAGATCGACGGCGTGGTCATCAAGGTGGATGACTTCGCACTTCAGGCCGACTTGGGTGAGACGTCGAGAGCTCCGCGTTGGGCCATCGCCTACAAGTACCCACCGGAGGTTGTCCGCACTCGGTTGCTCGATATTGCGGTCAACGTCGGACGGACCGGCAGGGTGACGCCGTTCGCGGTCATGGATCCGATCAAGGTCGCCGGCTCCACGGTGTCCATGGCCACGCTGCACAACCAGTACGAAGTCCAGCGCAAGGGCGTCCTCATCGGCGACATGGTCTTCCTCCGCAAGGCCGGGGACGTTATTCCCGAGGTGATTGGGCCGGTGATCGAAGCCCGCACCGGAGACGAACGGGCCTTTGTGATGCCCACCACGTGCCCGGACTGCGGCACCGAGCTGCGCCCGGAGAAGGAGGGTGACAAGGACATCCGCTGTCCCAACGCCGTGGGCTGCCCAGCGCAACTGCGCGAGCGGCTCTTCCACGTCGCGTCGCGCGGTGCGCTCGACATCGAGGGCCTGGGCTACAAGGCCGCGGTCGCGCTGCTCGACTGCGGAGTGGTCACCAACATGGGTGATCTCTTCTTGATCGACGCAGAGGCCCTGCTCGGCTGCGAGTTCTTCACGCGTGACCCCGGCAAGGGCGAGACCGGTCGGCAGCTCGGAGAGAACGCCAAGACCATGCTCGCGAACCTCGAGACCGCCCGAACCAGACCGCTGTGGCGCATCCTCGTGGCCTTGTCCATCCGACACGTTGGCCCCACAGCGGCGCAGGCCCTGGCCCGTGAGTTCGGGTCCATCGAGGCGATTGCCGCGGCTTCCATCGACCAGCTCGCCGAAGTGGATGGCGTCGGTCAGGTGATCGCCGAAGCGGTGGTCGAGTGGTTCGCCGAGGATTGGCATCGAGACATCCTCGATAAGTGGGAACGTGGCGGTGTTCGACTGTTCGATGAGGCTGCAGACGAGGCATCGCAACTCGAGCAAACGTTGGCCGGTGCCACCATCGTCATCACCGGATCGATACCCGGCTACACACGAGATGAAGCCGGCGCTGCCGCCTCAGCCCGCGGCGCGAAGGTGACCGGATCGGTGTCCAAGAAGACGACCGCGCTGGTGGCGGGGGAGAGCGCCGGCTCAAAACTCGACAAGGCCGAGACGATTGGTGTGCCGATCGTTCCAGCAGAGTCGTTCGATGTGCTCCTGGAGCAAGGGCTCGAAGCCGTGCTGCAAAGATGAGGTCATGGCCAACATCACCCGAGAGCAGGTGCAGCATCTCGCTCACCTGGCTCGCTTGGAGCTGACCGAGGAAGAGACCGAGCATTACGCGGGCCAGTTGTCGGCCATCGTCGATGCAGTTGAACGGGTCTCCGAGGTCGCCGCTGACGACATCCCTCCAACATCGCATCCGGTTCCGATGACCAACGTGTTCCGTGAGGACGTTGCTCGCCCGGGTCTGAATCGGGCCGACGTCGAGGCGGGTGCTCCATCCTGGGAGGACGATCGGTTCCGAGTTCCACGCATCCTGGGAGAGGAGTGAGATGGCGCCGGTGATGGACGGCGATCTCATTCGTCAGGACGCAGCAACTCTCTCCGCGGCGCTCGCTTCGGGTGAGGTGACATCCCAGGAGATCACGCAGGCCTGCCTGGATCGCATCTCCCAGGTTGACGACGAAGTCCACGCGTTTCTGTACGTCGATACCGACGCCGCCATGGCAACGGCACGGGATATCGACTCACGGCGCGCAGCTGGGCAGGAGCTCGGGCCGCTCGCGGGAATTCCACTTGCCCTCAAGGACGTCCTCACTATGCGAGGGGTCCCCACCACGTGCGGTTCGCGGATCCTGGAAGGGTGGCGACCTCCGTACGACTCCACCATCGTGGAGAAACTGCGTGCCGCGGACGTCGTCGTTCTCGGCAAGACCAATATGGACGAATTCGCGATGGGATCCTCGACCGAGCACAGCGGCTACGGTCCGACCCGCAACCCGTGGGATCTCGAACGCATCCCCGGCGGGTCCGGCGGCGGTTCGGCGGCCGCGCTCGCCGCATTCGAGGCTCCGTTGGCAATCGGCACTGACACCGGAGGCTCGATTCGACAGCCCGCGTCGGTCACCGGAACCGTGGGCGTGAAGCCGACCTACGGCGCCGTCTCGCGATACGGCTTGGTGGCACTGGCGTCCTCGCTCGATCAGGCTGGACCGTGCGCGCGCACCGTCATGGACGCGGCAATGCTGCACGAGGTCATGGCCGGGTACGACCCCCGAGACTCCACATCGATCAATGCACCCGTGCCCGATGTGGTGGCGGCAGCACGCAACGCTGACGTGCGCGGCATGCGCATCGGACTCGTTCGCGAACTCGGCGGCGAGGGGTATCAGGCTGGCGTCCGCGAGCAGTTCGACAACGCCGTACGCGTACTCACCGATCTCGGCGCGGAGGTGGTCGAGGTTTCGTGCCCGCACTTCGACTACGCGCTCGGTGCCTACTACCTGATCCTGCCGTCGGAGGCGTCGAGCAACCTCGCCCGCTTCGACGGAATGCGCTATGGACTACGGGCCGGTGACGACGGCTCGGCGTCGGTCGAGGAAGTCATGGCGCGCACCCGCGAGGAGGGCTTCGGCGCGGAAGTGAAGCGCCGCATCATGCTCGGAACGTATGCGCTCTCCAGTGGGTACTACGACGCCTACTACGGTCAGGCCCAGAAGGTACGCACGCTCATTTCGCGGGACTTCGCCGAGGCGTTCGATCAGGTTGATGTGCTGATCTCACCGACCACCCCCACCACTGCGTTCAAGATCGGCGAGAAGGTCGACGATCCGCTGGCGATGTACCTGAACGACATCGCCACGATCCCGGTGAATCTCGCCGGCAACTGCGCCATGTCGGTGCCGATCGGACTCGCGTCAGAGGACGGACTCCCCGTGGGTCTGCAAATCATGGCTCCCGCGCAGGGCGATGATCGGCTCTATCGGGTAGGCGCTGCGCTCGAACAAGCCCTGCTGGACAAACGAGGCCACGCATTGATCGAGGAGGTGCCGTCCCTGTGAGCGCATCGGCGATCCAAAGGATGAACTACGACGACGCCCTCGCCGCTTTCGACCCCGTCCTCGGCCTGGAGACCCACGTCGAGTTGGGCACCGCATCCAAGATGTTCTGTGGCTGCGCCACCGAGTTCGGTGGGGATCCAAATACTCAGGTCTGTCCGGTCTGCCTGGGGCTGCCTGGTTCCATGCCCGTCGTCAACGGTGCTGCGGTCGAATCGACCATTCGCATGGGACTGGCGTTGAACTGTTCCATTGCGTCCTGGTGTCGCTTCGCGCGCAAGAACTACTTCTACCCGGACATGCCGAAGGACTACCAGGTCAGTCAGTACGACGAACCTCTGTGCACCGATGGTTTCCTCGACGTCGTCGTCGATACCGAGGATGGTCCACGGGAGTTCCGCGTGGAGATCGAGCGCGTGCACATGGAAGAGGACACCGGCAAGTTGACGCACGCGGGTGGTGACACCGGTCGAATTCATGGTGCGGACTACTCGCTCGTCGATTACAACCGAGCCGGCATACCGCTGATCGAGATCGTGACCAAACCCATCGTTGGTGCGGGGGCACTCGCCCCAATTGTGGCGCGCGCCTACGTCACCGAGCTTCGTGACCTGATGCGTGCCCTCGGTGTCTCCGATGTTCGGATGGACCAGGGATCGCTGCGCTGCGACGTCAACGTTTCCCTGGCTCCGGCCGGCGAGCCGTGGGGCACCCGTTCGGAGACCAAGAACGTCAACTCGCTCAGAAGCGTCGAGCGGGCGGTCCGGTTCGAAATCGAGCGGCAGGCGGCGGTGCTCACCGGGGGCGGGCGGGTGATCCAAGAGACCCGTCACTTCCATGAGGACACCGGGGAGACCACGCCGGGTCGGTCCAAAGAACACGCCGAGGACTACCGCTACTTCCCCGAGCCGGACCTCGTGCCGGTCGCTCCAAGCGCGGAATGGATCGAGGAGCTGCGCGGCACCCTGCCCGAGGTTCCATCCGCTCGTCGGGCACGGCTCCAGGCCGAGTGGGGGATCAGCGACCTCGAGATGCAAACGCTCGTCAATGCCGAGGCGCTCGAACTCGTCGAGCAGACCATCGCCCACGGTGTCGACCAGGCTGCCGCGCGCAAGTGGTGGACGGGTGAATTCACCCGGATCGCCAACGAACAGGGTGTCGCCCTCGCCGATCTCGGGGTGACGCCTGCGCATATTGGTCGGGTGGAAGCCCTCATCGCCGATGGCAGCCTTACCGACAAGCTCGCCCGTCAGGTTTTCGAGGGTGTCATCGCCGGTGAAGGGGATGTCGATGACGTCGTGGCCGCGCGTGGTCTCGTCGTCGTTGGCGATGACTCAACGCTGCTGGCTGCCATCGAAACCGCTCTAGCCGAGCAACCCGATGTCGCCGAGAAGATCCGCGGTGGGAAGGTGCAAGCGGCGGGAGCCATCGTGGGCGCTGTGATGAAGGCGACCAAGGGTCAGGCTGACGCAGCCAAGGTGCGTTCGCTCTTGCTGGAGCATCTCGGGGTCGATGGCTGACCGCCTGGTTCTCGCTCCCGATTACCTGCTGCCCGATTACCTGGGGCCAGATGGCGGTGCGGATGAACGCGTAGTCGGCTATTCGGAAGGGCGTATTCCCGACGCTGACGTCCTCGATCGGGTGGGCTTCTTTGTTCCCGCGTACATCGAACATCCCAATGCCGAATGGATGGCGAAGATGCCGTTGCTGGAGGTGGTGCAACTTCCCACGGTTGGCTTCGACTCGGTTCTTGCCCATCTCCCAGCCGGAGTGACCTTGTGCAACGCGGCGGGGGTGCACGAGCAGAGCACTGCTGAGTTGACCGTGGGTCTGATCATCACGCGGTGGCGTGGGCTTGATCGCTCCGCTCGCGACATGCCCGCGGGAACGTGGGATCACCGACGCGGTCGGTCCCTGCAGGAGGCGCAGGTTCTGGTCATCGGCACCGGGGGAGTGGGCACCGCGATCGCGTCATCCCTCGAACCTTTCGGGTGTCGGATCCAGAAAGTGGCCCGGACCCGTCGCGACGACATCGCCGGTCGCGAGGAACTTCCCGGTCTCCTTCCGACGGCCGATGTCGTGATCGTTGCCTTGCCACTGACGGGCGAGACGTTGGGGCTGGTCGACGATCAATTCCTGTCGGCGATGCAGGATGGAGCGCTGCTGGTCAACGTGGCCCGCGGGCAGGTTGCGGTGACCGCCGATGTCCTCGCGCATACCGGTCGTCTCGAGTTCGCCCTCGATGTGACGGATCCGGAACCGTTGCCGCAGGATCACCCGCTGTGGTCGGCGCCAGGCGTTTTCATCAGCCCGCACATCGGAGGTGACACCGATGCCTTCCCGCGCCTGGCCCGACGATTGATCGGTCACCAGGTCCAGCGGTGGCGAACCGGGGAGCAACTCGTCAACGTCGTCGGGGTCGGATAAGCCCGTCGCAATAGGGTGCTGTCATGCCGGATATCAAGCCACGCAGTCGCCAGGTAACCGATGGTCTCGAACGCGCCGCGGCGCGCGGAATGCTCCGCGCCGTGGGCATGGGGGATGAGGACTTCACCAAGCCTCAGATCGCCATTGCGTCGAGTTGGAATGAGATCACTCCGTGCAACCTCTCCCTTGACCGCCTGGCCACCTCCGCGAAGGAGGGAGTCCATGCGGCGGGCGGTTTCCCAATGGAATTCGGCACCATCTCGGTTTCCGATGGCATCTCCATGGGGCACGAGGGCATGCACTTCTCCCTGGTGAGCCGGGAGATCATCGCCGATTCGGTGGAAGCCGTCGTGGAGGCCGAACGCCTGGACGGCATGGTGACGTTCGCGGGCTGCGATAAGTCGCTGCCCGGAATGCTCATGGCGTCGGCTCGACTCGACGTCGCATCGGTATTCGTCTATGCCGGTTCGATCCTCCCCGGCCACGTAAAACTCAGCGACGGTACGGAAAAAGACGTCACGATCATCGATGCGTTCGAAGCGGTAGGGGCGTGTGCGCGTGGCCTGATGTCTCGCGAGGACGTCGATCGCATCGAACGCGCGATCTGTCCCGGCGAGGGTGCCTGCGGTGGCATGTACACCGCCAACACGATGGCCAGTGCGGCAGAGGCCATGGGTATGTCGCTGCCCGGGTCGGCTGCGCCGCCCGCTGTCGATCGACGCCGGGATGGCTACGCCCGCAAGAGCGGTGAGGCTGTGGTGGAACTGTTGCGACAGGGCATTACCACCCGCGACATCATCACCCGGCAGTCCCTCGAGAATGCGATTGCCGTTGTCATGGCATTCGGCGGTTCGACCAACGCGGTGCTGCATCTCTTGGCCATCGCGCACGAGGCCAACGTGGAACTCCATATGGAGGACTTCCATCGGATCGGTTCGAAGGTGCCGCTGCTGGCGGACGTCAAGCCTTTCGGCCGTTACGTGATGAGCGATGTGGATCGCGTCGGTGGTGTACCCGTGATCATGCGCGGACTTCTCGACGCGGGCCTGCTGCACGGTGATTGCCTCACGGTTACCGGAAAGACCCTGGCCGAGAACCTTGCGGAGATCGATCCGCCGGATCCCGACGGCACGATCCTTAAGGCGTCGAAGGAAGCGATCGCTCCGACCGGAGGCATCACGATCCTGTCCGGATCGCTGTGCCCGGAGGGCGCGGTCGTGAAGAATGCCGGCATCCCCGTCGAGGTCTTCGAGGGCACCGCCCGGGTTTTCGAGCGCGAGCAATCGGCGATGGATGCGCTGGAGGACGGCAGCATCCAGGCGGGAGACGTTGTGATCATCCGCTACGAGGGCCCGAAGGGCGGCCCGGGCATGCGCGAGATGTTGATGATCACTGGAGCTATCAAGGGTGCGGGCCTGGGTAAAGACGTGCTGTTGATCACCGACGGGCGCTTCTCGGGCGGCACCACGGGGCTGTGCGTGGGCCACGTCGCTCCGGAAGCCGTGGATGGTGGTCCGATCGGGCTTTTGCGCGACGGGGACCGCATCCGGATCGATATCCCGAACCGCGCACTCGATGTCCTGGTCGACGAAGCAGAGCTGGCCGCACGGCGCGAGGACTTCGAACCGTTGCCGCCGCGCTACGAGCGCGGGGTGCTCGCGAAGTACGCCAAGCTCGTCGGCAGCGCGTCGAAGGGCGCCGTCACCGGCTAACCCCCGTTTCCCCCGGAATCCCGGGGATTCGCGTTGCTTCCCCCGGAATCCGAAATAGACGGTGCATTTCCACCAGCAAACAACGACGACGCACGAAGGAGCAGTTCATGAAGTTGGCGAGGATCGGCGAATGGGGTCAGGAAGTCCCGACGGTCCTCGATGAGTCGGGGGTTCATCGAGACGTGTCATCGATCGTCGATGACTTCACCCCGGAGTTCTTCGCATCCGACGCCATCGCTCGTTTGCGGGCCGCAGACCTCGCGGGCCTACCCGCGGTGTCCGGTCGCATTGGAGCACCGATTGCGCGCCCGAGCCTGATTCTGTGCGTTGGCCTGAACTACGTGGACCATGCCAACGAGTCGAATATGAAGGTTCCCGAGGAGCCGATCCTGTTTACCAAGGCGCCCAACTGCCTGGTGGGACCTAACGACGACGTTCTCATCCCGCGGGGTGCCACAAAGGTGGACTATGAGGTCGAACTCGCCGTGGTGATCGGTAAGCAGTGCCGTTATCTCGCCTCACCGGAGGAGGCGCTGGAGCACATTGCCGGCTTCGCGGTGGCGAACGACGTTTCCGAGCGTCACTTCCAACTCGAACGAGGCGGCGGCCAGTGGATCAAGGGCAAGTCGTGCGAGACCTTCAATCCGTGCGGACCGTTCCTTGCCACCCCCGACGAAATCGACCTCGCGGCGGGCATGGACCTATGGCTTGATGTGAACGGCGAGCGCCGGCAGACCGGATCCACGCACGACATGATCTTCGACATCGCGACGGTTCTTCATCACGTCAGCCAGTTCATGGTGCTGGAACCGGGGGACCTGGTGAACACCGGTACGCCGCCGGGCGTTGCCATGGGAATGGCCGAGCCCGGCTACCTCTCCGCCGGTGACGTCATGACCCTCGGGATTACCGGCCTTGGAGAGCAGCGTCAGGAACTGGTGTCCGCGTAGGAATCCCAGTTCCCGCCGGCCAGAATCCCTCCTTCGATCACTATCGACTGTCCGGTGATGTAACTCGACGCCGGCGTGGCGAGGAAGACGACCGATCCGACGAGCTCGTCTGCTTGGGCTAGGCGTCCGATCGGAGTGGTGTCCTCGAACCACCGTGCGCGGTGCTCTTCGCCCCACAGCGGCTTGGTGAACTCGGTCTGGACGACCGCTGGCTCGATGCAATTGACGCGGATCCCGTCTTCGACCCATTCGCGGGCGAAACTCCGGGTCATTCCGGAGACCGCCGCCTTTGTCGCGGCGTAGACGGAAATGGTGTTGAAGCTATAGCGGGCGCTCAGCGAGGACAGGTTCACGATGGCGCCGTTGGGTGAGGCCTTCAAGTGCGGGTGTGCGGCCTGGCTTAGGAAGTACACGGCGCGCATGTTCACGGCGGTGATGGCGTCGAAATCGTCGACGGTGACATCCACGATCGGCTTGCGGCGGTTGATGCCGGCACCGTTAACGAGAACGTCGAGACCGCCCATTGCCTCGGCTGCGTCGTTGATCAGTGAGAAGCACTGATCGGGGTCGGAAACATCGGCGGTGAGTGCGATCGCGGCGCCTCCACTCTCGGTGATGCTCGCAGCGAGCGGAGCCACCTTGTCCTCGGTCAAATCATGGAGGGCCACCGTGGCCCCGAGGTCGGCGAAAGCCTTCGCCAGCACGGTGCCAATGGCACCACCGGCGCCGGTCAGCAAGACGCGCATGCCATCCATGCGAAACAGGTCGTGGGTCGCAGGGAGAGAAGGTGCTGGCTTCATCGTGTGCCTTTCAGTTGTGAGCGGGCATTTCCAGGACGGAGAGGGATAGGGGCTCAATCGAGACCGGATCGCCACCATCAATCCGGACGGTTTGTGATTGACGGGTCCAGTTGACGATGAGTGCACGGTTAGCCGAATCGCCAGACACGAGCAGCGCATCGACATTCTCGGGATCGTTGGACCGACATGTGTGTGCGGTGTCCATGCCGGCCAGGGCGGCGAAGGTCGCCCATACGGGGAAGCGTTCCCCGGGGGCGGAGGGGAAGTTGTGCGGATCCGGTGATCCACCCTCGCGCTCAAGGATGCCCTTCCACCCGATCGTCTCGAAGTAGGTGGCGCTCGCGACCGTGCCGGCCTCGGAGAGGTATTTGACGCTCATGGCAGTCCAGTTCGCAGCAAAGTAGCTGGCCTGGCGAGCATCCACATCGCTGGGAAGAGCCGTGTTACTTACGTCGGCCTCGGGGTCCGTTGCATTCGGGTTGAATCGTGGTCGCAGCGAAATGGGCGCCACGGACACCGGTGTCACGTTGGTGACGCGCGGTGCGTTCGCGGCCACCACCGCTTGGGTCCTGGCGTTCTGGACGAGTGTCCGATCGTCGAAGGCGTGAACCTGCGGGTTGATCGAGAAGTTCAGTACGTCGAACGCTGTGGGATCGGGCGGCTCGCGGTTCAACTCTGTGAAGTACAGATCCGTGCCACCACCGAGGGGCACCTGCGCGAACGCGTCCGTCAATGCCGTGCGAGCTCGAGCAGCCCAATCGTCGGGAGTGACTTTGTCGCGGCGACTGAAGACGTACCAGCAGTCGATACGTTCGATGGTGTCTGGGGCGAGTTCTGCGAACGCCACCAATTGCTCGGGGTCATCGCAGTGTGACGCGACGCGTAGTCGAGCCCCCACCGCTCGCGCCTGTCGAAACGCCTCCTTTATGCGCTCACCTGCGCGAGGATCGGTAACGTCAACCGCCACGCGAAGGTGATCAAGGGATAGCGTCGCAAGTTCCTCGAGTTGCGTATCGGATGGCGGTTCTTCATCCGCAGGGAAGCAGAGCCCGAGGCGGGGGAGTCGCGTCTCCTCGCCGGTAATTGTGATGTGGATGGCATCGACTTCGGTGCCGGCTGTGGTCTCGTATGTCGCCGTGGAGGAGGAGAAGGAGACTTCTATCACCTGATCGATGACATCGCCGGCACGAACTTCCACCGGGAAAGGAAGCGAGATCGGTGTGCAGTAGGTCTTGAACGATGCGTCGGTCCAGTTGCGGTGGTCTTCCATCTCGTAGACCTCACCGAGCAGCCGGACGGTCGTCCGACTGCCATCGGGGAGTTCGTGCGTGATGCTCCGCATATCGAGGAACGGTTGGTTCGGTGAAATATCGACGGGTAGGTGCGAGGTGGTTGACGAGCCATCGGTGTGCTCGATTTCCACTGCGGCGCCTGCTGCTGCCATCGGGTGCAGAACGCACATGCCGAGTCTGTTGCGAACGAAGTCGCCGTCGGACGTCGCGTGGAACCGGTACTCGATGACTGAGTCGGTGATCGAGGCCGAGACTTCCCAGCGGAGGGGGGTAGCGTCGAACGACCCAGTACCGCGGGCCGACAGGACAAGCCCCTCGTTGTTCTCGTGGATGGCCGACTCGCCGATGACGAACAGCCGATTGGTCCAGTTGCGATCTTGGAAGACCGGGTAGATCCGGCGTATCGCTTCCTGGCCGCGCCAGCGGATATCGCGAAGATCGGCTCCGTCGATGGTGACGCTGATGTCACCGACAATGAAGCTCCGAGCCTCGCTCACAGCATGCTTCCGGCCCGGTACGGCTCACCTGTTTCGAGGGACTGATAGGCCCCGAGGGTCAGGTCCAGGACGCGCAACGTGTCGGCACCACTTGTTTCGGGAGTCTCCCCGGTCTGCAGGCAGTGGATCCAGTGCCGCTGCACGTTGACCACGCTGTCTTGGATGCAGTTCCACGGAACCGATGCCCACGAGTGCTCCGGGATCTCGAGAGTTTCCTCGTGCACCCCGGCGGGTGAGACGACCTGCAGGTGGTAATCCGGACCGAGGGTGACGGTTCCTTCGGTTCCCTCGATGGTCACGAAGGTCTGCGGATATGTGCTGTGGTCGGACTTGGATTCATAGCTCGTATCGACAACGCAGGTGGCACCGGGAAGCCCGAGGACGATGGTGGCAACGTCCTCGCCCTTGATCTTTGGGTTCACCCGGATCGCCTCGGTGAACAAGCGCTCGGGTTCACCAAGGAAGAAGCGCGTGAGGTCGAATTGGTGGACCGATACGTCCGCGATGATCATCCGCTCGGCGTCCATGCACCACGGCTGTGCGGAGTAGACGTCGTGTGCGGTTCGGAAACTGATGCGACCGAAGAAGGGGCGTCCGATCGCTCCGCTATCCAGTACCTCCTTGACCTTGCGCATCGGGTACTGGAACCTGAAGTTCTCGTGGACCATGAAGGGTAGGTTCTTCTCCGCCATCGCCTGAACCATCGCCTTGGCGTCGGCCATGTCCCATGCGAGCGGCTTCTGGCAGATTGCCGCCACCCCATGCTGCGCCGCCAACTCGACCATCATCCGATGCGTCGGTGGAGTGGTGGCGATATCAACGAAGTCGAGTTCCTCGTTGGCAAAGAGCTCAGCGGCATCGGTGTAGGCCGTTCCACCAAACTTCTCGGCCGCGGCGACGGCACAGGCCTCGTCGATATCGCAGGTGGCGACCAGTTCGACCTCGGGCATCTCAGCCCAGGCCTGCAGATGGTTTTGTGCGAAGAATCCGCACCCGATGAGGGCAAAGCGATACGGCCGGCTCACATTTCCACCTCTCGCGCGGGATCGATGATCCATTCACTCCATGATCCGACGTACATGCGGGCACCTGGTAGCCCTGCATGGTGCATGGCGAGGACGTTTTGTGCAGCGGTAACGCCCGAGCCGCAGTAGAAGACGATTTGATCGCCGTCCTGACCACCGCGAAGTGAGTCGAAGTGCGCCCGCAACTGCTCGGGGCTGCGGAAGGCGCCGTCGTCGTTGAGGGTCTCGGCTCGGTCGGCTAGGCCAGCACCCTTGATGTGGCCGCGAACGGGGTCGTAGTACTTCCCCTGTCCGTGATAGCCCTCCGGGCCTCGCGAGTCGAAGACACGCGTGGGTACGTGCTCGCGGATTTCGTCGACCTCGTCCACCTCGGCGAGCATCTCCGGACGGACGCGGGCAGTGAAGGGCGTGCTCGGCGTCGGAACCTCTGTCGGATCGGCGGTC
>Ga0181590_10001821_pt1 | contig 17937 bp, 32 predicted proteins | sample 071ome_34_FD_132446 | JGI IMG/M metagenome (GOLD analysis project Ga0181590, IMG submission 132446) | Coastal salt marsh microbial communities from the Groves Creek Marsh, Skidaway Island, Georgia - 071411BT metaG (megahit assembly) | ecosystem: Environmental > Aquatic > Marine > Intertidal...
AAAGAGTACCAAGAGTTCTTTGATATGAGAGGATGCATTTGTTGCCTCTTCAACGTTTTGAAACAACAATGCAAATACTTCTATTTCAAAAGGGGTCAATGTTGTTGATTTAAACATTGTCTTTTTTTCTTTTATGGTAGGTTCAGCTATTTTTAAAATATGGGCTCGTGAAATGATTGTATCTAAAAGCGCATACTGATTATCCGTGACTAAAATACCAACAGATGTTTTTGAATCAGGTTCTTCAAGAAATTTTAATAATGTATTTGCAGACGTGGTGTTTAATTTTTCAGCATCTTCAATCACATAAATTTTACGTTGGTTTTGAAGGGAGGTTTTTGAAAACTCTTTAAATAAGTCCTGAATTTGTTGTTTTTTAATAACTTGTGTTTCTGATTCAATCCATGTAACTTTTTGTTTTTCAATAAGGGCAGCCTTGTCACTAGAAGTATCTTCTGACAATGTTTGCACGACTTCAAGTATCTTTTGATCTCGATACTCACCTTTACTACCAGTAATTAAATAAAGATGAGATAATCGATGTTCTAGAATACTTTTTTGAATGATTTCATTTGGTGTCATGTAATTGTCTTTCAATTTCATCAAGGATTTGATTTGTGATAGCATCAATAGATTGATGCCCATCTATAACAACAATGCGATCTTTATATACATCAGCAATTGTTAAATAGGCTTGTCTTACTAAGTGATGAAATCTAATATTTTCTTGATCAAGTCGATCAAATTTTTGGCGATCTTTAATTCTAGAAAGACCTACTTCTGGAGAAACATCGATATAAAAGGTTTTTACGGGTAAGTGATTTAATGCATAATCATTAATTTTTTCAATATAAGCTAGTCCTAATCCTCTTGCAAGTCCTTGATAAGCAAAAGAAGAATCGATATAACGATCACACAATACAAGATCATGTGTATCCATTGCCGGAATTAAAATATCATCTAAATGTTGTGCACGTGATGCTGCATAAAGAAGTGCTTCTGTTTGAAATGACATCCCTTTATGCTTTGGATCTAAAACAAGATCTCTAATGGATTCAGCAATAAAAGAGCCCCCAGGTTCTCTTGAAATAATGACTTTATATGAATTTTTGAAGTGTGAGGCGATGCGTTCAATGATGGTTGTTTTTCCAGAACCTTCTCCACCTTCAAATGTTATAAACATGGGTACTCCTTTGTGTTATTATATCACTTTTTTATAGTAAATTTTCTTCAAATATAGACCTTTTGCAGGTGCAGTTTTACCAGCTAATTTTCGATTAGGATGATTCAAATTATCTTTAATGACAGACAAATCTTTTTTATTTTGTCCAATTTCAATCAGTGTTCCCATCATCGAGCGCACCATATATTTTAAAAAACTGTTTCCAAAAAATTCAAAGTGAATGGTTGATGAAGTTTCAGTAATGTTTACTTGATAAATTGTTTTAATGGTTGGTTTTCCTTCAACTCTTTGACAAAAACCTAAAAAATCATGGGTACCAACAAATGCACTTGAAGCAAGTTTCATGACATCATAATCTAAATCACGAACATATGTAAAATATTTAGATTGAAATACAGTTAATGGTTTTTTGGATAATTTATACACATACTTTTTTGCTTTTGCATCATGTCTTGCATGAAATGTATCTTTCACGATTTTAACATGTGTCATTCTAATATCTTCCGGCAACCTTCTATTGAGTGCAGCTTTCATCTTTGACAATTCAAAACTACCTGTTAAATCAACATGAAATGCTTGCATATATGCATGTACACCTTTATCGGTTCTACCTGCAGCATGGATAACTACTTGTTGTTGCGTCATATTTTTGATAGCTTTTTCTATGACTTCTTGTATCCCAAGTGCATTTTTTTGAGATTGAAATCCATAATAATTCGATCCATCATAACTGCAATACATCAAATATCTCATGTAAAAAACACCTGATAAATCGTAAGAGACATAATCAAAATGACCATAAAAAGAGAGATAAAATCTGTATATTTGATTTTTAAAACATCAATTTTTGTACGTTTTTGGCCGATGACATAACCCCTTACTTCCATTGCGTTGGCGAGATCTTCTGCACGTTTAAAGGAAATAACAAAGACCGGAATTAAAAGCGAAATAACTTGTGTGACTTTTTCTTTTAAACTTGCTTCTTTAAAATCAACACCTCTTGAAGCTTGTGCTTTCATGATTTTATCTGTTTCAATAAGTAGTGTTGGAATGTATCGTAACGTGAGTGAAACCATCATCGCAAGAACATCTACCGGAACTTTCATCCACTTTAATGGCAATAAAATACCTTCTAATCCATCATTGATATCTGTTGTCATTGTTGTGAATGTTAAGAGTGACGTTAACATAATGATGATGACGATTCTAAAAAATATAAATAACGCTCTTAACACAGTTTCTTCATACAAAATAACCTCATAATCAAAAACATTTCCAAAAGGAAGTATATATTGAAGAAAGAAAACCATGATGACACTGAATAAAAAGTACAATGTCTTAAAACGAACCCATTTTTTTGACCATTGATAAAATATAAACCAAACTAAAAGTGCACTTATGGATGACCAAGATAAATAAAAAGTAACGGGTTGCGTCAATGCAACTTTTTCATTTGGCATCACAATAAGTATTTGAATTAAAACTGTAAATGTTAATAAAAATAATATCGGACGTAATCCTTGAAGCACTTTCAAAATTGGAATTTGAGAAGACATGATAAGCAGTATGGTCAACAATAAATATCCTGCCAACATGTATAAATCTACTTGATTTCCCTGAATTGGAATTAAAAAAATACTGATTAAAAGCATGATTAATGACATCATTTTAACACGAGGATCTAATTGATGCAGCCATGAATTTCCAGGGATATATTGCCCAATCGTCATGTTATTCATGGATGTGCTCCTTTATATGAGAAATGACTTCATCCATTGTATATAGTAATTTATATGGCAAGGAAATCTCTTTATGAAGATGTTTCATGACTTTTATTGAGGATGGATAATCTAAGTTCATTTGATCGAATTTAGGATGACTAAATAAACGATCTTTATCCCCATCAAACATCTTTTCGCCCTCATTCATCACAATGATTCTATTCGCATAAGCGCCTAATATATCCATGTCATGTGAAATAATTAAAAGCGTCTTTTGCTGTGATTTATGTATATCATATAGCATTTCCATGAGTTCCTTTTGTCCAACAGGATCCAATCCTCTCGTTGGTTCATCAAGGACTAGAATATCGGGTTGCATTGCCAATACTCCGGCAATTGCAACACGACGCATTTGTCCTCCACTGATTCTAAATGGGGATTGATCAAATAACGATGCATCTATACCAACAGCTTTTAATGACGATTTAGAAATAGAATCAATCGATGCATGATTCATCTTTAAGTTTTTAGGACCAAACATTACATCCTTTAAAATCGTTTCTTCAAATAATTGGTATTCTGGAAATTGAAAAACAAGACCAACGCGTCTTCTAAGTGTATTGAGCTTGATTTTCTTCTTATTTGGTAGTTGGATATCAAAAACAGATACAGTGCCTTCATCTGCCTGAAGCAACCCATTCATGTGTTGTACAAGCGTAGATTTCCCGCTACCAGTATGGCCACATATACCTATGATTTCACCTTTAGGGGCAATATCCAAATTGATCATATCAAGTGCTTTATATGAAGTTTTAAATCCCTTATAACGAAAGGTTACGTCTTTGAATTGTATGCCCATAGTGCATGAATAACCTTTTCATTCATATTTAATTCTTTCGCTTTTTCATATAGTTCTAATTCAAAAGGAAGTAAGAGCTGCGTGGACCTTAACAACTTAACATCTTGAAATAATGTTGACGGGGTTCCTTGTGCAATTAAAGTACCATCTTTCATAATAAGCATGTCATCCGTATAGCCTGCTTGCCTTAAATCATGGGTAATCATAATGATGGTTTTTTTAAATTGTTTATGTATATTAATGATGGTTTCCATCATATCTTTTACACCTTTAGGGTCTAACATGGATGTTGCTTCATCAAAAATAATGATTTCTTGTTCCATCGCTAACGCTGATGCAATTGCAACACGTTGTTTTTGACCACCTGATAATTGATGTGGTTCTTTTTCTAAGAAATTCTCCATACCAACGAGTGATGCATAATAATGTACTTTCTCTTCCATAATTGAAGGTTCTAATTGTTGATTTTCTAATCCAAAAGCAATATCATGACGAACTGTCACGCCGACGAATTGATTGTCTGGATTTTGAAATACAATCCCAACTTTTTTTCTTATATCAACCATGTTATGATCTTGGTAATCTAAGTCATCAATGGAAAGTGATCCACTAGTCGGTTTTAATAAGCCAACCAATAATTTAGCGAGTGTTGATTTACCACTACCATTATGCCCAACAATAGAAACAAAATGCCCTTTTTCAATAGAAAAAGAGACATTTTTGATTGCCTCATCTTGACCATTATATGAAAATGTCATATTTTTAACTTGAATCATTGAAACTCCTTCATAACTAATGTTATTATATCATAGTAAAGCCTATTTAAAGGAGATTTATATATGATTAAAGATATAGAAACGATCGACGAAATGAATGAATTTGCGAAAGAAAAACCTGTAGTTGTTGTGTTTCATGCACCGTGGTGTGGGACGTGTTCCATGTATCATTTCACATTACAAAAATTAGATATGCAAGACCCTTCCATTAACATCTTAAAAGTGAACTTAGCTGATCATCAAGACATCGGAAATGCATTTAAAGTGCTCTCCACACCTTCTGTGATGATTTACAAATCAACCTCCGATTATCATTTACTTCCTGGTGCACAACCTATTGGCATCATTAAACGCTATTTATAAAAAAGCATGCACATGATATTGTGCATGCTTTTCTCTATATGAAATTGATGTGATTGTATTAAATACAAATGTGATATTTTGAGGTGTCGTTGGATAAAATATAGATACGAGTTCTGGATAATCAATAAATGGATTTCGATTCCGTTGATATGCATAAATAACTTGATTGCGTTGTCTTTCAAAATCATCGACTGGGTCTTCTTCGTGCCATTTTAAAAAAGTATCTAAATTACCAATGAGATTGATGTTTGTCTCCCACATCATCAAAACATAAAAAACAATTCTTGCGACATCACCACGATCTTCTTCCCCAGGAAACCATCCAGAGCCTATGATTCTCGCTTCACCAGATCCATCTACAAAAGATAAATTACCTCTCGTTGAATTCAATACAGGATCCGATGCTCTTAATAAATGCAAGTCTGCTTCTGCAGTTGAATTTGGTAGTTTTGATCTTGGCCAGACATGTTCTCTATTCCAAGTGACGCCTGCATCCCAAGTACTTAATACCGAATCACGATTATAAATGAGTAAGACATTGTCTTGATTATTTGGATCTTCATCACTATCTTGCAAAATATCTCTTGCATCACCATATGAAACGTACGTATAGGATTGTATTATCTCTTGCAGCGTTTCATACCATAAGGCCATTTCAACATCATTTAAAAATGCATAATATCCTTCAAAATTGATCGCAGTTTGATCTTCTTCTATTGCATAAAAACGATCATCACGCGATACAATCTGTACACCATTAACGACTTCATCCATACGATTTTTCCATCCAGTAACTTGAGATAGGTTAGGAAAAATAACGTCTTGACCAAACAAAAATGTTTGCGTTTCATAAAGCCCAGAAGATAAATAAAATGAAATTTGATATGGAAGTCTATCATAGTACAATTTAACAACTTCTAAGGACTCATCAACAACAAATATATGATTGGAAATCTCTTCATTAAGATAAAATCCATCATACTCTATCAAAATTTTTTTAAATGTTCCAAGTGGATCTTTTTCAACAGTTAGTGCATCGATTTCATACGATGTACCATCCACTATCTGTAAGTATCTTTCAATGGTATAATCGATTTCTTTGATTGTGGTTGTTGGTGGCGTTTCGATAATACACGAAGATAATGTCACAAGTGTGATCATACTGATTGTTAATAAAAATAGTTTTTTCATCATTATTTCCTTATGTAAAAAAAGACAAGCGTCTGCTTGTCTCTTATACTTTTATACAAACTCAATAATTGCCATCGGTGCACCATCTCCACGACGTGGGACAGTTTTAATGATACGTGTATATCCACCTTGACGAGATTCGTAGCGAGGTCCAAGTTCTGCAAATAATTTTTGAAGTGCTGTTTGACCTTCTTTAACAAGTTCAGGACGTACGGTTTCAGCCGCTTGACGACGTGAAGCAAGTGTTCCTTTTTTCGCTAATGTGACCATTGAATCTGCAAGTTTTTGAAGTTCAAAAGCTTTAGATTCTGTGGTTGTAATGCGTTCATGAATAATAATGTCTGTGACAAGATCACGTAATAATGCTTTACGTTGATCAGAGTTACGACCTAATTTAGAATATGCCATGATTTACTCCTTTTCTGTGTCACCTAAAGATGAGAAGCCTTTTCCAATTGCATTTTCAAACTCTAAACCGTGTTCATGTAATTTATCTTTTAATTCTTTAAATGATTTACGGCCTAAGCTTCTTAAACGCATGACATCTTCTTCAGTGAGTTTCAATATTTGAGCAACTGTATAAATACCTGATCGTTTGAGTGCATTAAATAAACGCACAGATAAATCAAGTTGTTCAATTTTCATTTCTAACTTCTTATTGATTGGTTCTTCTACTTGTTCAAAAATGAATTGTTGAGATTGTGCTTTTTCACTAATTTCAACGATGACTTCTAAATGATCCATTAACATTTTAGATGCAAGTGCGAGCCCTTCTTTCGCTTCAATCGCACCATTCGTTTCGATGTCTAATGTAAGTTCATCCATATCACCACGTGTCTTTTCCACAACATAAGATACACGTGTTACTGGTGTAAAGATTGAATCGATTGCAATCACACTTTTTTCATTATAATTAAATGCTTTATTAGCTTCAGCATTTACATACCCAACACCACGACGGACTGTGACTTCCATCATGAGTTTTCCTTCTGGTGCTAAGTGTGCAATCACTTGATCTTTATTAATGATTTCGACACCATCAATAGAATCAAACGAAGCCGCTGTAACTACTCCTTCACCCATTGCAGTGAGTTCAATTTTTTGTTCGTAATCTGGATCATCAGATTCTACTTTAAAAATAACTTTTTTTAAATTTAAGATGATCCCCATGACATCTTCTACAACACCTTCAAGTGTTGAGAACTCATGTTCTACACCTTCGATTTTGACATTGACAATCGCAGCACCTGGTAATGATGATAATAACACACGGCGTAATGCATTCCCGAGTGTTAGTCCATATCCTCTTTCAAGTGGTTTGATGACAAATTGACCTTTAAATCCATCATAAGAAAGTTCTTCTACTGATGTTGGACGTTCAAATTTTAAATCTTTCAATGTCTTTCCTCCTTATTAACCACGTGGGCGTTTTGGTGGTCGACATCCATTATGTGGCACCGGTGTGACGTCTTTAATGGACGAGATTTCAAGTCCTGCTGCTTGAAGCGAACGAATTGCTGCTTCTCTCCCTGGACCTGGACCTTTAACTTCTACATCAACTTTAATCATGCCATTATCTAATGCTGATTTTGCAGCTGCTTCAGCTGACATTTGTGCAGCAAATGGTGTTGATTTTCTTGATCCTTTAAATCCGAGTGCACCTGCACTACTCCAAGTAACGGCATTACCATTTAAATCGGTAATCATTACAATCGTGTTATTAAATGTGGTATGAATGTGCGCGACTCCATGAGGGACATTCTTTTTAACACGTTTTTTTCCTGTACGTTTTTTCGCCATGGTTCATACCTCCTTATTTTTTCTTCACAACAGAGCCAGCTTTTCTACCTTTACGAGTTCTTGAATTGTTACGTGTGTTTTGTCCACGAACAGGAAGTCCTCTACGGTGTCTCATGCCTCTGTATGATCCAATTTCCATTAATCTTTTAATATTAAGAGTAACTTCTCTACGTAAGTCCCCTTCAGTTTGAAATTTTGTAACTTCTGTACGGATGCGGTTAAGTTCATCTTCAGATAATGCTTTTACACGGGTATCTTCAGAGACATTTGCATCTTTAAGAATTTGTTGTGATGTTGGTAACCCAATGCCATAAACATATGTAAGTGCGACTACAATACGTTTATCACGAGGAATATCAACGCCTGCAATTCTAGCCATGTTTCCTCCTATTAACCTTGTCTTTGGTTATGTCTTTTTACTTTTTTATTGATGACGTAAACTTTACCTTTACGTCTCACGATAATATCGTCTTCACTTCTTTTTTTAACGGATGCTCTAACTTTCATGTGGAATCCTCCTTCTATCTTTTACGATATGTGATTCTGCCTCTTGTAAGATCGTATGGTGACAATTCAACCGTTACTTTGTCACCAGGTAAAATGCGTATGTTGTGGATGCGGATTTTACCAGATACATGGGCAATCACGATATGTCCATTTTGAACAAGTTCTACTTTAAATTTTGTGTTGGGTAATACTTCGATGACTTTTGCTTCTACTTCAATGACATCATCTTTTGCCATAGATTCACTCCTTTTGTGTGGTCATGATTTCACAACCATCTTCTGTGATTAAGATCATATGCTCAAAGTGTGCACTTAAGCTTTGATCTTCCGTCACAACTGTCCAACCATCTGATAAGACTTTCACGTCTTTTGTTCCTAAATTAATCATCGGCTCAATACAAATCGTCATGCCTGGTTTCAATTTAGGACCTTGATTTTTAGGACCATAATTTAATACTTGCGGTGCTTCGTGTAATTCTTTTCCAATACCGTGTCCTGTAAATGTTTCAACAATACCATAACCATAAGGCTTAATAAAGTTTTCAATTGCATGACCAATATTAGATACATAATTACCAGGTTTTGCCTCTTGAATCCCAATATATAATGCTTTTTCTGTGATTTCTAAAAGTTGTTTTGCGTCTTTTGATATATTACCTACAGCATATGTAAATGCTGAATCTGCATGATATCCTTTGACATTGACACCAATATCAATACTAATAATATCACCATCTTTTAAAATAACTTTTTGAGAGGGGATACCATGGATCACAACCTCATTCACAGATGTACAAATCGATTTTGGATACCCTTCGTAATCTTTAAATGAAGGGATACCTCCTAAATCTCGGATGATCTTATCGGCATGTTGATCAAGCGCTTCTGTCGAAATTCCAGGTTGGATTTTTTCAAAAAGCGCTTGTCTTGCCTTAACTAAAATCTGACTTGCTTCTTTCATTAACGCGATTTCACGGCTTGATTTTATCGTAATCATTGAATCACATCCATCACTTTCTGATGTGTTTCTTCAATATTCCCACTGCCATCAATCGCATGGAATCCTTGTTGATGTTTATAGTAATCAATGATGGGTGCAGTCACGTCATGATAAATATGTAGGCGTCTTCTTACGGTTGCTTCCATATCATCTTTCCTTTGGTATAGCACTCCTTGACATTGATCACAAACTCCATCAACTTTAGGTTTTTTATAATTTATATGATACACTGCACCACATGATTTACATACGCGTCGACCAGCAATACGTTCTGTAATGAGTTCAATGTCTGCATCTATATATAGTATGGCGTCCATACTTTCACCTTGTTTTGATAAAAAGTCATCCAGTGCTTTTGCTTGAACAATATTACGAGGATATCCGTCAAATAAAAATCCTTGTTTTGCATCTGGTTCTTGAAGTCTTTCAATCACCATCGCATTGGTTAAATCATCAGGAACAAGTTCGCCTCGATTGATATGTGCTTTTGCAATTTTCGCAAGTTCTGTATCTTCATCAAACATGGCACGAAACATATCGCCAGTTGAAATATGTGGAATATTATATAATGTTGCTAATCTTTTCGCTTCGGTCCCTTTACCAACACCTGGTGGGCCTATTAGAATTATTTTCATAATGAATACTATTCAAAAATGCCAGCGTAAGTCTCTTGTTTTGCATCAGTTTCTAGTTGTTCAGTTGTTTGAACTGCAACACCTACAATAATAAGTAAACTTGTACCACCTAATGTAATGACGGATGCTTCCGTTGCATTAAATCCAAAAATAATAGATGTTAAAATTGGCATAATTGCAAGTATCACCAAATACGTTGTTCCAATCACCGTAATTTTAAACAATAATTTGGCAACATAATCTTTTGTATCTTCTCCTGGTCTTACACCCGGAATGTATGCATTCCCTTTAGATAAATTTTCGGCAATCTTGTTTGGATTGACCATTAAAAATGCATAAAAGAATGAAAATACAATAATAAGTAATACATACAAGATAAATCCAATCGGTTCTTGATATCCAAAGATAGATTGAATCCATCCTACAAAACCACCACTACTTGTCGATCCAGAAAGACCAATAATCGTGAGTGGAATACTCAAAATTGTTTGTGCAAAGATGACTGGAATCACACCTGAACTATTTATTTTCATTGGAATGTTAGAATCAGATTTACCTTGTCTATTTGCATATTGTACTGGTATTTTACGTGTTGCAGCTTGCATATACACAACACCTAATAATACACCGATGTAAATAAGAATGATAAGTACAAACCAAACATAATTTAAGAATGTATCATTAACAGGTGCTTCGATATATTTATTCCATAATGTTGTCCACATGGAAGGTAAACTTGTTACAATCCCTGCAACAATTAATATCGATGTCCCATTTCCAATCCCTTTTTTCGTAATGAGATCAGCAAAGAAAATCGCAATGGCAGTACCACCTGCAATGACAAGTGCCATATAAATATAAAATACATATCTAAAATTAGAAATAACAGATGCTTCAATACTTGGAATAAACACACTACCGTTCACTGAAATACCAAGAATAAGTGCAAACCCTTGTACAAATGCAAGTCCGATTGCAATATATCTTGTCACTTGATTTAAACGGCGTTTACCAGTTTCTCCTTGTTCACTCCACTCTTTAAATGATGGAATCACCATTTGAAGCAATTGGATGGCAATAGATGCCGTAATATAAGGAGAAATCCCTAAGGCAAGAATTGAAAAACGTTCTAATGCCTGTCCAGAAAAGTTATTTAAAATCGCAATAAAACTTCCACTTGAATTAATAAATCGTGTAATTTGATCTGTGTCAAAAAGTGGAATGGTAATATAACTAAGAACTCTTACCGCAAGTAAAATACCCAAGGTGAAGAGTAATCTTAGCATGACTTTTTTATTACTTAAAATACTTAATAATCTTGTCCACACGTTAGATCACCTCGACGGTTCCACCAGCTTTTTTAATCGCTTCTTCAGCTGATTTAGAAAATTTGTGTGCTTTTACCGTGAGTGCTTTGTCTAATTGTCCATTGCCTAATACTTTCACACCAGACAATTGTTTTTTAATCACATTGCGTCCTAATAATGTTTCTGGCGTTACAACATCACTCGCTGCAAATGCATTGAGATCATCTAAGTTCACAATGGCATAATCTTTGCGGTTAATGTTTTTAAAACCACGTTTTGGTAAACGTTGAAATAAAGGTAACTGTCCACCTTCAAAGCCTGGGCGTACACCGCCACCTGAACGTGCGTTTTGACCTTTATGACCTTTACCAGATGTTTTTCCTGTACCACTACCTGGTCCACGTCCTAAACGCTTGCGTGCGTGGCGTGATCCTGGTGTAGGTTGAAGTTCATGTAACATGGTATCCTCCTTATACTTCTTCCACACGTACTAAGTGTGAAATGGTATCGATCATCCCTTGAATTTGTGGGCTGACTTCTTTGGTCACTGCTGAATGGAGTTTTTTCAAACCAAGTGCATGTGCCGTTTTCACTTGATTTGGTTTTCTTCCAATTAAACTTCTTGTAAGTGTAATCGTTACTTTCTTCATGATACCCTCGAAATATCAACACCACGAAGTTTTGCAACTTGCTCAGGTGTTCTAAGTTCTCTTAGACCTGCAAATGTTGCACGTAACATGTTTATTGGTGTTGATGTACCAATGGATTTAGATAAAATATCATGAACACCGGCAAGTTCAAATACGGCACGAACAGCACCACCGGCAATAATACCTGTACCTTCTGAAGCAGGTCTTAAAAAGACACGACCAGCACCGAAGTGTCCAGTAATTTCATGAGGAATGGTTGAATTTACTGTTGGGACAACTACTAAGTTATTTTTAGCAGCTTCAATTGCTTTTTTAATAGCATCTGGAACTTCTTGGGCTTTTCCAGTTCCAAATCCAACGCGTCCTTTTTTATCACCAATCACAACAATCGCTGCAAAACGGAAACGACGTCCACCTTTTACAACTTTTGTTACACGATTAATTGCAACAACGCGTTCTTCAAATTGTTTTTCTTGATTATCTCTTCTATCTCTAGCCATATTGATTCTCCTTAAAATACCAGTCCGGCTTCACGTGCAGCATCTGCTAACACTTGAATACGTCCATGGTATAAATATCCACTACGGTCAAAAACAACTGAAGTAATGCCTTTTGCTTTTGCTTTTTCAGCAATGGTTTGCCCAACTTTTTTTGCAGTTTCTTTACTGTTTGATGAAAGTCCTAAATCTTGACTACGTACAGCAACAAGTGTTGTTTGATTTGCATCATCAACGAGTTGTACATAATAACCTTTATTAGAACGATATACACTTAAGCGAGGACGTGCAGCCGTACCAGTAATGGTTTGGCGCATACGAATATGACGGTTTTGTCTCATCACATTTCTTGATAATTTTTTGATCATCTTCTATATCCTCCTTATGCCGCTGTCTTACCGGCTTTACGTGGCACATATTCATCAACATATCGTATCCCTTTACCTAGATAAGGTTCTGGTTTACGCACGGCACGAATTTGTGCAGCGAATTGACCAACTGCTTGTTTGTCAATTCCTGAGACGGTAACTTCAGTATTTTTTGGAATATCTACTGATAATCCTTTAGGAATTTCAAGTTCTACATTATGAGAAAATCCCATTTGTAAGACAACTTTATTTCCTGATAGTGAGGCACGATACCCCACCCCTTTAATTTCTAATGCTTTTTTAAATCCTTCACTCACACCGGTCACCATATTTTGCAATAAGGCACGTGATGTTCCATGAATTTTTCTTGAAAAAATTTCGTCATTCGGACGTTTTACAGTTAATAAGTTCCCATCTAAAGCAAAGTTAAGGTTTTCATTAAATTGAAATGATAACTCACCTTTAGAACCTTTAACAACAATGAAGTTATTTGGTTGAATGGTCACTGTCACATCTGCTGGAACAACGATTTGTTTATTTCCTACTCTTGACATATTACCCTCCTACCAAACATAGGCGATTAATTCGCCACCGACATTAGCTTCTCTTGCATCACGATCTGTAAGTACACCTTTTGATGTCGATACAATCGCAATACCAAGTCCATTTAACACACGTGGTAAATCATTGTGTTGAACATAGACGCGAAGGCCGGGTTTCGATATCCTTTTAAGTCCTTTGATGACGCGTTCTCTACCTGGTGTATATTTTAAGGTAACAACAAGTTTACCTTGTGGACCAGATTTAACAAGTTGAAAATCAACAATGAAACCTTCTTGTTTTAACACAGATAAAATATCTGTTTTTGTACGAGAAGCTGGAATTTCAACTTTTTCATGACGCATTCTATTAGCGTTGCGGATACGTGTCAGCATATCTGCAATTGGATCAGTCATACCCATGATATTTCCTCCTTCTTACCAGCTCGCCTTTTTGACGCCTGGGAGTTCACCTTTGTGTGCTAAGTCTCTAAACTTAATACGCGATAAGCCGAACTTTCTCATATAACCGCGAGGACGACCATCGATCGAATCACGGTTTCTTAAACGTGTTGCACTTGCATTACGTGGTAATTTTGATAATCCTTCATAATCACCTTTCGCACGAAGTTCACGCACTTTGTCTTGATAACGTAGAACGATTTCAAGACGTTTTTCATTTTTTACTATTTTTGATTTTTTAGCCATGATATCCTCCTACTTTTTAAACGGCATGCCGAATGCTTCGAGTAAGGCACGACCTTCTTGGTCTGTCTTTGCAGTTGTGACAATGACAATGTCCATACCGCGAATTTTTTTCACTTTATCTAAGTTTACTTCTGGAAAAATGATTTGTTCTTTCACACCAACAGTGTAATTACCACGACCATCAAAGGCATCTTTTGAAATCCCTCTGAAGTCACGAACACGAGGAAGTGCAATCGCAATCAATTTTTCTAAGAAGTAATACATTTTATTTCCACGTAAAGTCACTTTTGCACCAATTGGCATTCCTTCACGTAGTTTAAAGTTAGAAATTGATTTTTTAGCTTTTGTGACCACTGGTTTTTGTCCAGTGAGTGCTTGTAATTCTTCAACAGCATCTTCTAATGCTTTTGAATTAAATACGGCATCACCAACACCCATGTTCACAACAATTTTTTCTACTTTTGGTACTTCCATCACAGAGTCATATGAGAAAGCTTTCATAAGATCAGGTTTAATGTTATCTAAATAACGTTGTTTAATTGTTTGCATATATTACCCTCACTTATCTAGTTGCGAATCTGATTTTCTTGAGAAACGCACTTTCTTTCCGTCAACAACTTTGACATATACACGTGTAGGCTCATTTGTTTTAGGGTCTAAAATTGCAACATTTGATGCATGAATCGGTGCTTCTACCTCTAGAATGCCACCTTTATCATTTTGTTGTTTTGGACGTTGGTGTTTTTTGACAATATTGACACCTTCAACAAGTACACGATTTGTTCTAGGAAATACTTTGATGACACGACCGGTTGTTCTCGTTTTTACACCTTTTTTATCCGTTGTAAATTGATTTGCACCGGCAATGACTGCGACAGTGTCGCCTGCTTTAATTTGCATCATCGAACCTCCTTATAATACTTCTGGAGCAAGAGATACAATTTTCATAAAGTTTTTATCTCTTAATTCTCTTGCAACTGGACCGAATATACGTGTCCCTCTTGGGTTTAAGTCTTCTTTAATAATGACTGCAGCATTTTCATCAAATTTAATGAGTGAGCCATCTTTACGACGTAATCCTTGTTTTGTTCTTACGATGACAGCCTTAACAACTTCACCTTTTTTTACAACACCTGCTGGTTGTGCTTTTTTAACAGTCACTGTGACGATGTCACCAATGTTTGCATAACGACGTCTTGTACCGCCAAGTACTTTAATCACAAGTACTTCTTTCGCACCTGAATTATCAGCAACGAGTAATCTTGATTCTTGTTGTATCATATAGGACTCCTTACACTAAGTCCGATTTTTGAAGAACTTTAACTAAACGGAAACGTTTAGTTTTTGATAATGGACGTGTTTCCATAATAGAAACTGTATCACCAATACCTGCAAGTCCTTCTTCATCATGGACGTGGAATTTTTTTGATACACGCACGCGCTTTCCATAAAGAGGCGACTTTTTGTATGTATCAACATTGACTGTAATGGTTTTATCCATTTTATTTGATGTCACAACACCAGTATAGACTTTTCTAGTTTGACGTTCCATGGTCTCCTCCTATTCTACGCGTTCGCCGATGATTGTTTTCATTTGAGCAATCATACGTTTCACTTCTTTGATACGTGCTGTATTTTCTAATTGACCGACAGCTGCTTGAAAACGTAAATTAAAGAGTTCAGTCTTTAACTCTCCGATACGTTTTTCAAGATCGGTATTATTAATTTTTCTTATTTCTGAGGCTTTCATGCTTGGTCACCTCTTTTGACGATTTTAGTTTTGATTGGTAATTTGTGGGATGCTAATCGTAATGCTTCTCTTGCAATTGCTTCAGAAACACCATTGATTTCAAACATCACACGACCTTTTTTGACAACTGCCACCCAGTGATCTGGAGCACCTTTACCAGAACCCATACGCACTTCAAGTGGTTTTTTTGTTTTTGCTAAATGTGGGAAGATGTTGATCCAAACTTTCCCTAAACGTTTCATGTAACGTGTCATCGCAATACGTGCCGCTTCAATTTGACGGTTGGTGATCCATGCACCTTCTAAAGCAATGAGTCCAAAATCACCATTTGTGATATTTGAATTTTTCGCTTGACCTTCGTAACTGACACGATGTGGACGACGAAATTTTGTTCTTTTAGGCATTAACATAATTATTCATTGCCCCCTTTATTTTGAGGTTGACGAGGTCTTTGTGGACGTCTTTTTCTTGGTGGAAAATCTCTTTTTGCTTTTTCGTCTTGACGTTTGTGTAATTCTTCACGTGTTTGTCCTGGTAAGACTTCACCGTTGTATACCCAAACTTTAACCCCTAAAATACCATACGTTGTATTTGCTTCAGCAACCGCATAATCTATGTCTGCACGTAATGTATGTAGAGGCACTTGTCCTTCAGAGTATCCTTCACTACGTGCCATTTCAGCACCACCTAAACGACCTGATACAAGTGTACGTACGCCTTTAGCACCCGCTTTAAATGCTCGTGAAATCGCCATTTTTTGTGCACGTCTAAAGGATGCACGGTTTTCTAATTGTTCTGCTATCGATTGCGCAATGAGTGTAGCAACACGTTCTGGACGTCTTACTTCAACCACATTGAATACAACTTCTTTTTTAACAAGTTTATTTAAGTGTGCAACAACTTTATTTTTTGTTTCAGCTTCACGTCCAAAGACAACCCCTGGTTTTGCAGTATGTAATGTGATTTTTACTCGATCTGCACCACCACGGCCTTTTAAACGTTCAATTTGAACATTTGAAATTGCAGCTTTTTTGTATACTTTATTTAAATACGTACGAATGACATTATCTTCTTTAATGAGTGCAGGTACATCTGTTTTTTGAGCATACCATTTAGATTCCCAACCGCGGATGATACCAACGCGCATTCCGACTGGATTTACTTTTTGTCCCATCTGCTACCTACTCTCTTTCTGCCACGACCACAGTGATGTGGCTTGTACGTTTTTGGATGATATCGCCACGGCCTTTTGCACGTGGTAATAATCTTTTAAGTCTTACACCTTCATTGACATATGCTTCTTTTACATAAAGCTTGTCAACAGATGCGTTATTGTTATTTTCAGCATTTGCTATCGCACTGTTTAGTACCTTTAATATGATTGGACTTGCTGCTCTTGGTGTAAACATTAAGATCGCTTGTGCTTCTTTAATATTTTTTCCGCGAATTAAATCGATGACAAGGCGTGCCTTACGAGGTGTCACGCGTACCGTTTTTGCATGTGCTTTCATTTAGTTTCCTTCCTTACTTGCCCGCTTTTTTATCTGCTTTATCGTGTCCACGATAAGTTCTTGTTGGTGCAAATTCACCAAGTTTATGTCCTACCATGTCTTCAGTGATATAAACAGGTACGTGTTCTTTACCGTTATAAACAGCAATTGTATGTCCGATAAATTCAGGGAAAATAGTTGAACGTCGTGACCAGGTTTGAATCACACGTTTTTCATTTTGAGTATTTTGTTTCTTAACTTTTTCCATTAAATGACTGTCACAAAATGGTCCTTTTTTAAGTGAACGTCCCATGTATGATCCTCCTAGTTAGAACGACGACGAACGATAAGATCGTTTGACGCTTTCTTATGATCTCTTGTTTTAACACCACGTGCTTTTTTACCCCAAGGTGTCATTGGTGATTTACGTCCAATTGGTGCACGTCCTTCACCACCACCATGTGGGTGATCGTTCGGGTTCATGACCGATCCACGTACGGTTGGTTTGACTCCCATGTGTCTTGTTCTACCAGCTTTACCAATATTCACAAGTTCCCATGATTCGTTTCCAACTTCACCGATGGTTGCGCGGCA
>Ga0181590_10001830_pt1 | contig 17888 bp, 38 predicted proteins | sample 071ome_34_FD_132446 | JGI IMG/M metagenome (GOLD analysis project Ga0181590, IMG submission 132446) | Coastal salt marsh microbial communities from the Groves Creek Marsh, Skidaway Island, Georgia - 071411BT metaG (megahit assembly) | ecosystem: Environmental > Aquatic > Marine > Intertidal...
GGGTTTATAAACCTAACAGTACCTCTAGACGAGCCGAAGCCTACAATGAAATCCTGGAATGTTCTAGGAAAATTCACAACCCAAAGCCATAACCATCATAAAATTTACACCAATTTTTATCAAGGTTAAAAAATCGCCACTTTGGTGCGATTATCAAATTACGGATTTTTAGTACAGAGTTTCTTGAATTGTTGCGGGAACGTTTTGACTTTAGCGGAGTTGAATTGATTTGATTCTTGTTTGTATCAATTATTACGCAACAACTCTCTCCGCATTGATTCGTGGTTATCGCCCAACCCCCACAACAACGCATAAATCTTGTGGGGGTGTTCGTTGCTCCCGCTTCCACTCCCGCAACGACCACACGCACAAATTATGCTATGTGGTGGCTGTGCGAGGTTGGTTGAGAAGATTGATAGTGATTATAGCTACTGAATCTATAATATATAAATTATATCACACTTTTTGGCATAAGTCAAGAACTATTTTTGCCCAGGTATGGTATTCCTGGTTTCTACAGGCCTTTTTACGATACTTAGCTTTAAAATAGTTCTTGACTTTCCAGGTTTTTTATGAAATAATATATTCTTTAGGAGAAAAAAATTGATTAGACGTACAATTTATAAGCAACAATCTGCCTATCGTTGGTATCATTTTTATTACAACAATCAAGGCCCCTCTATGCGAGTTGTAGAGTATACACCTAAAGAGGGTGAAAGTGAAGGCTTTTGCGCTATAGAACTTTTAGACAAGTCGATAAACTATGAAGATTGTTACTTTATCAAAACTTCGCAACTTGAAAATGTTCTCACCGAGCTTAGCTCTTGAAGGTTTATAACCTTAGTGGACACTTAAATGGAAACAAAACTTATGAGTTTTAACGTACAATATAAAGATATTTTTGGTAACGTCTGGCAAACAGAACGCCTAGGTACATCTGCTGAGAATGTTAGAAAAGAGATGACAAAACTCATGTCAGGACTGGGAGTGATAATATTAAAAGTAGAAAAGAAACTATGACGGTTCCCCAACGTATAATTTGGCTTATAAAATGGACAGGTTCCTTTGCCATTCTTGGGGCTTTGAGTATGCGCGGTATTCCAGGATTTTTATTCCTGGATATGCTTCTTAACTCGCTAGGACTACTATGCTGGTTTATAGTGGGATGGTACTGGAGAGATCGCGCTCTAATTATAATTAACATTGTTGGTGTATCCTTTCTAGTGCACAACATACTTAGATATTTAGTAGGATGGTGAGATGAGTAAGTATTGTATATTGCCGTTTACAACCGAAACGCCTTCGACAAATGCAAAACGCTATCTGATATGGAAAATAACAGTAGCCCACCAAAACCGATTTAACTTTCCAATTTTAAACGAGGTGAAAAATGACCTACGGACTGTACAAAGCAGTGATAGAGACACAAGACGAAAGAGTGAGCCTGTATTCTTACGGAGACAACGAAGAAGAAATCGAATCAAAAATTCGTGAGTACGCAGGAAAAGCACTTACTAGAATTAACTCCATCAAAAAAGTATGCAGATACGAACTGCTCGATGCAGCCAAGGACTTTAAAAAATGATTGAGAAAGTATTTCTTTGGATTGTAAACTTTGACCCCACGCCAAGGGATCTGCTAGAGTATGGACTAACTGCTACAGTATGGTCTTTATGTTTATTTATTGCTTGGACCTGGAAAGAACGCCGCAAATAGCGGCGTTTTTATTATAACCAGGTTGCCCCTCTAGTCACATCAAATTCATCATCGGGAGATACGTAGTAGTAAAAAGCTATGCTAACTCGCGGCTTTTCACCTTGAACCGGGGTCGGGTGCCCATGCACCGAGGTGGAGTTGGTCTCAAAATATACGGCACGACTCTGCTTTAATTCTATCGAATGATATATCTCGCCATTTCCATTACGAAAACAAAGTTCTCCGCCTGAATTAGTGCTATAGTAATCAGGAGTAAGATATATAAGCAGATTGCTAATCCTTTTGAGTTTAGTGTTGAACATCTTAGGAGTGGTAAAATCTGTGTGAAATCTAAGAGTACCACCTGGATATGTAATGTGTATGCCACCGCCGTTAAATAGCGGATCAGGTATTAAATTACCCAAAGGCATAAACCTGTTTAGATGACTCATACAGTGCATACTGTTGAACCAGTTAAGTACAGAAAGTATTTTTTCGTTACTAAACTTGGAGTAGTCATTTATATAAAATTTTTTCACGGAGTTATTTGCCTCTCCGCCCCAGGCATAGTCTAGTTCAATTTGTGGAATTGTAAGTATTTCATCGTAAAGAGTCTGAGCCAGTTCATCACTAATCAAATTATCAAAAGTGATGAAGTTAACTGGCTCAGACTGTCGCTCTACTAGCTTGTAATTGGGACTAATCATTTTCAAACAGCGACGTTAGAGATGCCGCGCAGTAATTCGGCCCCTTAAGCACTTTACCGTCCTCGCGGTAAATCGGCTTACCATCCGGGCCAAGTTTACTCATGTTGCTTTCATGCACACGATTAAAGCAGGCGTTTAGATCAATACCCATAGAGTGTCCCATGCCGTATACGACATACAGCAGATCGCAAAGTTCTTTTGCAATTTCAGGCAGTCCCTCATAGTGAACAGCCTCTTTCACTTCTAGCATTTCCTCATGTATGAGATTTATTCGAAGCAGTTCTGTATCTTCATCAAGCCGTTGCGGGGTTGTATTAACCTCCTGGCCAAACGCCTTCATGAATTCTCCTACTTTATCAAAATTTGTGTGGTGCATTTTTTACCTCTTACCAGTTTCTCAGCGGGGGAGTATATTTTCCCTCAATAAATTGTTGATACAAGTTGTCTACAAACATTTCCGGATCATAGTCAAGTTCTCTATCGGTTCCTGTCTCGGCAGCAATACATTGTATCTCATCATACCAAAGACTTTCAAAAGTGTCTAAATCAACACTCTTACGAAAAACAAGAGCCCACCTACGAGCCATTTCCATTTCATTTACTTGCTGTGGTCTACGCTTTGATCCCTTACTCATGTCCAGAGACTCCTGTAGTATTCTGCAAAAAGTCTAAGCCCGTTCTGGATACGCTCATCCCACTCCCTTCCAACAGGCTCATAGTGTATTTCCTTTTCAAAAGTAACATTAAAGCCATCGTTATGATCCCTAATCTGCTCAAACGCCCAGATCATTTCTTCCAGAACATAGTCCCAGCGATCAAACCAGTGCTCGTCTAGGTCTCCTGAAACGCTCCACACTTCTGGGTCTTTCGATCGCAATTCCTCTGGTACGTCCTGGTTACATACAGAAGGAGCACCAGCTTTGGTCTCTCTCATAGCTACGAGTGCAGGGACGACAACGTGTGCCAGGGTATTAGAGAGATCCCAGATATCCGGCGGGTCAATAGTTACATTTACTTTAGGCTCGTAGGTATCGTCTTCGAGTTTTGACCAATCAATATTGACTTTCATTTTAAACCCAACTCCTCGCTTGTGCTTGCCTACGTTTTTCTCTCAACTCGGCGGCCTTACGCCGCCGGTTTCTTTCTGCCGTAGGTTTTTCATAGTATTCACGCCTACGAACCTCAAGAAGAATCTCTCCGGATTTCTTCTTGAAGATCGACAGTGCGCGATTGACGTTATTGTTTCTAACTGAGACTCGCATTATTCCATGTCATCCCCAGTCATACGAGCAAAACGACGAGTCGCAGATGGAGGCGAACCCCAAAAATCCGTAGCTTTGATCTTTTGATGCTGACCATCACTACGAGCAGGATCAGGGCGACTCAGAACAACATTTTTGCCTGCAATCCAAGCATCAAGTTGATTCATGATGCGCCTCGCAGGATCACGCTCACGCAATCGCATAGAATGTCCAACGACGCCTTTGCTGACGTATTGACCTTTGCGATTATTTTTACTGCGTTTCTTTCCCATCTAAACTTCTCCTTACTGATTTTGTGTACTCAACTGCAAATCTATAGTAGCTGTCAGTTGCTTGTTTAATTAACTCGTCTTGATACTCTTTGTAGCGTTGATCTAAAAAAGTTTCCCATAGCATATCGGGACAGCTACCGAATTCTGCCAGAAGATCCTTGTATCTTTTTTCTTCCCACGCCTCTCGGGTTTCTATACCAATCGTGACTGTCATGCCTGGTAGAAATCCTCATCTTCTAGAGACTGCAAGTATTTTAACATACTCATTTCCTTCATGAGTTCTACTCCTTCATCCTCCAGCTCTATCTCAACAGGCTCACCTGAGATGCTAGTTGCCAAATCGAGCATTGCTTTTAGCATTTCGTTATAGTGGTCACTCATTATCCGTCTCCTTATACACGTCGCCCATGTTAAAGTGAGCAAACAGGGGCTTTTCCTCTGTGAAGTACTGAGGGTTGTCTTTTGCCCATTTCCTCCAGTTCTTATCGCACTCATCCTGGTCTTTAGATCTAGACTGCGGCCAGTTCTCTTCGGAATCATCCCAAAGCTCACCGAATTGGTTGTGGTGCATATCATACAATGCAATAACAGCATAGTGTATAATTTTGTAGAGGTCTTTTTCCCAATCCTCTGAAGTTCCTTTTTTACCGAAACGGGTAGCATACTTAATAATATTACCCATAAGAAATCCATTAGCAAGACCTGCATCCATGATGTTCTCTATAGCCTGGCGTTTGCCATCACTATAATGTTGTTCGTAGGTATTTTCAATATAGCCTTGAGCCATACCCAGGTAATGTTCTTCGTTAAATTTGTAAAAGGTTATTTCTGCCACAGATTTCTCCATTTTTCAGCAAGATAGGTTGCAAACTCTAGAGTTGCGGTTATAATAAGACACGCTACAGTCAGTGCTATTAGATAGACAAAAACTAGCATAATTGTAATTATTTCTTTCATTTTTAAAATGTATGCAGCTCGGACTGAGAATAGTATCCATCAAGAGTTCGTTCCATATTTTCGATCTCCATTCGCAGTTTGTTGAAGTCGTCCGCAAAAGTTTCAAAGTTGTACTTGTTAGGGCCAAGTGCAATCATTGCCTCAAGATCCGAACACGCTTGTAAATATTGGCTAATTTTTTCATCCATTTATATCAAACCTCCTTCCTCGATCTTTTAAGTATTTAACTTGTTTACGAATAGAGTTCATATTCCTAGTGGGAAGTAGATTGAGCAGAACGCCTCTCGGCACAGTATAGTAATATAATTGAAGGATTCTGCGTTCATTCTCTGTCCACGGAACTTTCTTGTATTCTTTCATGCTATATATTATACGCGAATATCCATAAAATGTCAAGAACTATTTTTAGCCAGGCTTAAAAAGTTTTTATTGAAGAAAACAAAAAATAGTTCTTGACTTTCATGTTGATTTTTGTTAAAATAAATAATCGAAATTCACGTTCAGCTCTTTTGAACAAAGCGAAAAAGGAGACAACCCTTGAATATTTATGAAGCATATTTACTGTTTGCCGCCTGTCTAATAGGTTGCGGGATTCATGCCTGGAATCTAGGACGTAGAGCCGGAATCGAAGGAACAGTACAATATCTAATTGACGAAGGTGTGCTTGAACTTGAAGAAGATTAGTGTACATATGTGTCTGTAATGAAATCACAGACCAGGATTTGAAAAATAATCCTGAACTTATAAGTGCTTGCGGTACAGAGTGCGGCACTTGTATAGAATTTATTTCCTTGATGAAAGGGACTGAAAATCGGGCGGACGCGGCTTCGAAGCCGCCAGCTCCACCAAAAGCATATTAGTAATAGGCAATTTAGGATCGCAACCTGAAACCTAGCGTAAGTTAAAGATGGCTGAAAGTTTCACGCTAATATGCTTCTGATGGGGCTGAAATGGATTCGACGGACGATAAATAGGAAACTGGAGAGGACGGTAAGCTAGACCGTAATTCTGCAAAAAACTATAGTTGCAAACGATGACAACTACTATCAGGAGATGGCGCTGGCCGCTTAATTCTGAGGAGGTCTTGCCCAGCCTTCTTACCGAAATGGGCTATTAAATTTTACGGAGGAGAACTATGGTCAAAAATTTACTGGCAATATTTCTTCCCCTATCTTGCTACTGCACGGACGAAACTTATTGCTTGACGCAGAATATATATTTTGAGGCGAGAGGGGAATCCCTTACAGGGCAACTAGCTGTTGCATACACAACTCTAAATAGAGTAGTATCGGAGCGATTTCCTGATACTGTATGCGAAGTAGTATGGCAACCTAGACAATTTTCTTGGACGCATGACGGAAAGTCAGATGCTCCTAAAGAAACAAAACTAGAACTAAAAGCATGGGAGTCAAGTAGTTGGCTGTCCAGTTTTGTCATACATACTTGGCCTATCATAAAGTTTTTTGATCCAACAAATGGATCGACCTATTATCATAGTAAGAAAGTTATACCTTTTTGGTCTTATCATTACGAACCTTCTGTAGTGATAGGCGAGCACATTTTTTATACGGAGTAATATATGTTTTGGTCAATAGTATTTTTTATAACTGGCTGTTTTGTTGGCTGGCACGTACCACAGCCTAGCTGGGCTAAAAAAGTCCAGGATTGGGTTTATGACAAAATTTTGGATCTTGTAGATAAATTTACCACAAATGGATACAAATAACCTAGTATCAGATGAGTACAGAGCATTATTAGAGTACGAACATTTAGAGAATAAAGATCTCTGGGGCACAACAGCCCAAAATATGCTACATATCATAGAACCATATCTAAAACGTGTAAATGCTACTAAGTTTCTGGACTATGGTGCAGGCCATGGAGGTTTGAAAAAAGTTTGGGGACATAAGTACAAAATAACCGAGTATGAACCTGGAAGGCCAGAAGTTTCCGCCCCTCCAGAGCCTCACGACATGGTACTGTGCATAGATGTTTTAGAGCATATAGAACCAGAATATATAGACAATGTTTTAAAGGATCTACAAAGAGTTACTAAAGAGTATGGACTTTTTCAGATTGCCACAAGACCTGCCGTCAAAAAATTAAAAGACGGTAGAAACGCTCACTTGATTGTAAAGCCAGCGCAATGGTGGATTGAAAAAGTGAATACTCTATTCGAAATAGTAGACTTTCAAACAAACGGTACAAGAGAAGTTAGAGTTTTTGTAAAAGCATTGTGAAAACTAGAAACGAAATGATGCACGAATATTATATGTCTCTTCTCGAACGAGAGGAGAAAGGTGCAGCTAGCAAGCCACGGTATCAGACCGGGCCAAAAGCTAGCTTTATGTCGTGGGTAGGACAACTACCCAAAAATAATATAGATGACCGTATGGCATCTAAAGAGCGTACCGAACGGGCGCACGGAGAAAAAAATGACGAAGTTACAAAATGTTAATGACCTGAGAAAGTTTATGCTGGGAGCAGACGATTTTTTGGATCGAGTATTTACAATGCCCACCATAGATCAACATTCTTATCCTCGATATAATATTATCAATTCCGCTACAGGATACAGGATTGAAGTAGCGGTTCCAGGGTGGGATAAAGAAGATCTTACTCTGGAACTCGAAAAGTCTACTTTGCTTGTAAGGGGAGAGATGAAAGAGGAATATCTTGAAAAAGGAGAGAGCTATACCCATAAAGGTCTTAGCACTAAGAACTTTCAACGCACTTTTTCGATTGGGGAAAACTTAATCCTTGATCGAGCGTATCTGGAAAGCGGAATGTTGAACATAGAGTTTAGCAAACAGATTCCAGAAGCAGAGTTGCCAAAACTAATCGAGATTCTTTAATCTCAACGGGGCCTGGCGCCTGCGCGCCAGGCTCTATAATCAGGACTATGTATAGAATTTTTACTATTTTAGTTTTACTGGGTGTCATATCTGGCATGGCATACTTTGGAAAAATTCAGTATGACAGAATGACTAAGACTATGGCACAGATGGAAGTATCGCTTTTACAAAGTCAAGATACTATAAAACAGTTGCAGAAAGAACGAGAAGTTTTTGAAGAAGCAACAAGAGCCTATCAAAGAGACCTAAATAAGTGGGAGAATGATAGGGACAGGCTGATCGGAGTTTTGCAAAGACATGATCTAACACGATTAGTAATAGCAAAACCAGGATTAGTAGAAAAGAGAATTAACGATGGTATTGAACAGGTTTGGAAAGATTTTGAGCGTGCTAGCGGCAAGTCTGATACTGGTTAACTGTGCTGCTACACCGACAACTACAACAGTTTATGTAGATAGAGAAATATTGTTGCGAGAGCGTCCTCGCCCCATAAATTTACATCAAGTAGTTGCTCAAGCAGTAAGTTCAGAAAATTTAGAAGATTATTTAAATGCGAACATGGCACGGAACGGAGATACTGCTTTTATTGCTTTTGACGTTCGATACTACGAAAACCTCAGTTTGAACATGGCAGAGATACTCAGGTATTTAAGACAGCAAACTGAGTTAATAGAATATTATGAAAGTTTAGCACAAAAGGATTCGTATGATGTACAACGAACAGAGGATAATGAATGACCTCAGAAGACATGAGGGTGTAATTTACGAAATATATCTCGACCCATTAGGATTTAAAACCTTTGGAGTAGGGCATTTAATTAAAGACGGAGATCCAGAGTGGGAACAGCCAGTCGGCACTTCAGTTCTCCCGCTTCGCGTCAATCAAGCCTTGAAACAAGATTTAGCAGTCGCAATAGAAGATTGTGAAATTCTTTTTAAATTTGAAGAATGGACAGACTGGCCGGAGGAAGTTCGGGAAATCTGTATTAACATGGCATTTAATTTAGGATACCATAAATTTAAAAAGTTTGTCAAGATGAAAGAGGCACTATACGCTAGGAACTGGACGAAAGCTGCCGCAGAAGGTAGAGACAGCCTTTGGTATACTCAAGTGGGTCGACGAGGCAAAGAGTTAATGGATAGGCTGGAGGCTGTATAATGGGAACTATAATACTTCCTAAGCCAATGGTAGGAGAACCAGAATTATCAAGAGTGCATACATTAGCGGCGGATTTCTTTGCTGAGTGTGCATCGCAGAAAAGGTTGGTAGAGAAGGACTACTTTGACTATGCTAGTCGTTTTCTATTGGAAACAATATACGCCATTTATGGCGATAAGGGTTTAGAGTTTATACTCAGACATCAGGAGACACATCATGACGATCAGAATAAACCCGATAACGGAGCGACTTAAAGATATAGTAAAAAATCATGGGGCTACAGGATGGGTCGTTCTAAAGAATGAAAAGAATTGCTGCCAAAGAGGCGGAAAAACAGCATCATTAGTATGTAAAAATAATAAACTAATTTGGCTAACGAAGGAAGAAATGAAGTAAGCATATGTTAAAATATATCTTGACATTTTACACATTTTTTAGTATAATAATAGGATGAGTATGACACCGCAAGAAATATGGGATTACAAAATGAAATGGCTACCTGGTTACGCAGTTACGATACATTCTGACTTGAGTGACCACATTGCTCGATACATCGTAAAGCAACAACTACCACCCCATAAATGGCACTTCAAAAAGTGGACTGACGTATATCAACACAGTTACCTTTTTGAAAATGAAATAGACGCAAATATTTTTGAATCAACTATAAAGAATTACTACGGACTATGAATATATTTTACCTTGACCCTGATCCGGTTATAGCCGCACAAATGCAATGTGATAAGCACGTTGTAAAAATGGTACTAGAAAGCGCACAAATGTTATCAACTTGTCAGATTGAAATGTGGGACGATATTATCGACCCACCTGATTTGTTGTACAAACCTACGCATAAAAACCATCCATGTAATATCTGGCTTAGAGAAACACGGGGCAATTATCGCTGGCTTTACGAACACTTTATTGGGTTAGCTGATGAGTATACTCGTCGGTATGGTAAAGTTCATCTGTCCGACAAAAAATTGCGACACATATTAAAGCAGTATCCTGGGGGGCTGCCAGCAGGGCCTTTCACCACCCCTCCCCAGTGTATGCCTGATGAATATAAAACTGAAAACGATACGATCGGAGCCTATCAGCTTTTCTATCTCATGGACAAATCTAGATTTGCAAAGTGGGAGAAGGGCAGAGAAGCACCAGAATGGTACACTAGAGATATAGGACTAGTACAGAATGGATAACAGCACTGTAAAGCTCATAGGAGTTACACAGCCTTTTAGAGGAGAGGACGAAACAGCCGAAGATCTTATAGGCTATGTTGCTAGAGTGAGTAATCCCGATAACCAGAACAATAAGAAAACAGTATCTAAATTACTAAAGTACCTTATCAAACATAAACACTGGAGCCCCTTCGAGATGGTTCATGTTGTTATGGAGATAGAAACAACTAGAGATATTGCTAGGCAAATTCTCAGGCATAGAAGTTTCTCTTTCCAAGAATTTAGCCAACGGTACGCGGAGGCTCCAGGATTTATTGAAAGCAGAGATGCAAGATTACAAGACTACACAAACAGGCAAAACAGTCTAGAAAGTGGGGATGTACAACTTGAGGCTCAGTGGAAAAAATATCAACAAGAAGTTATAAATACTTGTATGGCAGCTTATGATTGGGCTTTAAAGGAAGGAATTGCAAAAGAACAAGCAAGAGTAGTATTGCCAGAGGGTCTTACAAAGTCTAGGTTATATATGGCCGGGTCTTTGCGCTCTTGGATACATTACTGTGATCTAAGAATGGCACACGGAACTCAAAAGGAGCATATCTATGTTGCTAGACGCTGTTGGGCTATTCTTTGTTTGAAGTTTCCTTTTCTAAATGAATGGGCTACTGATGATTATTGATATATTAACCTGGGTACTTATAGTTATAGTAATTTTAGCAATATTAACACCCTATGACGAGGACTAGTATGGCAACTAGAGGAATAAAAAAGAAAGCACATGAGAATCTTTCGGATAGTAACATTCGAAAGGTAATGACTCTGTTAAATCCAGAAGAAGGAACTCCTATAACTAAAAAAGAAGCCTGTAGTATATTAAACATTGCTTATAATACAACAAGATTGCAGAGAATTTTTAATGACTATCAGCAAAGACAAGATAATATTGCTAGACGAAAAGCCGCCAATCGAGGTAGACAAGCAGATACTACAGAAATTAGAACTGCTATCACCGAATACCTTGCAGGTGATTCAGTCTCCGAAATCGCAAAAGGACTTTTTAGATCGCCTTCGTTTGTACGATCAATTATTGAAAGAACCGGAGTACCACAACGCCCCACTAGTAAAGAAGATAAGCAAGGTATTGATTATATTCCTGATTCTTGCGTGGCCGACAGATTTGAAGTCGGAGAAATTGTATGGTCTGCCAAGCACCATACAACAGCGGTTATTAAAGAGGAGTTAAGCCTGGAATACCAGCAGAGTAGAAAAGGTATAACCCCTGTAGATTACGAAAAAAAGTACGGTTCAAAAATGTATTCGATATATGTTACAGAGGCAGTAAATAGTGAAGATACATTTTTTCCTCACATAGTAAGTGGAGGTTATTTTGCAGTATCTCCCGCATACGATTTAGGCAAGTTATCGCATCTAGAGAAGTATGGGGTAGATTTAAACCGAGTGTGAAAATAATTCTTGACATTCGTGCTTTTCTTTAGTATAATAGATTTTGAAATTTGATATTATTACATTTTTGAATCGGAGGTTTCTATGGGCGATAGGTGGTATAACCAAATGTACAAACTTAAACGACCCGAACAGAAGCTAAGTATAACACAGTTAAAGAGGAAACAAAAAGTGGCTTGGACTGATGAATTAAAACAAGAAGTTATTGATGCATACTTGGCACAAGATCCTACTCCAGAAACTAGTATGGAGATTGTAAAGGATATTGCGAAAGAATTTGAGCAGAGCGCCAACGGGGTTCGCATGGTTCTTTCTCGTGCTGAAGTGTACGTCAAAAAAGCACCGGCATCAAAGAGCTCCGGCTCAACTGGCGGTGGACGAGTTTCTAAGGCTGCGGCTCAAGAAGCTCTCGTAGCAGCCCTTACGGATGCAGGTCAGGAAGTAGACGAGGATATCGTCAGCAAACTGACTGGTAAGGCGGCTCAATACTTTACAACGGTACTCAACGCTGTAACAGGCTGACGAACTACCTTTGAAGTATATACCTGGGGAGGTTAATCCTTCCCAGGTTTCTTCACATCTACGCATTTAACCTTTGAGTTCAGCAAAGTAAAAAAGTTTGCTAATCTGGTACCAAAGGAGTAATTGTGAAAAAAGAAGAATTAGCACAGCTTGTCAATGAATATGGCGATGCAATTATAACTTACAGAAGTAAGAACTCTAATAAGTTAAAGTACAATGTTTGTACGTTAGATTTTAGCACTCCATATATTCAGAATAAGACAAACAGAGCAAAAGAAAACGAAAATGAATTACTGTTATTTTGCTGGGATACGGACTCTTACCGAAAATTAAATCCTAGAAACGTGACAAGTGTAGTACCGTTAGCCTCGGTGCTAAAAAACGAGGACGACTAATGCTACTGCATGAAGCACCTGCGCTATATGAGCGCATCATTCACTATGATAGTAATAAAGAGATACAGATTAGACTCTGTGTCAATACTTTTAGGGGTGTAGAATACTTACACCTAAGAAAATACTATTTGGACTTTGAAGAAGAATGGCTGCCGTCCAAGGAAGGCGTAGCCATGGCTTTAGACTTTGACAACTCCAGAGAGCTTTTTGCAGGTTTGGTAGAGATACTTTCTCTTGCAGAAACCAAAAATATCCTGGAGGAGCACTTCAAAGACCTTTTAGATGAGATATACTTAAAATAGTTCTTGACTTTCTGATCTATTTCTGTTAAAATATATATCAGAAATTCGGAGAAGTATATGCACAATTTTCTTGACCTTGCATCTAAAAAGTATTACGAAGGTAAACCCATTATGTCAGACGCAGAGTTTGATATACTGGCGTCACACTTTGGATACAAGACCGTAGGATATACGGTAACAGACGGTGTTGAGCATTTTCATAGGATGTACTCACTTCAAAAAGTTTTTGATTTGAGTGATAGTCCTATTCCCTTAAAGAATTGTGTCGTTACTCCGAAGTTGGATGGTGCGGCAGTATCTCTGCTATATGTCGGAGGCGATCTAGTAATGGCACTTACAAGAGGTGACGGTAAGATTGGTCGCGACATTACAGAAAAAATGGAGCTTCTTGCCCCATTTTGTTTCTCTGAACCCAACCCCGGTATTTGCCAGATAAATGGCGAAGTCGTGGTTCCTAGCACTATAGACAATGCCAGGAACTATGCTGCCGGTTCTCTCAACCTTAAAGACTTAGACGAGTTCAAATCCCGTTCAAAGAATATGCACTTCGTTGCATATGAGTGGGTTGATTCTGGTTTCGCTTCATATGGTTACGATATGCAAGTCTTGCACGAGAATAATGGGTTCAATGTTGTAACAACTTTTGATGCTACAGATTTTCCTACCGATGGGCAGGTTTATCGACTGGATAATAATTCAGAGTACAAAAGGTTGGGGTATACCTCTCACCATCCTAGAGGGGCTTTTGCACTCAAAACGCAAAAGAAAGGCGTAGTAACAACTCTACGTGATGTTGTGTGGCAAGTCGGGAAGTCAGGCGTAGTTAGCCCCGTAGCTGTACTCGACCCTGTGGCGATTGATGGAGCTAACGTTTCAAGAGCCACGCTACACAACATTGAATATATTGAAGGGCTTAACCTTGAAATAGGTTGCCAAGTGGAAGTTATCCGAAGTGGGGACATTATTCCTAGAATCGTGGCTCGCGTAGGATGACAAGGACCTGGCAAAAAATAGTTCTTGACAAATTATCATAATTAGTGTAAAATATATATTCAGACATAGGAAAAGTATTGATGTTAGAAATTACGCCGCCCACTCACTGCCCAAGCTGTAAGTTTGAACTTGAGTGGGAAAACCATCTGCTTTACTGCAAGAACCCCGCTTGCTCCAGTAAAGTAGCAAAACGGATAGAGCATTTCGCCAAGACTATGAAGATTAAAGGTCTAGGCCCGTCTACAATTCGTAAGTTGAACATTGCAGAGCCTTACGATTTGTACTATCTAGATACGGAATATTTGGCGGATGCTCTATCCTCCCTTAAACTGGGTCAAAAACTATTCTATGAAATTGAGAAATCGAGGAACGCACCACTAAACATGGTATTACCTAGTTTCAGTATTCCTTTGATTGGCCGAACTGCCACCGAAAAGTTGTCTACAGTCTGTGAGAAATTGATTGATATAAACGAGACGACTTGCGCGAGAGCAGGGCTTGGCCCAAAGGCAACTAACAACCTTCTCAGCTGGCTTAAAGATAATCATGATGTATTATCTCTATACCCTTTTGACTTTAAATTCAAGAGACGTAACTTAGTAAGTACAAAGGAAAATCGAGGCACAGTCTGCATTTCCGGGAAGCTGAAAAGTTACAAAACTAAAGCGCAAGCTACAGAAATACTAGAAAAGTACGGATACATTGTAAAATCCAGTATGACAAAGGATGTGTCTATTCTAGTGAATGAGAGTGGTATTGAATCCTCTAAAACGCAACGAGCCGTGTCGAACGGCATAACTATTGTAACCGATATATCGGAATTACTAGGAGAAAATTATGGCACTTCCCAAGTGGACTGATGAGCGTACTTCTTCGCTCGAAAACTTTGTCGGAGACGAGTCCCCTGTCTCCCAAGCTACTGTGGCTGACGCCGCAGAGCATCTTGAAACTTCTACCCGTTCAGTTTCTAGCAAACTGCGTAAAATGGGTTACGAAGTGGAACTCGCTTCTGCACGTGCTACTCGGGCTTTTTCCGAGCAGCAGGAAGCAACCCTGGCCGCTTTTGTTACGGATAACAGCGGTGAATACACCTATGCTCAGATTGCTGAGAACTTCGAAGGTGGCGCATTTAGCGCAAAGTCAATCCAAGGCAAGATTCTGTCAATGGAACTGACTGGTCATGTCAAGCCGGCTCCCAAGCCTGAAAGTGTTCGGACTTACTCTCCGGAGGAAGAAGATACTTTCATCAGCATGGTGAACGACGGTGCATTTGTTGAGCAGATTGCTGACGCTCTTGATCGTTCGATCAACAGCATCCGTGGCAAGGCTCTCAGCCTGCTTCGTTCCGGTGAGATTGATGCTATCCCCCGCCAGGAAAAAACCAAGAGTGCTAACCGGGCTGATCCCCTGTCAGAACTTGGTGACGTTTCTGGCATGACCGTGGAGCAGATTGCTGATGCAATCGAGAAAACGCCTCGCGGTGTTAAAACAATGTTGACCCGTCGTGGGTTGACGGCGGCAGACTATGATGGTGCTGCTCGTCAGGCTAAGGCTCAGGCCGCAGGCTAATCTGTTTTAACTTATCTCGACTACCAAGGGTAGTAGGAGTTGGACTGCCCCTCCGGGGGCAGTCTTTTAATTGATCGGGGGATCACTATTGAACATTGCTAGTGCATTACTGAAACAAATACTTGTGCTCCAAGACTTTGAAGCTTGGACGCTTTTGCACAAGCATTATTTGCCTACCGAATACCACACCCTCCATAAAATAGTATCCAAGCATACTGAAAAATATCACAAACTTCCTACGTTTGAGGATCTTAAATTTGAGATCAGGGACAGCTCTACGCGAGAAAAAGTCTATGCGCTAGAGACTGTTGAAGTTGACGTAGAAGCAGCGATGCTTTTAGAATACCTGAAGAATGAGTATACTCAGGCAGAGATTCTAAAGGCATTGGAAAGCTATATTGATAATTCTATAGCTTTTGAAGATGCTGAAGAATCAGTAACACAATTACATGAAATCATCCGAGACATAGAGTCAAAAGTAGACTTGCAACCTCCTTCGGAGAGTATGCAACGAATAGAACTATTTATTGATGACGATGAATTGAAAAATTACCTCGCCCTCGGCCTTAATGAGGATTACGACCAGATTATGCAGTTCAGCCCCCGAGATCTCATACTGCTGGGAGGTAAGAGAGGGCGAGGTAAGTCTCTTACAAGTACAAACATTGCTAACAATATGTACGAGAACGGTCGCTCCGCAATGATATTCACTATAGAAATGGATGCGAGAGAAACCTTACAACGTGTTTGTGCAATGGGGGCAAAAGTATCTGCCACCAGGTTGAAGATGAAAAATCTTTCTGTTCCAGAATGGGAAAGAGTTGCAACCTGGTGGGCTAACAGATTCGAGAAGAGCGATGAGTATCTTCAAGAATATAAAGAGCATAGAAGTTTTGATGAGTTACATAAAAAGTTAAGTACAAAGTGCGCTCTAGATCCCAGACGACAGATAGATATTGTCTACGAGCCTAGCCTAACTCTTGCCAAGATACAAGCAGAGCTTGATAAGCGGGCAAAAAGCGATATGGACCTGGGCGTGGTTGTAGTCGATTATCTAAACCAAGTAAAACGTTCAGCCGTACCTTCTCGACAGGGGCAGTATGACTGGACAGAACAAATAGAAGTGAGCAAAGCTTTGAAATCTATGGCACAGGAGTATGAAGTACCTGTGGTTTCTCCATATCAGACAGATGCAAGTGGAGAGGCCAGGTTTGCAAAAGGTATTCTTGATGCCGCAGATGCCGCATTTACACTAGAGAGTTGGACAAAGCAAGATGAATGTATGACTTTTAATTGTGTAAAGATGCGAAGTGGAACGGATGAAATAGGATTTACTTCTTATATGGACTGGGAGACTTTGAAGATAGGCCCCCATACTGTATTGAACCCGGATCAAAAGGAAGAGCAGGAGTTCAAAACAGACGAAGAAATAAACGACATCTAAAATATTTCTTGACATTTATTTCATTTTTTGATATAATATGTTTACATTTTTTGGAGACAAGTATGCCGATAATCAACCCATCATTACGTTATGAGTACACTGGCCGCAGAAGGCCTGCAAAGGCCACTAAAGCTAAGGCTAAGCCTAGCATTAAACACGTTACGCTTTCTCACGAAAGAATCAAGCCTTTTCGTAGATCAAGCCATGACGAGATTCCTTCTCGCAACTATGTGGGCAATGCAACAGCACCAGACAATAGTTATAAAGTGAAGATTTCTTCTCAGTATACTATTGCTCCTGCGTACAACAAAGGCGCGTACCAAGTTATAAACCGAAGCGTAGTGAAAGATATTGGCCGATGAATGTAGAAGAACTGCTAATAGATAAAGACATAAGATACTTACCAAAAGGCAAAGATTTTGCAGTACGATGTCTAAGTCCCGAACATGAGGACAGAAATCCTAGTATGAGGATTGATAAGATTAGCGGTATATTCAACTGCTTTGCTTGCGGCTTCAAGGGAAATATATTTCAACTCTATGGAGAAAAAGCAAACTATATGCAGATAAAGCGAGAGCTTTTGAAGCAAAAGATACGAGACAAAAGAGCCGACAGCATAGGATTGACTATGCCTAAAGGTTTTATGCCGTATGTAGGAAACTGGAGAGATATATCTCCAGAAACCTATACAAAATTTAAAGCGTTTCAGCACGCAAATGCGCCCTATGCCTCCAGGATTGTATTTCCTATAACGGATATATCTGGACGCATAGTGGGATTCAATGGTAGGCACACTTCTGGAGGAGTACCCAAATACATGATTAGTCCTCCTGGTGCAAAACTACCATTGTTTCCTGCTGTAACGCCCATACGGTCAACCGTGATTCTTGTAGAGGGCATATTTGATATGCTAAACCTACACGATAAAGGATTGACTAATGCTGTATGTTGTTTCGGCACGAAAAACGTTAATGAAGATAAGTTACGCATACTGAAGATTAGTGGAGTAACTAAAATAGATATTTTCTTTGACGGTGACGAACCGGGGCAACAAGCGGCAGAAGCAGTAAAAAAATTATGCGGCGATGCCGATTTAGTGACACGAAATATA
>Ga0181590_10001842_pt1 | contig 17833 bp, 18 predicted proteins | sample 071ome_34_FD_132446 | JGI IMG/M metagenome (GOLD analysis project Ga0181590, IMG submission 132446) | Coastal salt marsh microbial communities from the Groves Creek Marsh, Skidaway Island, Georgia - 071411BT metaG (megahit assembly) | ecosystem: Environmental > Aquatic > Marine > Intertidal...
AAATAATTGAGTGTAATCATCTTCCATTTCATTCCAATTGGCACCATCAAAATCAACAGGTTGTGGAAATTGAGGTTTTAATTTTTCTTCAGCTTTCTTTTTTAAAGGTTGTCTTGCCATAATATCTCCTTATACAGCGCATGATTCACATTCGCTAATTTTGAGTTTTTGTGTTCTTGTATAATAAAGTGTTTTAATACCTTGATAGTGAGCATATAAATAATATTTTTGTAAATCTCGTGTTGTTTCTTCAGATGTTATCCCTAATTCAAAAGAAATTCCTTGATCCACATGTTTTTGAGCAGTTGCAATGACATCAATAATTTTAAAATTATCCATGCGATATGCCGTTTCATACATGAATGATGCCACGTCAAGTGCAGGCATTGGGAAATATGTTTTTGAATTTCCATACGTTCTCTCTTCAACTAACTGTTTCACCGGTGTTAGTGATGGTGTTGCACTCATGACATATCCAATTGAACCATTCGGTGCAATTGCTAATCGATGTGAATTGTAAAGACCATATTTTTTAATATTTTCTTTGAGTACTTTCCAATCCTCATTGGATGGTAATTGAATACCCTCAAATAAAGCTTTCACTTTATCTGTCTTAGGTAATATTTCACCACGTCCTTTGAAATAAGAGCCATCTGCATATTTAGATTTTTCAAATTTGTAAAATTTTTGTCCTGTTTCTTTTGCAAGTTCCATAGAATATTCAAGTGAATAGTAGTTTACTGCATTAAAAAATACATCAATCAAATCAATATTTTCTTCAGAACCATAAGCAATGTAGTTTTCAACAATATAACCATGGTGTCCCATGATACCAAATCCAATTGAACGGTTCATTCTGTTTGCTTTTGCAACAGCTGGCACATATGCAATATCCGTTTTCAACGAGACTGAATTCATGATATCCATCGCTGCTCTCACTGTTTCTTTAATGGTCTTGTGTTTCATCATGTTACCCATATGACCTGAAGCTAAATTACAAGATATATCCATTCCGATATCATCTTGGTCTTTTTTGTCATAATCAGCGTAATGAGATGTAATTGTTGGCTGTAAAATTTCAGTACATAAATTAGAAAATTTCACTTTATCTTCAAGAGGGTTTTGTTTGTTCACGTTATCTGCAAACATAATGTATGGATATCCACTTTCCCCTTGAAGTGTTGCAATTTGATCTAATAATTTTCTTGGATTGATTTTTCTTTTTCTAACGTTTGGATTTTCTGCAAGTTCATCGTACCATTGGTCCATTTCAATCGCGATATCCGCAAAGTCTTTCCCATACTCTTTAAACACGGTGTGTGGATAAAAGACATACATTTCTTTGTTTTCTCTTGCAAGTTCAATCATTTTATCAGGGATGACAACACCCATAGAAAGTGTTTTGATTCTAATATCATCATCAGCATTTAATTTTTTGGTTTGCAAGAAATCTTCGATATCTGGATGGAAGACATTTAAATAAACCGCACCAGCACCTGTTCTTTGTCCCATTTGGTCGGCGTATCTGAAGTTATTATCCAATAATTTCATGACACCAACGACACCTTTTGAAACGTTTGGGATGCCTTTAATGGATTCACCTTTGGCACGTAAATTGGTTAAATTAATCGCAACGCCACCACCGATTTTTGATAATTGCATTGAAAACTCAGAAATTCTTGAAATATCATTAAGTGAATCTCCTGCTTCAAGTAAGAAACACGATACAAATTCACCGCGATGTTTCTTCCCAGTGTTAAGGAGTGTTGGAGTTGCTGGCGTAAAATCTTGCGCAATCAGTGATCGAATGAGACGTCTAGCTTTTTCCATATCACCATTTGCATGATACAACGCATTAATAGAGAGTCTATCTTCATACCTTTCTAAGAAGTTATTGCCATCTCTTGATTTTAGTGCGTAATCATTATAAAACTTAAAAGCGCCCATATATGTGGGAAATCTAAATTTTGCTTTATAAGCAATGTCATAGATTTCTGCAATTTGTTCTTTGGTGTATCGTTTTAAAAATTCTGCTTCGTAATATTCATTTTCAACGAGGTATTCTAATTTCTCATCAAGTGAATGGAAAAATTGTGTCTTTTTGTTGATATAATTTAAAAAATAAGACTTTACAGCCTCTTTATCTTTATTTAAATCTTTTATATCACCGTTTTCATCAATCACTTGATTATTAAGTAATATCCATTCTGGGACCATATTTCGATCCATTCGAATCACCTCATCTATTGAATTTTGCTTGAATATGTTTACATTATACAAAAAAAGTTTATTTTTTGAGAGAGTTTTACTTGAAAAAAATGTAAATTTTTTGTGTGAAAAAATAATACTTTAATATTCGCTTATTTCTAACAACTCATCGTTTAGCATCTATGATCACTACGAAAACGTTTCAAGGAAGTTTTTTGTTTTCTTTATATCGTTGTCAATTCCACCCATCTCAAATTTCGTCACAAGGGGAATACCAAATTCTTTTTCTATGACTTCTCCGGCTTTCCCAAAATTGGTACCCCAATTTCTGTTTCCAGATACTGCTGTACCAATGACTCTGTTGTGAAATGTTTTTAAAAAGTCATACGTCGTTTTAGGAATTTCTCCAAAATTAAAACTCCGTGTTACTAAAAAAACAACAGGATCATCATCACTTTGATAATCTTTGATATTAACGGCTTTGTAGCCAAGTTTAAATGCAAATTTTTTACCTTGACCGGTAAGAGAATCATAGACAATGATCAATGGACATGCTTCCTTTTTTTAATTTATATGTTATTCATCTTAAACAAAAAATAAAAAAAAATCAAGTCTAAACTTGATTCTTTTTTTGTATTGGAATCGATACTTCAACGAGTGTTCCTTTATCCACTTTAGATTCTAATTGAATGACACCTTCATATTTCATCACGATATGTTTCACGATGGCAAGTCCTAGTCCAGTTCCATCTTCATTTCGATATGCATCTACTCTGTAAAACCTCTCAAAAATACGGGGTTGATGTACACTTGGAATGCCGTATCCCTCATCTTTAACAACAAATATTATCGATTGATTCACTTGATGTAATTTAATGGTCACCTTTGCGTGATCTTTAGAATATTTAATCGCATTCTCAATAATATTTTTAAATAATTTGAACATATCCATTGGATCACAAACCATGTGAATCATATGCATGTTATGTGAAATGATAATGTTTTTTTGTTCAATAACGGGAGTTAAAGTACTTAAAACATCTTTAAGAGTTTCTTTGAGGTTTACTTCTATTTGTCTAGATTCTTTATAATTTTCTAATCTAGAGAGCATGAGCATATCTTCAACAAGCGTGGTCATCATGTCTGATTGATCAACAATCGATGTTAAAGCTTTTTTTGCATCTTCTTTAGAGACCATATCGTATAAGACAAGTTCAGCAAAACCTTTGATAGATGTAATCGGTGATTTTAATTCATGAGACGCATATGAAAAGAAATCTTTTTTCATTTGTTCCGTTGAGCGTTCTAATGTGACATCATCAACAACGATTAATACTTGTGTTTCATTGGCTTCTGTTTTTAAAAATGGAGAGACTTGAATGTCATACAACTTGTTTTTAAAATCAATATCATTTCTAATTGGTCCTTGCGATACGGCTTCATGAATTATCGCAATAAGAGTTAGTGGTAGATCAAGTTGATCTATAGATTGTCCAACATCTTTCTCCTTAATATTAAAAAAGCTTTCCATTTTTTTATTAAAATAAGTAATTTTGTAATCTTTATCAATAAGGACAATACCCAATTGCAAACCATCTAAAATCAGTCTAAGTCTCTTTCTGTAACGCTCACTTCTTAACACTTGTTTTTGTAAGTTTTCTTGCATCTCTTTCATGTGATTTAACATCAATTGCTTATCTTGCATCACATCTTTAGATAGCTCTTTAGATTGGTCACCATGTTGCATGAGTTTTAAGATTTCTACATACGTTTGATCATCAATAGCTGCACTTTTATTGACTTGAAATGTAATAAACATATTGTAAACCACCATTATTAGAATGAGCAGCGTTACAAAAATGGTAATTATAAGTGGATCAGGATTAATCCAATACATCACAAAAGGTATTATTAAAAACGATAACATGGAAAATGCTATCGTTTGAATGATGATGGTTTTTTTATAATTTCGGTTCGATTTGATATCCGACTCCTCGAATGGTTTTGATAATTGCTTCTGATTGACATCCTGAAAGTTTTTGTCTAAGTGATTTTATGTGCATATCTAATGTTCTTGTTTCACCAATATAAGTTGTATCCCATACATCTCGGAAAATATTTTCTTTTGGAACAACTTGGTGTTGATTTTTTACAAGCACTCTTAATATATCAAATTCTTTATTCGTTAAATATAGTTCTTTATCAGAAATTCTTACAATATGTTTCCTAAGATCAATCACAATATTCTTATAAGATAAGATTTTGTAATCTCTCAACTTCCTTAATTTAGATTGCATTCTAGATGTCAATTCTAAAACACCGAAGGGTTTCGTCATATAATCATCTGCACCTGCATCCAATGCTGTCACTTTATCCATTTCATCTTGCAATGCGGATACAATAATAATAGGGACATCTGTGTTTATTTTTCTGATAGCTTTCACTAAATCAATACCAGATACATCTGGCAACATAAGATCTAATAAAATGAGATCCGGTATTTTTTTCTTAAAAGTCTCTAAAAAAGGCATGCCCTTATTAAAGCTCACACCAGAGTAATTTGCATTTTCTATTGTTTTTTCGATGATATAACTTATCGATTGATCATCTTCTACATAATAGACAAGTGGCATTTGATTCTCCGTTTATGTATTTATTATAACATTTTGAAAAAATTTACATAGTTTTGGTAATGTAAATTTTATTTTACAAAAGGATTTGCTTTTTCAATTTCTAGTCTCCACTTAAGTATTCCACCAATGTTTTTGACTTTGTATCCGTGTTTTCTTAGAATTTTTCTAGCAATACCAGAACGTCTTCCAGATCGACAGTACACATAGATATTTTGATTTTTTGGAAAATCGAATGTCGTAGCACTTTGTATCTCGCTTAGTGGATACAATATAGCCTCTGGAATATAACCTTCTAAATATTCTTCTTTTGTTCTCACATCAAGCAGTAATACATCATGATTGCGGACAGCTTTTAGTATTTTTGTTTGATTCATCAACATATCCTTATGTTATAATATTGGCATTGAAAGTAGCGTGATTTATGTTATCTGTACCAAATTTCTTGCATCCATTTTTTGGAAAAAAACTTAAGAAAATTGATTTATTTTGGTCAACACTATGGTTAATTTTAGGTGTACTATTAAGTTATCTTGTCGATCGAAACTTTTATTTGAATCCTTTGAAAGCATTTGTATATGTCGTTTTGTTAACTGATGTTATTTTAGGTGCATATTTAAATACAACAACATCTGTTATTTCTTACTATGACCAGCGTGGAGACTATGTGATGAAATTTCCATTTTTTCATCTCTACCCGTTTGTCATGATATGGTTGTTTGACATTCCTTTTTCACTTGCTTTTGCAACATATGTTTCGACAACCATCGTTACTTTATGGATATTATCTTTAACAAAACATAAGGTTTTGTTTGGTTGGATCGCAATATTCGTTGTGGCATTTATTTTTGGACTTGTAGAACAAGGACATTCACTCGCTTACATTTTGTTTACTTTTATTAGTGTTGTAAAGCTTGTCATCTCTTTTGGAACACATCATATGCTCAGTTGTCCTGTCATTATTAAACGTCAATAATTTGGTTTTTTGATGCTTTAAGAATTCTATTCATATACCCTTCATGATCAATTTCATGTGTATAGATTGCTTTTATGTTCATGTGATTTGATTGTCTTAAAACGTGATATAAAAATCTAAGCATGTCGTGAGTATTATTTCCAAGTGATAACTTATGTATATCTATAAATGGTAAAAATCTTTCATGTCCTATAAATAGGGCATCTTTTTTTTGATTTACATAATTAATGATGTGTGTATCATCTCCTCTTAAAATATACAGAGGGTGATCTGGTTCATAATGTGGATGAATCATTCCTGGGGCGACAATATCATTATTTATCGTTGAAGCAAGTGGTTTTTTCAACACTTTTTCAATCATTTCTTTCGTAATAAACCCTGGTCTTAAAATAACAAACGGTTCTCTCGTTGTATCGATGATCGTTGATTCAATACCAACTTCTGATGTTTCACCTTCGATAATATACGGTATTTTTCCTTCAAAATCTTCATAAACGTCTAACGCATTTGTTCCACTTGGTTTTCCTGATAAATTTGCACTTGGCGCTACTATCGGCTTTCCAATTTTTTTGATGAGCTCAAGTGCAACTGGATGATTTGGCATGCGTATTCCAACAGTATCTTGGCCAGCTGTCACCAAAGATGAGACCTGATCACTTTTTTTCATAATCAATGTTAATGGTCCTGGAAAAAAATGTGTGATCAAACGATTTGCATCTTCATGCATATCTTTCACTAGCGGTAACATCATTTCTTGAGATGCAACGTGTACAATGAGTGGATTATTTAATGGTCTTCCTTTTAAAACGAAAACGTTAAAAATCGTTGTTTCATCATCATAAGGTGCCCCTAGTCCATAAACAGTTTCCGTTGGAAATGCAATCGGCATATGTTGTTGATTGAGTTTTTTTAGCACCTTTTCATTTAAATCTTGAATGTGTATGATAACTGTTTTCATTGTGGACCTATAATATATGTTTCCATCATTTTTGTTAAGGATTTTGAGACGATGAGTCCGAGTATACTTGAAGCACCCTTGATATGATCGTTTTTTGTAACTAAAATGGTTTCAATGTCATTTTTTTGATGTTGCATTGTTTCAAAAAGTTCAAAAATAGACGTTTGTACTGAAACAATGATATAATCGTTTTTATGTTCATCATAATCTAATATGAATTGAAGCTGCGTGTCATACAGTTCTTTGATCTCACCAAACTTTTTTTGAGCAAGTACATGCGTGATGCCATTATCAGAAAGCACACCTAATAATTGATTTTTCTCAAAAATAGGATAATGCGTGAATGTGTATGATTTGATATGATCCAAAACATCAGCAAATGTCATCGTTGCATCTAAAGATATGACCTCTTTATGCATTAAATCTTTAAGTGTGATCGGTGTTAAGACACTTTCATATATCCACTGAAAATGTTTTATGACATGATCAGATGGTTGAGCGAGTACATGTTCATTATATGTTTCATGTACTAACACATTTCTCAAATCTGCATAACTATCGAGTGCTTCAAAGTGATATTTAATAAGTGGATGACGGTGTCTTAATATTCTTATAACTTGTCCCATGGTAGACGTTGACTTTAGTTGATATGTATCTGATAAATATCTTGTAAATTTATTACATAATACAATGAACGTCTCATAATTCGTCATTTAAATCTCCTTTTTAGTATATAAGGATGCCTAATATACCACCAATTAAAACAATTGCCCATGGCTTTTTATATAACTTTATCGATGCAAGTATCAATATACCTAATATCATAAAAGATCGAAAATCAAATGAAGATGTTTGAAAAAATCCAATATCGATTAATGTAAATGTTGCATACAGAATGAGGCCTGCAACAACAGCTTTCAAGTATTTGAACCATTGATTGACATAGGGATGTTTTCGATATTTTTTTATCCAGTTAATACTGAGTAATAAAATCAAAAATGATGGGGTAATAAACGCTGTTGTAGTAATGAGTGCTCCAATAACTCCATATTGGTCGTACCCTACAAATGTTGAGACATTGATCCCAATTGGACCTGGTGTAGATTCTGCAACACCAATCATCACAATAAAATCTGTAAGCGAAATAAGACCTCTAGAAACGACTTGTTGTTGAATGATTGGGATTGCAACAATGCCACCACCAATTGTTAGTAATCCAACATATAAAAATATAAATAATAACTCAATCATGTTGAATGTCCTTTTTTGATAATATCCATGCATGCAAACTTCCTAGAATAATGGCAGATAAAATAACTAGGACAATCGGAATGCTATAAAAGAAAACCGTAATGGATATAGAAATAGCATACATAATTAAATACCAAAATTGACTTAAGTATTTTAACAGTTTAAATACCGTAAGTGACAACAATAAAATCACTGCAATCACAATTCCTTGTATCGCGTCATTAACCAAAGGTATTGTCATAATGTTTGGAATAAAAGCTGCAATAATAGAAATAATGATTAAAGACGGTAAAGCGACACCGCTCACAGCGATAAAACTACCTCTTTTACCTTTTAGATGTCTACCGATAACATTTGCCATATTAATGGCAATCATACCAGGTGCAATTTGAGAAATTGCAATATAATCTGTCATCGTATCTTCATCAATTAGCTTTTTCTCATCAACAAAAACACGACTCATCATTGGAATCATGGCATAGCCGCCACCAAAAGTGAACATGCCAAATTTAAAAAATTGTAAAAATAGTTGTATAAAAGTCATATAATCTCCACTTGATATTATAGCATAAAAAAAGAGGACATTATGCCTCTTCTTCAAGGATTGACATGAGTAATTCAGGATAGTCTGTGATAATACCGTCTGCACCTCTTGTAATTAATGTACGCATCGTTTCCGCATCATTCACAGTCCAATAATGCATCGCGATATTATGAGATTGTGCGGTTCGTATTAAATATCTTGTATCTAACTGAAGGGTATCAATGACAGGGAAGCCATAACTTGTAGGTACTTGAATCGCTGCATATGGGGGTCTTCCAAGTGTAATCGATGTCATTGTATACATCCCAACAATCCACGTTCTCGCAGAACCTAAAGAGGTGGATAGATAGACGTCAGGATATGTATTTAAGATATGTTCACTAATATCATCAAATGCAGTTGCGACTAATACATGTTCGATGACATCGTATGTGTCCATCAAATCATAAAGAGCGTCCGCGACATCATTTCGCGGTGCATCACCATCTGCTTTAATTTCAATATTATATAATGTTTGTTTTCCAAATGTTTGAAAAACTTCTTCAAGTGTCGGTAAATATACCTTTTCTAAATGAACTTCTTCTTGAGTGAAGTCTCTATATAAATAGCTGCCATCAGATTCTTGATATGTATAGGCGAAATTACAATTGTTGTATAAATAAGCATAGGTTTCTTTCCAAATAAATGTATCACAATTAGAATGTTCTTTCGTATTTCCTGTGACATTTTCACCGTGAGATAAAACTAGAATACCATCTTGTGTCATTTGTAAATCCATTTCAAGCACATCCACACCTAAATCAAATGCATATTGATAGGCTTTCATCGTATTGTCAGGATATACCCCTTTACCACCAGCATGTGCCATGACTAAAGTTTTATCATTGGATGCCATAAAAGGATTAGTTCTATCAAATTGTGGTTTTGGACCAATTGCTAAAAACGTTAAAATAAGTCCTATTATTGATAATATAAGATATCTTCTTTTAATTTTTTTCATCATTCCCTCTTTTTTTATATTTTAGCATAAAAAAAGACATGAACCATGTCTCTTGTTATCTTTTTCTACCAGATAAACGATAACGATGTTTACCCGTTTTTTTTGCAAAAGGTCTCGCTTGAATCTTTTTAACTTCTACAACTTCTTCAAATGGATGTTTCGTTGAAATAAGTGGTGATTCTAATTCTTTAAAAATAGGTTTTAATAGCAATCTTTCTTCTTTTGTGCAGTACGTATAAACATCTCCTGATAATCCTGCACGACCCGTACGTCCCATGCGATGAATATAAGCATCTGCTTGTTCTGGAACATCATAATTAATGATTCGAGGGAGTGCCGGAATATCCAAACCTCTCGCTGCAACATCTGTTGCAATTAAAAATTCATATTTATGTGCTTTAAATCCTTGGAGTGCTCTTAGTCTTTGATGTTGAGATTTATCACCATGTATAACAGCAACCTTTATATGCATGTCAGAAATCAATTTAGATAATTGATCTGCACCTCTTTTTGTTCTTGTAAAAATAAGTGTTTGTAATGCTGGTCCTTCTTTAATATGAAGCTTGAGTAATTCAATTTTTTTACGTTTAGAAACATAAAAAAGTTGGTGCGTAATATGCTCTAAATCCACTTCTCCATTGGCGACATCCACAACTTCATATGTTCCAATATGTTGATCTGCAAGTGCCATCACTTCTCGATCAAGCGTAGCTGAAAACATCAATGTTTGTTTGTTTTTGGGAAGCATATTCATAATTTTAGTCACATCAGCAATAAACCCCATATCAAACATACGGTCTGCTTCATCGATAACAAAATGGCTAATAAATTTTAACATCACTGCTTTTTGATTGATTAGATCGAGTAATCTACCAGGAGTTGCAACTAATATATCAATCCCTTTTGCAAGCTTTTGCTTTTGAGGTCTATCTGAGACGCCACCATATACTGCGAGCACTTTTAGATTTGTAAACGACCCGTAGCTTATGAAAGAGTCTTTGATTTGCTCAACAAGTTCTCTTGTTGGTGCTAAAACAAGTGCACTTGGATGTCTTTTATTCCCAAGTTTAGAAAGCGTTTGAATAATTGGTAGTGAAAATGCTGCTGTTTTTCCTGTGCCTGTTTCAGCACGTCCTAATACATTTTTCCCTTCAACAATAACAGGGATAGCTGCTTCTTGAATCGGCGAAGGTGTTGTATATCCTTTTTTATCAACAGCTTTTAAAATAGGTTGAATCAGTGGTAAAGATGAAAATAACATAAATCTCCTTATATGTTGCTAAAAACCCTGCATATCTATGTTATTTTTTAACGCACGATTCTTATAGTATAGTGAACAACTTAGCTATTATACCATAGTTATTGTTTTTGGCTAATTTCTCTTAATCCTTTTAAAATCTCTACCATTGCATACGTATCAAGTTTACAATATTCAATGAGTGCATGATATTTTTGATCAAAGGTTTCTTGATCGTAATTAGGAAAATGGGCATACACTTCCATCGCTTCACCACCATGTTTGACATCGAGTGCTTGGTGGCTTAAATGACTGAAAAGTGGCAGTACTTTTTTGATAGAGAAAGACCCTTGCATGCGCCTATCATAATAATTCATCATCGATTCACCTTGAATATCTTTATCTCCCTTAAAGACTTTCATCAAATCATAAATACGATCATGAATATCTAAAAGTCTTTCTTCGTATTCAGGAAATAATCGCGCCAACTCTTTGATGCGTGTTTTTTCAAATGAATCATTCCAAACAATGATGGTACCGTCATCATCTTTAATAACATTTAACATAGATTCTACAAGTGTTCTTCTTTGGTCTTGGTGTGAGTTGGATAGAAATCCAACATGATCTTTATCCATGTCACACACACCTGGTTTTTTTTCTACATGAATAGAAAATTGAAAAAGCGATTGCATATAAGGTGTTTCACCTTGAAATCTAGGTAGAGGTGCTGGAAAAGATTCAAAATCTAAATGATATATGGGATATTTAAAAGTATTTAAAATTTTTTCAATCATCTTCTGATTCACATATGGTAGATCGTTTTGAAAAGTTTTAAAATGCGCCACTGTTTCTTTTTGAATACTATTTTTTATAATTCGATTTGGTGATTTATATTGATTTGGATCAAGTAATGCATCTTCTAATTCTAATGCATGTGTTTTCCCTTCATTTAATATATCCCAAATATCAATCGTCTCCCCTTTTTTCTCATAAACATAGCCATGATGTCTATCTAAATACGTCAAAATATGATCTTCTTTTGGGACATGATTAAAACAAATCGGTACAAAAGGACATTCTTTATCTTTTTTATAAAAACAGTGTTTCCCAAGTGGAACGGGTTCAACGTTAAGTTCATTCACTAGATGTAATACATGTGAAACATCATGATCCAATGCAGGCATCATCTCTTTTGTAATGGCGCTAACATCAACAAGTGTGATGATATCATCTGAATACATCGGCTTATGATTCTTATCATAAACGCCGTCAAAAACATATTGATGGTTGAGTATTGCTAAAAAATAAGATACTTTTTTAGATGTTTTTAATACGTGATCGATGATATATCTTTGATAGGCAATATCATACAAATATTCACCAATAGCATGATCTTTATCTTGCATTTTGTTGTATTTCTCTTGATAATTTTTAGACACATCCTCATGTAAAAGATGATATGGATAATACGTATCCATCACTTTTTCAAACATGTGATGTTTATCTTTGCCACGTTTAAAATAAAACGTCGCGTCCTCAAACTTTTTAGATGTTGTCGCTTTCACTTCTATCACTCTGATATTATGTTCATCTTCTTGATAAATATCTAAAAAACTAAATAATCGATCATTGTCGATTTCGTATTCAAAGCGTTTTTGTTTAAATGTATTTTCAGAAAAAATAATCTCTCCACCAAACATATGCTTTATCTTTTTTGCAGCAAGTATTTCAATGGTTTTAAAATCTTCCATCATCAAGGGGATGTCTTTTTTATGAAACCTTTCAAACACATCCTCTCTTTCATTATCATGCATGTCTGTCAGCAAGTCTTCAAGTTTTTGTTCCTGTTCAAAAGACATCAAATCTTCAAGCGTTGCATCTTTTGTAAATGCAACGATAGCATCGTTTTTTTCTTTTGCAACTTCTGCGAGTCCTGCATATCGATCACATCGATTAAGTGCTTTAAATGTTGTTTTAGATATATTCATAGTTACCCCTTAAAAATATTGTATCAAGAAAAGATAAAAAAAATAAGGTTTCCCTTATTTAATTATTTGATATCCTCTAAGTTGACACGCTTTTTCTAATGCTTGATCTGGATGATAACATATCGCTTCATCAGCAAAATCTAATACAGATAAATCATAATAAGAATCTGCATATGCTTTAACATGTGTAAGCCTATCATTGATAAAACGATGTTTAATCGCATCTACTTTTTTCTCATTGATGATAATATCAACTTCTTTAGAAGTTAGTCTTTTTTGATGATGTTTAGAGTTAGTCCCAATAACTTCATCAAAGCCTTCGTTTAAAAAGGGTTGAAGCATGATATCAAAACTGCCAGATAATAAGATGCAATAATAACCTGCATCTTTATCTTTTTTTAGTTGTACTTTTAAATCAGGTTGAATGGCACTTTGAAGGCTATCGTAAAATGACTGCATAAACTCATTTAAAGTTTGATCATCTAAAACATGTAAAAGATCAATGGTTTTTGCCATCGCGTTTTTACGAAATGTTTCTTTATCCCACCTTAATTTTAACTTGTGTAAGATATACCAGCGTGTAATCGTACCCCAATGTTTCTTATACGCTATTTGATTATATTTTTTTTCTTTAAATAATTTGAATAAATGTGGCACAGTTTGTACATTGACATACGTACCATCAAAATCATAAATTGCAAGTTTCATATGGACTCTTTTCTAATAAATATAAATAAAATAGATACTAAGACAACAATAAATACATATAAATAAAGTGTATTCCCGAAAAAGTCTAGTATCACAGATGAAAACAATGTCCCTAATATCGCAGAAATACCATACCCTAAAAAGACTTTTCCATATAAAGATGCATACATATCTTTTCCATGTTTCTTTTTAATATAATTTGGCATGATCGATAACCATGCACCTAAATTAAACCAATACATACTGTATCCAATACTAAATAAGATAAGAGAAGATCCTAAGTTAAAACTATTAATGATGCTCGCAATCCCAATTGAACCTATTGAAATCATCGCTGTTTTTTTAAATCCCAAATGATCTAATAAGTAACCAAATATAGGTCTTGAAAGTGCATTTAATAATGCCAACCCACTAACAATTAATGCAACATCTACCGCATCAAATCGATAATAACTTACCCCAATCGTGTTTGTTAGACCAATCATCATAAGTCCGATCATTGTTGAAAGTGTGAAAATCGTGAGCAATCTTAAATAAGGAATAGACTTTGAGGTTGTTTCATGAAAATCATGATGATCCAGAGGATAAATGATAATAAGTGGTATCGTAACAACACCACTGAACAAAGCGTAATATAAAAATAATGTTTGAGTAGAATACACATCAATCACAAGTCTTGAAATTGGTGCTAAAATCACAGAAGATAATCCAAATGCAAGTAACATCAAACCAACAAATAACCCAGGATGATAGATCGCATATCGTTGAACAAACTGTAATGCAACACCGTATAATATACCAACCGAAATACCCATCAATACACCATAAAAGAATGTGAACATAATCATATTTGTACTGAAAGCAACACCAATCCAAGATCCAACTAAAAGCACTGCACCAACTAAAACTAATATTTTCAGTGCAACTTTTCTAATAAGTTTTCCAGTAATCAACATTGATATTGCATAAAACCCTAAGGAAAACATATATGGCAATCCCGAAACAGTAATGGATACTTGAAATTGATTTTCAATAAAGGGACGATAAATAGAATACGTATATACAGATCCTAACATCATCATTGTTAAGAAAAATAAGATGTAAATTGCAACATATAATTTTTTATTCATAGACGTATTATATCATGATAAAAAAAGCAAAACATTTAAAAAGAAAACACCTCTTAGCGAGGTGTCATCATACTCTTTAAAAATGCTTCAAACAAAGGACGAGGTTTCAGTGGTCGTGATAAAAACTCTGGATGATATTGGACGCCAATAAAAAAGGGATGGTTTTTGATTTCTATTGCCTCAACAAGGGTATTTGTTTGATCAAATGCGCTGAATGTCATCTCTGAATCTTTAAATATATCATGATATGCTGGATTGACTTCATAACGATGTCGATGTCTTTCTTCAATAGATTCTTTTTGATAAATTTCAAATAGCTTTGTATTGTTTTTAATCAATGATATGGATGCCCCTAAACGTAATGTCCCACCTAGGTCTTCATCTGATTGTCTCCCTCTTTGTATATCAATAACTGGATGTGATGTTTTTGGATGCAGCTCTGTTGAATGTGCACCTTCTAAATTTAATACGTTTCTGGCATACTCAACAACAGCAAGTTGCATCCCAAAACAAATCCCTAAAAATGGAATGTTATTTTCTCTTGCATAACGAATGGCTTTAATTTTACCTTCCGTTGCACGTACCCCAAATCCGCCAGGTATCAAAATACCATCAACATCTTTAAGTTGTGTCTCAATATGATTTAAATCTTCAGCATCTATCCATGTAATCTCTACATGTGTATGATGATGATATCCCGCATGTTCTAGAGCTTCTATAATTGAAAAGTAAGCATCATGAAGTCCAACATATTTTCCTACCATTGCAATATTTAAAGATTGCTTTGTCTCTCGCATTTTTGTAATAAGTGATTGCCAGTCTGAAACATTAATTGCTTTAGTCGTAAGTTCAAAATGTTTTAAGATATGTTCTGTAATACCTTGTTTGTTGTAGTTGAGTATCACTTCATATAAAATGTCTACGTCATGAGAAGTGAATACTGCTTCTTTATTGATGTCTCCTAGAAGTGCTACTTTATCTTTAATGGCATCTTCTAATGGTGCATCACTTCTAAGTAACACGCCATCAGCATGGATTCCTAACGATCGTAATTCTTTTAAAGAGTGTTGTGTAGGTTTCGTTTTATATTCTCCAGAAGCATGAATGTAAGGTATGAGTGTTGTATGTAAGTAATATGTATTGTGATAACCAATATCTCTTCTAAATTGACGAATTGCTTCAATAAAAGGAAGGGATTCAATATCTCCTACTGTACCACCGATTTCAGTGATGACGATATCTGCCTGTGTGTGTTTTGCAATTTTATGGAGTTTCTCTTTAATCATATCGGTGATATGAGGTATGACTTGAACGGTATGACCTAAATAATCCCCTTTTCGTTCTTTATTAATCACTTCTTCATATATTTGACCAGATGTTACGGAAGAATCTTTTGTTAAGTATTCATCAATAAAGCGCTCATAGTGTCCTAAATCTAAATCTGTTTCTTTTCCATCATGTGTGACAAACACTTCTCCATGTTGAAAAGGACTCATGGTTCCTGGGTCCACATTGATATATGGATCTAATTTTTGCATGGTAACTTTATACCCATGTTTTTTAAGTAATTGTCCGATGGCAGCTGCAGATATTCCTTTACCAATGCCAGAAACAACGCCACCTGTTACAAATAAATATTTTGTCATACTTCCTCCTCAAAATAAAAGACACGCAATAAGGATCGTTGATCCTTGGTGTCTTAGTGTTTGATTGATTCTAAAATAAGAGCTTTAAAAATGTTAGAATGAATATCTTTTTTCTTGAGATAAAAACATCCCATACCATGTTTGATATGATGTTGATCTGCTAATTGATATAAAGCTTTATCATATGCATTTAAATATAATGTATATCCTGTAGATGATTTTCTAAACCCTAATTTGAAGAAGGGTTGGTCTTTAACATATGTATTGGAGTATGTCATGTTACCAAATCCAACAATATCTTTTCCCCAAATACTTGGTTTCCATGATGTTAGATATTCAATAGTTTCTATCATATATGACATATCTAAATGATCTTTAGCGTTGAATGTTGTTAAAAAATCGTCTATGATTACGTCTTTTCTAAGTGTTGTTTTCATGAGTGACCTCTAATATAACATCCATGTATGCTTTTCTAAATAAGACATTTTCTTGCATCGACGTTGGCATATTTTTACCAATAAAGTCTGGTCTTATCGGTAATTCACGGTGTCCTCTGTCAACCAAGACCGCAAGTTTGATATTTTTAGGTCTACCGTTTAACATGATACCATCGATTGCAGCTCTCACTGTTCTTCCAGTAAATAAAACATCATCGATCACGACAATATTTTTATTGTTGAGATCAATGTCTATTTTATTTGGTTGACCAAATTTCTTTTCATCATCACGAAAGGGTTGAATATTTAATGCAAACAAAGGAACATCAACATCACTAAATGACTTTATAAGTTGTTTGATTTCATTCGCTAATATGACACCTTTGGATTCAATACCACATAAAACAACATCTTCTAAAGATGGAAATGCTTCAATAATTTCATGTGTCATTCTTTTTAATGTTCGATGAAGTTGTTGTGTGTCTAAAATTGTTTTCATAGGCCCTCAAATCAAACTAAAATTATTTTACCAAATTTTACTTGTAAATGAAATATCTTTGTGTTATTCTATTTTCGGTAGAGGTCTTTAAAAGATGACAGAGAGCATCAAAAGGCGGCATTTTTTTATATACATGCACATTTTAAAGACACCGCTGGTGTCTTTTTTTCTTAGAAAGATCCTCTATACAATTTCTAGGAGGGTATCTATGAAAGATACATTATTTATTGGGATTAAAGAACGTCCCAAATCAAAATTACAGTGGGGAGTATTATCCTTACAGCATGTGTTTGCAATGTTTGGGGCAACCGTATTAGTACCAATTTTAACGGGACTATCTATTAGTGTTGCTTTGCTTGCAAGCGGTATTGGTACACTTATTTATATTGCTTTTACAAAAGCAAAAGTACCTGTTTATTTAGGATCAAGTTTTGCATATATTAGTGCGATTGCAGTTGCATCAAACTCATTTGGTGCTGGTGCAGCATTTGTAGGACTGATGGTTGTTGGTTTGATTTATGTCTTAGTTGCAACCATCATTCGTTTTGCAGGGAAAGCATGGTTAGATACATTGTTACCACCGGTTGTGATTGGACCGATGATTGCAATCATTGGAATTAG
>Ga0181590_10001853_pt1 | contig 17761 bp, 17 predicted proteins | sample 071ome_34_FD_132446 | JGI IMG/M metagenome (GOLD analysis project Ga0181590, IMG submission 132446) | Coastal salt marsh microbial communities from the Groves Creek Marsh, Skidaway Island, Georgia - 071411BT metaG (megahit assembly) | ecosystem: Environmental > Aquatic > Marine > Intertidal...
AAGCCAACTCTTCCGAGCAAGAAAATCACTCCGTGATTCACTCAAAGCCTACCTCGAGGAATCGTGATCACTTTGCACGTTGCTCCACTCACTCTAAACGGACAGGTTCTTGTTCTTTTGCAGCGGGAAGACTCGTGAAGCATTCCCAGTTCAGAGGCCCAAGATCAATTTGTTGCATTTCAAAAGCGTAAACAACGTCTTCATTCAAGGGATCAACCGTAGCCGCAATTTCAACAAGAGCCCTCGCAAGCAGCATGTTTTTTTCGCCCTTTTGCTCAATAAGAACTTGAGCACGGGTAAGAAAAAGAGCGGCCATCGCTTTCGCGCTGTAGGGAGTTTCAACCTTTTTAGGAACAATCCCTTTCTCAAGCTGATGTTTAAGAACGACCGCTCTTCGGTTACGAGAAGAGAGATGAAATGACAAACCAAGCAGCCTCCTAGCAAGGGCCAGCGACAACTCGCTGGCTTCATTTTCGGCAACATGATTTCCAGCAAAAGAAGCAAGAGTGGTCGCATACTCTTCTCGCTCCCGGTCAAGCAAGCCAAGCCCTTCCTTAAAAATACTTTCCCTGAAAGATGGCGCCTCAAATCGAAACAACGGTGCTTCCTGAGCCATCAGCCCAAAACTTAGAAGCACAGAGAGGTAGACTTGCCCAAACATGAAACGCATGGATATCTTTCCAAACATGATCACGAACGCAAGCGCCAAGGAGGCGATCCGATATCAAATGCGTCAAAAGATTCGCGAAATGAGCTCAAAGCAAAAAGAAATCGAATCAAAATCCATAGCAGATCAACTTTCATTTTCCCCTGGAGAAAAGGTCGCGTTTTTCTCCCCACTCCCCTCCGAACCCAATTTATTTCCGTTGGTTGCGCGATTTCCAGAAACAGTCTGGTTCCTTCCAAAACTTATCGACGACAATCAAATGATTTTCATCAAACACGAAGGGGATCAACACCTACAAAAAGGCCCCTACGGGATTCTTGAGCCAACCGGAAAACAATCATGCTCATCGTTCACCACGATCCTCTGCCCCGGTCTTGCCTTCACTCGTCATGGGAAGAGACTTGGCCACGGGGGTGGATACTACGACCGCTTCCTTGCAACACAATCTAAGGCTAAAAAGATCGGGATCTGCTTTCATTGTCAAATTGTTGATGAAATTCCCATGGAAGATCACGATATCCTCTTAGACGAAATCATGACAACTCGGGAGCAATGATCATTTTAAAGGGTGGAATCGACACACGAAGCTTTTGAGAACTTTCTGTCCGACCAAACAGTGAACCTCTCGCTTCAGTATCGGTTTTGATCACGTGATAGGAATGATAAGAGAAGCTTTCACCAGGCTTTAGGTGCGGATTTTCTCCCACGACCCCATGTCCTTCAACAACCAGAACATCCCCATCAAGGTCTCTAAGAATCCATTTCCGACTCTCGATAATCACCGATTCGTGAGAATCATTAATGATCGTTAGAAAATAAACGTAAGGATAGGGACGATCTTGCGGAGCATCCAAATGAGGCATCAATACCACTTTGTCGACATTGACTCTCAATCCAGACAATTCCCTAAACTCGTTGGACACCCGTGAAGGGTAACGCTTCTCAGAGTGATCACAAGCTCATCCCTTTCGAGAGAGAGCCGCTCAGACTGAAATAAACTTTGCTCCCATTCATTTTAAACCCTCCCGAAGCCTTGCCCCGCCAAGCAAGAGCGTTTATTGATTTACAAGAATGACACACTCCACTGCCCTCACCATCGCAGGGTCTGACTGCTCGGCTGGCGCTGGAATACAGGCCGATCTAAAAACATTCTCGTCTTATAAAATTCACGGGATCACAGCCTTGACCTGTATCGTTGCTGAGACCCCAGCTACCATTCAAAGTATTCACCCTCTCCCCCTCTCCGTTGTAAGGGATCAACTTGAACTCTTACTTGAAACCTATCCCATTGGCGCAATTAAAACTGGGATGCTCTATTCCGAGGCTCATATCCATCTCATCTGCGATCTTCTAGAGGCGCATCCCGCTCCGATTCTTGTTGATCCGATCATGACGGCCTCGACCGGAGACAAGCTTCTGCTTGAGGGGGCTCGCCACGCAATGATCGAACGACTCCTTCCTCTTTCGAGTTTTCTCACGCCCAACATCCCCGAAGCTTGCCAACTTCTGGGGCGTCAAATCGACACCTGCACGCAACAGCAGGAAGCCGCTCGTGAACTCGCCCAACAATTTCAAGTAGGTTGCTACCTCAAAGGAGGCCACAGAATTGACCAAGGGCAACACCAAGATTTCTTTGCCTACGAACAATCTCTTTATTCATTTCAATCACCACACCTTGAAATACAGCAAAGCCATGGAACAGGTTGCACCTTTGCCGCTGCTTTCACCGCAGGCCTCGCTCAAAAAATGACACCCAAAGATGCCGCCGCAAGCGCGCATCAATTCACCCTAGAAGCTCTCAAAGAATCACTTTCTTGGAAAATTCCAGGGAAGGAGCAAAGAATTCACCATCTCAATCAAACTCAGAAAAACCCGCCAACCCCCTAGGATTTTAGACGAGCCGCTTTGATTGTATTCTTAATTAACATCGCGATTGTCATCGGACCAACACCACCCGGAACAGGAGTGATTTGCCCACATTTAGCAGCAACTTCATCAAAAGCAACATCGCCACAAAGGCGATAACCTTTCGCTTTGGATGAATCCTCAACACGATTGATTCCAACATCAATAACTGTGGCTCCATCCTTGACGAATTCAGCCGTAATCATTTCGGGACGACCAACTGCAGCGACCAAAATATCAGCCCGGCGACAAACCTCCGCTAAATTCTTCGTTCGAGAATGAGCGACTGTCACCGTCGCATCGGCACCTCGAGCCATTAACAACAAAGCCATCGGTTTTCCGACAATCATACTCCTTCCAACAACCACCACCTCCGCTCCATTAGTCTCAACACCTGCTGCTTCGATTAATCTCATGCAGCCAGCGGGCGTGCACGCCACAAAGCCGGTTGGATCCTCAAGAGCCAGTTTGGCCACGTTTTCAGGATGAAAACCATCAACGTCCTTGGAAGGATCAATCGCACGAATAATGGCATCTTCATCAATTTGTGGAGGAGGTGGCGACTGCACTAAAATTCCATGAATCAGATCGTCATGGTTTAACCTTTCCACAACCTTTAGCACCTCTTCTTGTGTCGCCTCTTTTGATAAGACGATTTTTTCTGAATGCATTCCTAGTTCTGCACACTTGCGAACTTTAGAAGAAACATACACCTGGCTTGCTGGATCATCTCCAATCAAGACGACCGCCAATCCCGGCTTGATTCCACGAGCCTGCAGCTCTGCTAACTCGGTTGCGCACTCACTGATCACTTCAGCAGCGACTTTTTTCCCATCTATCGTCTTAACCATGATATCATTTTGAATCGATTATTTCCCGCCGAGCAGATCCTCTAAAACTTGCCCGTAATGTTCAAACCCTTCTTCACTAAGTTCATCGGGCACCGCTAGAGGATCTAGATAGGTGATGATCGCCTTACTAAAAGGTTTGGGAATCTGAAAACGATCCCAAGTCTTCAATTGCCAATAGGATGAAAACTCAATTTTAAAAGGTCGGATCTCGCATCCCGTCATTTGAGCAACTTTGATGACTCCGGGCTTCACTTTTAGTCGCGGTCCTCTCGGTCCATCAGGAGTGATGACAACATCGCTCCCAGCCTGGACTGCTTTCCTCAGGGCAACTAAAGCCGCAACACCTCGACGGCTACTTGACCCGTGAACTGCATCAAACCCAAAAACTCCAACGACCGACCCCAAAAGAACCCCATCCTTACTGGCACTCGTCAAAACCACGCACTTTCTTTTAGGAAAAACTTTTCTCCATAAATATGGCGCAACACAGATCTGTTGATGCCACAGCACATGAATGATTGGCACCTTAGAAACACGCAAGGAATCGAGCTCTCCTTTCATTTCGACTCTGAGGGTCATTCCAAGCAAACGCGTCAACCATCCTAAGAGCCGACCCATAGACCTCGCCTTTCGGCTTGTATGAATTTCACTACTCTTTCTCACTTTTTAATCGAGGAATCCTGTTCCGACTAGAGTCTCAACCAAATACTGCTGCCGAGATAACTTCTCGAGATAATAGTCGTAGCGCTCTGCTCTGGGATCGCAGAACGATTCGTCGTCTAATAGGATCAACCGTTTGGTCAACTCCGAATAGCTGATATATTGGCCCATCTCACGAAAGTAACTCACTGCCGCATGAAAAACAGCTCCCATGGCAGGCCCTTCATCATTCAAAAATCGACAAGCCGGGACACCTGTAACATCAGAAATCAGTTGTCGCCAGAAAGCACTCTTAGAACCACGACCAGCGATTCGGATTTGCTGATATTCAAGACCCAGCTCAATCATTCGATGAAACCCAAAAGATAAGGCGATCGCGATCCCCTCCAAGGTGGCTCTCGCCACATTACGCGGCTTAAAATTGCGCGTCGTAATTCCATGGAACACTCCTTCTTCATTGCCCTGCCGCGAACCATACCCAAGAGGAACGAAGAGAAGCCCTTCACCACCTAAGGAAGCACTTGCTGCGGCTTGCTCCATTTCTAGACCTGACCAACCATAGTGGGTTCGAAGCATCTCCAAGGTCGCCACAGCTTTTTGTTGATTAAAATGGGACATCCACCGCCCCTCGGTGGCACACCAAAGATTTGCCTCTCCCCTTGCATCAAGGACCGGAGAATCGGCAAGCCCCCAAATTGATCCTGCAGATCGAAAATCAAGAATTGCTGTCCCCGGAAGATCAACACCGAGCGACAAAGATCGAGTCATTGCCGAACCACTTCCTAAGGCGACTCTAATTTCTCGTGATAGCCCCCAACTCTCAGCGATTTCCTTGCGAAGGACAGGCAGATGAGTCTCCTCGGGATCCATCAGAGCGGAGAGCCAATCCTTTAAACGATCATCAATGCTCTGGAGGAGCTCATGAGAATAAGTCCGCTGTGCAATATTCAAAAAACCACATTCAGAAACCTCGCCCACCTCAGCTCCTCGGTGCCCTGTTAACCAATAAGCCAAGAATTCGCGTGGGAACATCACGGACTCAATTTGATTAAAATAATCAGGATCAGCCCGCTTGGTCGCAAGCAACCTGGTAGCCGCAGAATTGAGATCAATCCGATTTCCCGTATGAGCAGACAAGCCATTTGCACCACCAAACTGAGACTCAAGATCTTTCAAAGCACCCGCAGCAGTCTTTTTCTCATCAGAATCATGAGGAGTAAGAACCTGCTGATTTTGGTCCAGAAGAACCATGTCCTTCGCCTGCGAGACGACTGACATTGCCACCACATCATCTCGAGCACTGCCGAGAGAGCCGAGACAATCATGAACAGCCTGATCCAGAGATTGGATCCAAACTTCCGACTGATTTCTACGATTCTGATCCAATAGAGATTCAAAAACCTGATGAGCACAGGAAGCTGAGGCAAGAAGGCAGCCCGAATCAAGATCAACGACAATTGCTTGCGTCATTGTCTCTCCTGATTCAACACCCAAGAAATACATAAAACTTCGGGGGCTATAAAAACCTTGCTCGAGGAAGGTGACAAGCCCGATTGACTACCGGTGGGTCTCTCTAGCAAAAGAACTCTGGATCAATCCATTGTTTGAATCTATCCTCCCGGGGAAGGTTCATGATTAAAGTCACGCAAAAAGCAACAGTTGAACTCAAATCTCTGCTCGGCCAAAAAAACGCTCCTGAAGGTAGCGGACTTAGATTAAGCGTCGAACGCGGGGGCTGCGCCGGCCTTGCCTACGCGATGCGAATTACCCTTCCACAGGATCAGGACGAAATTATCGATCTGGACGGAACTCGCTTCTTCGTTGCCTCCGATTCCCATGAATTACTTGCTGGGTGCACGATTGATTTTTGCGATTCCCTCTCAGACCGAGGCTTTAAAATCTACAATCCCAATGCCGCGCGTTCTTGCGGATGCGGCACGTCCTTTGAACCTGCGCAAGAGGATAAAAAGCCTGAATATGACCCTGCCCTCGATGGCACGAACTGTAAGTAACTGATGGCTCGCACGGAACCAGATCTTCCGCCTAAAAAAAGACCACCTCTTTACTGGTGGTTTCTTGCCAACATTCTTGCCTTAGCCTTTGCCATCACTTCTTGGCTCATTTGCTTGAATGTCTTTAGAGACCCCACGAACCCAAAAAGTTACGAATGGATGCTTAAGGTGGGAAGAATCAAACCCCTTCAAGCATTCCAACAAACAGACCTTCCAGAAGAGAGCTTTCTGAACAACCCCATCGAGTTGGAGGCTCGTTACCAGAGTTACTCCCAAGAGGACCTTAACACCCTCAATCAAGAGCTCAAACGAGCCTATCTCACAAACTTCAAAAAGGCTCCTTTTCTCACTTATGTCACGGGGAAATACAAAATCCAGAGCTTCCGCAAGTTGACTCAGAGTGACTTCCTTTTTCCTGGCATTGTGATCCAAGCACAAGCGCTCATCACTCGGGAAGAACTACCAGATCCGATCCCCTATCCCGTTTTTCTTGAATGCGTTTTCCCGACGAAACAACCCCATGAAAAATCCTTCGAGGTTGGTGACCTCCTTGAACTAGAGAAGCAACCTCTATATCCAGCGTTAATTCACGTTGAAAAAACTAAGCTAGATGAGCGTGATGCTCTGACTCTCAAGGTCATCGCCCTCCACGCGGTTGATTACACCACCCCTCAAAAGAAAACCCTGAGTATTTCTCCACCAGAAAAAGCGAATGTTGCCGCTGCAATTTCGTTTTTTAACTAGAGCACACGATATCATGCGCCGAAGGCCTCAAAACCCTCCTCCAGAAACCAGACTGGCAATCGCGTTGTCGCGAGCGAGAAGTATTTGGGAGTTCTCTTGGAAAGCGACTTTGACCATGATGATTCCTCTGCTGATTGGAATTGCTTGGTATTCTTGGCAAGCCAGTAAATTTGATTTGTCCGAAGTTGAGAAAATCCCTGCTCGCACAGTTTTAGTAGACCGGACCGGCCAAGAAATCGGCACAATCCACGGAGCAAATCGGCGCCTTGTAAGCTTTGAAGAAATTCCTGAGTTTCTTAAGACCTGTTTATTCGCGAGAGAAGATGCTCGGTTTATGAGCCACGAAGGGGTCGACCTCCGAGGTCTTGCAAGAGCCACGATTCGCAACCTCAAGGATCGGGATTTTACCCAAGGAGCATCAACCCTCTCGATGCAACTTGCGAGGAACACCTATGACCTTAGGGAAAAAAAATCCCTCAATCGCAAATTCTTAGAAATCGCTCTCACCTACCGAATCGAATCTCGTTTTTCCAAAGATGAAATCTTAACCCACTACCTGAATCGTATCTATTTTGGATCCGGCTGCAGCGGTCTAGAAGAAGCTGCTCTCACCTATTTTGGTGTTTCAACAGCAGAACTAAACCGGGGCCAATGCGCCCTACTTGTCGGGATCATCAGGGCTCCTCACGCATGTAGCCCCCGCCGGAATCTTGAAGGTGCCCTCAAACAAAGAAACGAAGTTCTCGAACGACTTCTAACAACCGGAGAAATTTCGGGTCCTGAGATGCGCGAAATTCGAGAAACTCCACTCAACCTCATCAACTCTGCACCCAAAATCACCGAGACGAGCCACGGAGCGAGAGCCCTTCGCCGCCCACTCGAAATTGTCTTAGACGAATCCCAAATCACTGAAGGAGGGCTCACGGTAAAAACCTCGATTGATTTCAAACTCCAGCTAGGACTTGAAGACTTAATCAAAAGCCTGCCCCTCCCTCAAGACTGCCAAATCGCCTCTCTCGCTTTAGATCCTAGAAATGGAGATATTCTTGCCGTCGTCGGCTGTCGAGAAGCACGCCCAACCGGGTTTAATCGAGCGCTCGATTCTCGCCGAGATTTAGGACCAAAAATGATTGAACCTCTCATCTCCACAGCAGCATTGGAACGAGGCCACGTTCCCATTTCGAACAACCCTGTTGCCACTGGAAGGCAACTTCATACAGACGACGCCGTGAAACTCATGAGGCGCTTTGGGTTTGAAGGCAGCTTTGGTCAAGGCGATGATCTCTATCGTGGATCTGTAAGCGCTTCTCTGCTGGAGCTGGCAACTGCCTACGCAACAATTCTTGAGAATGGCGCCCGTCCAGCTCCGGTTTTTGTCCGCCAAGTCGCCAAACAAGAACGAGTGTTATTTAGCCGACCACCTGCATTTTTCCCAGCTTTCTCCAACCATGCGACCCCAAAAAAGATCCCTCGCATTAGCCATGGTTTTTCTCTTCCTCAGACAGACTATTGGATGGCAGGGCTTCTTGCAGACCGAGTGATTATTCTATGGATTGGATACGACACGCCAAAAAAGTTCTCAGTGGGTCCAAGTTTCGCATCAAAGCTTCAAAAATCCTTTGAAAATCTGCTCAAATAAAGTTTCGACAAAACCGAGTCTCCCACCTCATCGACGGGTTTTCGCTGCTCATCTTCAAACTCCCGAACAGCGTCATACTCAAAGCAGCCCCTTAGTTTTGAGATTTCCGAACTCCGCTTAAATTCACATTTAGCAGCGCTCAAGACTTGAACAGCTCCAAATCAGGTTCAACACTTCACCCGCATGTGGAAAGGCCGATTTTCAAAAACCACCGCCGACCTCCTTCAACAGTATGGGGAATCTGTTTCCTATGATTGGCGGCTTTACCCTCACGATATCGCGGGATCGATTGCCCACGCTCGAGCGCAATTGAATGCGGGACTTCTCACTCAGGACGAGTTCGAGCAAATCGAAAATGGCCTCAGGCAAATCGAAGCGGAGATTACGGAAGGAACTTTTGAGTTCTCGATTGAACTGGAAGATATTCACATGAATATCGAAAGTGCTCTGACCGAGAGAATTGGAGCTGCAGGAGCAAAACTTCACACCGCGAGATCGCGCAACGATCAGGTCGCTACGGACACTCGCCTTTATTGCCGGGCCTCCATAGACACCCTTCGCGAGTTGATCTGTGATCTTCAACGCTCTTTAGTCAATCAAGCGGAAACTCACGCCCAAACCATCGTCCCGGGATACACCCACCTACAAAGAGGTCAACCTGTCACGATTGGCCACCATTTGTTAGCATACGTCGAAATGCTTGCTCGGGATAAAGAGCGATTGAGTGACGCTCGCAAGAGAGTCAATCAATGCCCGCTTGGATCTGGGGCACTTGCTGGCTCAACAATCAATTTAGACCGAGCCGCCATTGCTCAAGAACTTGGATTTGAGAGCATCACCCATAATTCGATGGATGCGATTTCAGATCGTGATTACATCGCTGAACTTTTATTTAGCTTCTCACTCATCGGTGCTCACCTTTCACGGCTTTCCGAGGATCTCATCCTTTGGTGTTCCAGTGAATTTGGATTTATCACACTCTCGGATGCTCACACCACGGGGTCTTCTCTCATGCCTCAGAAGAAGAACCCTGATATTTGCGAGTTAACAAGAGGGAAAACTGGCCGACTCTACGGCAACCTCATGAGCATTCTCACTGCCCTCAAAGGTCTTCCACTGACTTACAATCGAGATTTACAAGAGGACAAAGAACCTCTCTTTGATTCAATCGACACCCTCACCCTAGCCCTCAAAATCAATACTGAAATGATTGAGGCCATGGAAATCAACACGCAAGAATGCCTCAATGCCGCTTCTGACCCTCTCCTTTTAGCCACTGATCTTGCAGATTGGTTGGTCAAAAACGGAGTCGCATTTCGGAGCGCGCATGAACTCGTCGGAAAGGCAGTCGCCGCTTCTCTACGTGAGGGCGTCCCGCTCGATCAATTGGATCTTACAACGATTGATCCCGTCTTCACTTCCGAAGCCTCGAGTGTTTTCTCACTTCAAAAAGCTCTTGAGGCGCGGACCAATACAGGAGCCCCTTCCTTTAAGAACGTCAAAGAGGAAGCCGATCGCTGGACTCAATTACTTCAAGAGTGATTTAGCCATCTCGCGAGCTTCAAGACCTTCCCCTCCTCCGAGCATTCGCACAAGTTCGTCAATACGCTGCTCACCGGTCACTTCGGTGATCTTGGAAAGTGAGCGCCCCCCTTCGACAGTTTTCTCAACCAAGAAATGTTGATGAGCCACCGCTGCAACTTGGGGGAAATGCGTAATTGCCACCACCTGATGGCGTGTTCCTAAGCTAGCCATTTTCTCCCCAACAACACGAGCGATCTCACCACCGACGTTTGCATCAATTTCATCAAATACCATCAGAGGGGTAGAATCTTGATTAGCGAGGGCATTTTTGACCGCCAACATCACTCGAGAAATCTCGCCACTCGAGGCAATTTGGCGCAAGGGCTTGAGCGGCTCTCCAGGATTTGGACCAAAAAGATATTCAACAGTATCGAAGCCATTGCCCCCTGGTGTATCACGAGCAACCACTCCAACTTCAAATTCGGCCTGCTTAAAACCCAAGTCAATCAGATGCTTCCGAATATCAGAAGCAAGCAACGGAGCATTTTTTTCCCTCTCGCCCGACAACTTGCGCCCAAGACGACGAAGATCCACAAAAAACTCGTCAGCTTTGCTTTTTAAGTCAGTGAGAAATTGCTCCCGATTTTCGGAATTCTCAAGACGCCTTCTTGAATCATTGGCGTGCTCCATCACATCCTCGATACAGGGGCCATACTTTCTCTTTAAATCGGTTAATTGATTATAACGTTCCTCAACCTCGTTGATTTCGACAGGATCAGTATCAAGCTCATCGAGATATCGAGTTAGGTTTCTCTCCAGCTCTTGGATCTGAATCGACGAGCTCTCAACCTCATCTACAGTGTCCGCCAGCACAGGATCGATTCGGCGCAATTCAGACAGAAGGCGTTGCAGCTCTTCTAAATGAGGGGCAATGCCATCACTCAACACCCCGACTGCTTTTCCAGCAAGCTCGGCTAGGCGGTGAGCGTTCCTTGTGCGTAGATATCGCTCTTCAAGGATCTCTTCCTCACCAGACTGCAACTCTGCAGCATCAATCTCATCGACCTGAAATCTTAAAAGTTCTCTTTCTTGATTACTGATTTCTCTTTCAGAACGAGCAAGCTCATACTCGTCACGCGCTCTCACCCAAAATTCCCACACCTTCCGGTAGCGAGCCAGATCCTGCCCTAAATCGCTGTAGGCATCTAAGAGGGACAATTGCCGCTCAGGAGAGAGTAAAGATTGATGTTCGTGAGGACCATGCAAATCAACAAGGAAGCACCCGATTCGTTTCAGAACACCCAGAGTCGAGGCTCCATTATTCACAAATTGTCGATTACTCTGAGAGCCAATCACTCGTCGGATAATCAATTCGTTATCTTCACAAGGATCAAGGCCGGAATCCTCGAGAACTTGATTCACAAGACTGACATCTTGGAGTTGAAAAATCGCCTCCACACTACACTGACTTTCTCCTGTGCGAATCATTCCTTTGTCGGCCCGCTCCCCTAAAATGAGCTTGAGGGCCCCAACAATAACCGATTTACCGGCACCTGTTTCTCCCGTGACTCCAACCAAACCTCCGCCAAGATCCCATTCGAGGTGGTCCACAAGGGCGAGATTCTTAATCTTAAGGAGAGTGAGCATTCGGATTTTGCGGTGAGTGCCCTATTATGCAACTCTACGACGACGATGCAACCATGAGCAGAAGGAGCAAAACAAAATCTCACCAAAGCCGGCTCCTTTTTCTAGGAACCTCAACATCAGTCGGTGTTCCAGTCATTGGCTGTGAGTGTGCAACATGCCAATCAGAAAACCCAAGGGATCGACGCACAAGATCTTCGATCTTTCTCGAAGGACCATGGGGCAATCTCTTAGTTGATACTGGCCCTGATCTTCGAGAACAGGCCCTCCGCGAAAAAATCTCTAAGGTCGATGGCGTTCTTTACACCCACGAACATGTCGATCATGTCGCCGGATTTGACGAACTTCGGGCCTTTTGCTGGAACCGAGAGCTGCCTCTCCCCCTCTACGGATCTGCTTCTACAATTCAGGGCCTCATGAGAATGTTCCCATGGGCTTTTTCGCAACACCAACCTCAACAAGGCTACGTTCAACCTGATGCCCGAGTTTTCGACCAAACCTTTGACTTTAATGGTCTCAAAATCACCCCGATCAAAGTCATTCATGGGACCATCTGCACCCATGGCTTTCGTTTCAACCATCAATCTTTTGGCTCGATCGCCTATTTGCCTGATGTGAAGTCCATTCCCACCGAGTCGCTTGATTTACTCCAGGACCTGAGTATTTTAATTATCGATGGCCTTCGCTTTGAAAGCCACAAAACGCATCTATCAGTCCCCGAAGCCTTAGCCGTGATCTCAAAAATACGTCCGAATCGTTCGATTCTCACCCACCTTTCTCACGAACTGAGTTGGGAGCAAACAAACGCAGAACTTCCTGAGCAGGTTTCACTGGCCTACGACGGGCTTTCTCTTACCTTTCCATGATGATCATCTCTTTTTTCGGGCTTCTCTTTTTGATCATGACGGCCGTGATCGAGGCTAATCCTACCCCGATCGCTCCTGAGCAAGTTCTCGTCGTCTACAATCAAAGCGTAAAGGAGGCAAAAGAGCTTGCCGAGTTCTATGCGGTAAGCCGCCAAATCCCCCCCTCAAACCTGATTGCGCTCTCATGTATCGACAAGAACACGATCGACAGAAAGGCATACAACGAAGAGATCCGTGACCCTTTGCGCAAAACCATTTTGAGCGCTGGCTGGTGGGAACTAGAAAAAAACGATCAGGGGATACTGGCTCCAACCAAATCATCGATCCGTTGTCTCGTGACTCTCAAGGGCCTTCCTTTAAGAATTAAACGAGAAGCTATTGAGGATGAGCAAAAAACGACAAACACACCCCACGCAGACAAGAATGAAGCCGCCGTCGACTCTGAACTCTCCTTACTAGGAGTGATTGATTACCCACTCGGAGGGCCACTTCCCAATCCCTATTTCAACAAGGAAGCGGCATTTGTTGATTTAAAAAATGACTACCAATTACTCGTAAGTCGGATCGATGGCCCCTCTTTTGATCATTGCCGACGAATCATCCTAGATTCCCTTGAGGCTGAAAAAAAGGGACTTTGGGGGAGAACATATATCGACGAAGGAGGCCCTTACAAACTTGCTGACCAATGGATGGAAGCCCTCACCGAAGCAAGTCTCAACGCAGGCATTCCAACAATCACCGATCGCACAAAAGACACCTTTGTCACAAACTATCCGATGACGGACGCCGCTTTTTATTTTGGCTGGTACACCCTCCATTGCAATGGGCCTTTTCTAAACCGGGAAATGAAGTTTAAGCCAGGGGCCATCGCCGTTCACCTTCACTCTTTTAGTGCGGCGCAACTTACAAACCCAGCTCAGAACTGGTGTGCTGGGCTCATCGACCGAGGTGCCTGCGCAACAATTGGCAACACCTGGGAACCTTATCTAGAGATAAGCCACAACTTTGAAATCTTCTTTGACCGTCTTTTGAAGGGATACTCTCTCGTGGAGGCTAGCTCCATGGCGATGAATGCGATCTCATGGCAAAACATCGTCATTGGAGACCCACTCTATCGCCCTTTTACAATCAGGGCATCACAAGTCACTGATTTCAAACAAGATCTTGCTTTTAAGGCTCTTAGACTCGCCCAGTCAAAATGGCCCGATCCTCTCATGCGATCTCAAGAACTCGCTCAAGCCAGCCTTCGAATGAAAGAGGGATCCATCGAGGAATTCTTAGGTTACCAAGCTCTACAAGAAGACAATATCGACCTCGCGACCTCCTCATTTAGAAAGGCTGAGCAGCTCTTCAAGAATCCGGCAGACAAGCTTCGACAGCATCTCAATCTCGTTGAAATCAAACGTCGCAATAAAGATCACACAGACGCACTAGCTCTCCTTCGCTCAGCAGAGAAATCCTTTAAGAAAATCCCAGAAGCAACGGCCATCAAAGGCCTCATTACAATTCTTGACCCCCCGGCTCCCCCACCCGCAAGAAGTAAAAAATGAAATGGTCTATCAAAAACTTTTAGAAATCACATCCCCACCCTCTGTTACAGATTCCCCCCTTCCGATCTCGGTTGAGCGCCCCACTCTCCAGTCGCTCTGGTTTTCCGGACGTCTCCCAAGGGAGTTTCATGACCTTCGAGGAAGATCGGTTCAGATAATCGACCCTGGTCAATGGAATCAAGATCTTGGCCCAGACTTCCTTGGTGCCACCATTCAAATTGATCATCGTATTGTCAAGGGCCCCATTCAGATTGTCCTAGACTCTCAACAATGGGCTTTATCTCAAGCCCATCACCTTGAGATTTCCAAAAAACCAGTCTTACACCTCTCGCTCAATGACATCCCAGCACGAAGGCTTCAAGACAGGCAAACTACTTGGATTCAATTAAAGCCAGAACAAGTCCAACAGGCACTTGGGCATTTGAGACTCAATGGCCACCTATCCCAATCAAAGCGCTGCTTTGCACCCTTCAAGCATCTCTCTCAAAAAGCGATTGATGATCTGCTAAAACAAGCAGCGCTTCACCGCGCGCAAACGAAACACAATTCTTTTTACAAAACGGCCGCGCTTCACGGATTTGACCAAGCTCTTTGGGAAAGCTTTGCTGAAACTCTTGGTTACTCAAAAAACCAACTTCCGATGCGATTCCTTGCACAGAGGATTCCCTTAAAAAAACTCAGATCTCTTCCCCAACTAGATCGCGAAGCCATTCTTTTTGGGGCTGCAGGTTTCCTTTCCCCTGACCTTTATCAAAAATGTCCTGCGGATTCTCAACGTTGGATTACCAGGCTTTGGCAACGATGGTGGACACATCGCTATGACTTTGATTTTTCAGCACACCAGATCCTTTCTTGGTCCAGTCATTCCATACGACCATGCAATCACCCCCACCGACGAATTGCCGCGCTCGCCGCAATCTCCAGTTCAATAGACGAGCTTGTAAGCCAGGCCCAAAAAGATCCTCCATTTAGAGCTTTTCGCAAAGCAATCCATCAACTCACAAACCCCTTTTGGGACTATCACTACACTCTCACGTCAAAAAGAACCGCTCGACCGATTAAGCTCATTGGCAAAGAACGCTTAGAGGACTTCTTAATCAATCACCTTCATCCATTACACGCTCACAAAAGAGACTCTTTTTTTGAGCTCAAAGCATCATCGCTCAGCCAAAAAGTAAGACAATGTTCTCGATACTTATTCGGCTCTGTCGACGACGCCCAAAACCACCTGACACACCTGTGGCATCATCAAGGGATCTTACAAATCTCTCAGGACTTCTTGATCGCTCATCCTGACGACCACAACGATGCCGCCTTCCCAAAACATCTAATAGAATGGAAAGTCAATGACTGAACTAGAAGCTCTTATTACTCTGAACCAATTACCAAAAATCGGTCCTATCAGAATCCGCTCGCTCCTCGATCGATTCGGCTCGGCAACCGACATCTTAGATCAAAACCTCTCATCCTTAACTTCCACCCCTGGAATTGGACCAGAAACAGCACATTTCATTACTCACTGGGAGGAGCACTCTGACACCAAAAGCGAGATCTCTCTTGCGAACCAGCGTGAGATTCAAATTATTTGCCAAAAGGATCCATCATACCCCGCAACACTTCGGCAATTTCCTGATGCTCCAGTGATTCTCTACGTTTGGGGAAACATCCTCCCCGAAGATACTGAATCGATTGGCATCGTAGGTTCTCGTAAACTCACTCATTACGGCCGAGAATCCGCCCGTAAGCTTTCTTTTCAACTCGCAGGAGCTGGCCTCACAATCATCTCGGGTCTTGCTCGAGGAATCGACACCGCTGCTCACGAGGGAGCCCTTGCAGCTAACGGACGCACCATTGCCGTGATTGGCTCGGGACTCCTGCAGATCTACCCTTCCGAGAACATCGCTCTTTGCGAAAAAATCACCAATGGACAGGGGGCGATCATTTCTGAATTCCCCCTAAAAACACCTCCAAGCAAACAGACATTTCCTCAAAGGAATCGGATTGTTGCTCACTGGTCGCAAGGTCTTCTAGTGGTAGAGCGTCCAAAGCGATCAGGATCTCTCATCACGGCAAATCTTGCTAGCGAAGCAGGACGCACGGTCTATGCCGTTCCTGGACCAATCGATCGCCCGACATCAGCTGGCTGCCACGAACTCATTCGAGACGGAGCGACGCTCATTACCGATGGCTCCCAAATCCTGGATGATTACGGATTTTTCCCAATAAGGTCTGGAAACCATGGAACGCAACCTTGCGAAAGCGGTAAGCAAAAGATCAATCTCCCCGAAGATGAGCAAACTCTTCTGCAAGCACTTTGCCACGAACAACAGCATATCGATGAACTCGCTCTCAAGACAACATTGTCTCCGAGTCTCATTTCTGTTCTCTTAATGAAACTTGAACTTAAAAGACTCGTCTCGAGCCACCCGGGCCAACGATATAGCATTCGACATTCGTAGAAATCATCGAATGACCATGACCTAGGAGGTGGCTGACGAAATGCAGCAGAGCATCATAATCTGATCCCCATCTCATCAAATCATTTTTCATTTTGGGCTCTTGCCTCACACCAAGAGTCATCTACCCTTCTTACGTGTTCGAATTTACTATTTTCCGAATTCCAGTGCGTGTTGAACCATGGCATTGGCTAATTCTTGCACTTCTAGGCTCTAACATGGGCAGCTTCGAATCGAGAGCAGGTATTTTATCCCTCTTGATTTTTATGCTCGCTGGTTTTTTTTCCATTCTCATTCACGAGCTCGGCCACGCATTAACGGGAAGGAAATTTGGCGCCATCGGAACCGAAGTGGTTCTCCACGGCATGGGAGGAGTAGCTATTTTCCCCCAATCAAATTTCACACGCCTCCAGAGCTTCTTAGTCACATTTGCTGGCCCAGCAGTTCAGCTTCTTTTAGGTTTTAGCGCCTACTTTCTTCTGGGTTTTACTCAAGTTGGAACGATTCAAGGATTCAACGAGTTTCTTGCCTCACTCATGTTTGTCAGTATCTTTTGGGCACTTCTAAATTGCGTGCCTGTATGGCCCCTTGATGGTGGACAAATGCTCGGGGCCATTCTTGGCCCCAGAAAAGAGGTTTTACTCCATAAAATAAGCATGATCAGCGCGATTCTTTTGGCCCTTTTTGCTCTCAGCAATCAAATCCTCTTCGGAGCACTTTTGATGGGCTATTTTGCCTACACCAATTATCAACGCTATCAGATGATCACCAATTGGCGTCGCTAGGATCTACTGAGAGAAAAGGAGTCGAACTCCTGCAAAAATTGAAAATCCGACAATCATCCATTCAAATAAGCGTTGGGAGATCAACACCAGAAGATATTTCCCAAAGAAAACTCCCATCAAGATCACCGGTATGAGCTTGAGATTCAGAAGCAAACTTTCCCCGGTGGTATAACTGAGCCCTCCCATAAATGGGAGTTTGATGATATTGATCAAAAGAAAAAACCTCGCTCCAATCCCAATGAGCTCCATTTTTGGCATCCGTTTTGTCAGGAAATAAAGCTGGAAAACCGGGCCAGCTGCATTGGCAACCATCGTTGCAATTCCAGCGAAAGCTCCCGCAATCAATCCAAATTCGCGAGAGTTCGCTAGCTGATCAAAGATCCCGGCTGAAGATCGTCGCACGAGTTGCAAAGCAACCATAAAAAGAATCAAGCCCCCAATGACGGGTTTTGCCCACT
>Ga0181590_10001857_pt1 | contig 17748 bp, 19 predicted proteins | sample 071ome_34_FD_132446 | JGI IMG/M metagenome (GOLD analysis project Ga0181590, IMG submission 132446) | Coastal salt marsh microbial communities from the Groves Creek Marsh, Skidaway Island, Georgia - 071411BT metaG (megahit assembly) | ecosystem: Environmental > Aquatic > Marine > Intertidal...
CAGGTACATCAGGTACCAATGGTGCTAGTGGAAACAATGGTACATCAGGGGCATCTAGGACTTCTGGTACATCAGGTACATCGGGTACATCAGGTTCTTCAGGAGCAAATGGTAACTCAGGAGCATCTGGTACATCAGGTACATCGGGTACATCAGGTTCTTCAGGGGCAGCAGGTAATTCAGGAGCTTCTACAACGTCAGGGACATCAGGAACATCAGGAACAAGTGGTTCTTCAGGTGTAACACCATCTTCAGGTACGAGTGGTATCAGTGGTGGAGTATTTGGAAACTATCCTAACTACTTAGTAAAAACTGTAAACGGTTCAACGGTAACATCAGTTGGAGCATGGACAGATTCTTCAAATAACCTTACAAGTAATACGGGTGTGATACGTACAGCAACAGGTAACGCAGGAGCACCAGCGTTCTCATTCGGTGGTGACACAAACACAGGTTTCTATCGGTCTTCGTCTGATGAAGTGTCATTATCATTGGGTGGTGCTAGAGAATACCTGTTCAGATTGAATGGTTCTGTCGGAGACTTCCACGCTACGGGTGATGTTATTGCATATTCATCAACTGCGTCTGATATTAGATTAAAAGAAAATGTTGAAAATCTTGAATTAGGTTTAGAAACTATAATGAAATTAAGACCAGTATCTTACGATTGGAAACATAAAGAAGAGAAAGATAAAAAAGATTATGGTTTGATTGCTCAAGAGGTTGAAAAGGTATTACCAATATTAGTCAAAGAAAAACCATTATTATATACTGGTGAAATGGAGATATTTAAAACACTTTCATATGAAAGATTAATTCCAATTCTGATTAAATCTATTCAAGAATTGAGCGAAGAAATAAACAAACTTAAGAACCAATAATATGGCAATAGGTGGAACAAATGTTAGTTTAGCAAGTGGAATATATAATGAACTAAACGGTGGTTATGGTGGAGATATAAGTTTTTATAACGATTGTAACGCTTATTCTTGGCCTCAAGGACCTTCACCAGGTGATAATACGGTATCGTATTTTGCGTGGGGAACAAAAACAGGTGTTGACCAAGATATATTATATGGTCCGTATAATAATGGGGTGACTGCAGGATTAACAGCTAATTATAAATTTAGTTATTTCAAAAATACTTATGGTTTTTTTGACCAAGCAAACTTTGTTTTAGATTTATATATTGAAAACAATCTACCACCAGCAGGTAGAGGTGACCCACCAAATGATGTTGATGTTGATTTGGGTTTATACGACCAAACGTTAAGTTCTAATAGTATTTGTCCTATTGGTGGAAGTGCTGGGGAAAATGGAGGAACATACGGTCCAACAGATGTTAGTCAATCATTTACTTTTAATGTACAATACTTTTATGTGAGTGGTGGAATTAACTGTGGAGGTTTTGCTAATTATGGTGTTGATATTTATGTAAATAGTTCTCCCGAATATTCTGCAGGAGGATTAAATGGTCCAAATGCTATAGACTATACTATGTTTAACACTACACCTGTAAATAGTGGAAATGGCTTTAACTTTGAATTTTATTTCTCATAATATTTATATAAAGATATAAAAAAAAATAACATGAATAATACACATAACATACAATCGACAAGTTGCGGACCTTTAGGAACTGCAGATAAAATCTTAATTGAGGTTGGAGGTTTTAATATCTTAGATACCCAATGTACTGTTAATTACGCACTTATTGATAGTACAAATAAATTGACTATTGCTCGAGGATATAAGATTATGAGTGGTACTGATTATGAAAATTGGGGTCAAGATAATACATATGTAAAAAATTGGTTACTTAATCTATTAGGTATTACTGCTGCGTAATGAGTAGGTTACCCGTTCACATAGATAATATTAAATTTAGTCGTCAAGAGTTAGAATACTTAGACGACTATTTAGTTATTAAAAAATACAAAAATAGGACTAGAAAAAGTAGTGCTATGGTAATGGAACGATGGGAAGAACCTATAATTAAAAAACACGTTGAACTCCTTAATGTAAAAGATAAAGATGTTCTTGAAATAGGTTTTGGTATGGGGATATCTGCCAATATGATTCAAGAAGGTCAACCAAAATCTCATACTATAATAGAGTGTCACCCACAAGTTATAAATTACTTTATGACAACCTATGAACATCGAGATAAAATAAAACTTATACCTGATTTTTGGCAAAATGTGATTAACTCTATAGGTAAATTTGACTGTATTCTTTTTGATACATATTTAGACAAACCTGAACAATTCTTTGAGTTAGTGGACAATATACTTAGAGAAGATGGTAAGTTTACATACTTTCATTGGGAAAACTTTCATAAACAATACAGTGATTATAATGTTGAAAGATTCCCCGTACAATATGAAAAAGTATTCTATGAGGGGGGCAAAGAAAAAGGTACCTGTCAGGTACCTTTATATACAAAAACAAAAACTTCTAAGTTTAATAAGGATTATAAGATTTTTCTTCCGTAAACTCAGAACCATATTTCAAGTTAATACCCTTCTTAACCTCAGCTCTTTCATCATTTGTAAAGTAGACCGCGCGAGCCAATTCAATAAAGATGTTATCAAATTCTTTAGAACGTTCTTTATCACGAATGTCATCTTCTATAATCCATAATTTTTTATTTACATTAAGTAATTCTAAAAAATCAGGTTCCTGTATTTTCATATCGTTAAAAACGATATCATAAAGATAGTCATATTCTTTTTTTACATTAATTAACTTAGACTCATCTTTGATGAGTTCCGTTTTAATTTGGAGAATTGATAATTTGTCAACAATTTCCCCGATTGATACTTCTATTTTCATTTTAATTTTTCATTTCAAGTACTCGTTTATCAAAGTTAATCTTTTCTTTAATAAATTCAAATTGTGATTGATTTGTAATTGTACAGTCAAGTTTTAAAAACTTCAGAACTTTATTTGTGTAATGGTAGTCTGTAAAAAATTTATAAAAATCTAAATTAAAAACAGGTAAACCCTCAACAATAGGATATTGTTTTTTAAATAATTCAAAATTATCCATACTATGGAATCTTTTACCTTCATTAGTTCCAAAAAAATTATTTTGTTCTCTAACAATAGTAATTAATTTTAAGTTTGGGAATATATCACCCAACATGTTTAATTGAGTTTCAGATTCAGGTATTTTAATAATATTAACTTTACCTTCTTTATAGTTGTATGTGTCAGCAACTTTATAAAAATTCTTCTTATGATAATCGTTTGGGATATTTTCATCTAAACTCCTAACCCATAACTTAAAACCATACGCTTCGTGTGTTTTTCTAACTTTAACATCACCTGAATCATCACCAGCATGTGCTCCTAAAAATTTAAAAAATCTTGTTACAATTGAAGTACCTCCACCTGCAGACCCGGTTATTAAAGTAATCTCTCTATTAAAATCAAAGTTCTTTGATGGTTCATGTTTAATTATTTTAAAACCGTCATCAATTATTGAAATATCATAAATTGTGATATCAATTTCATATTGACTTGTTTCTCTAATATACAACCTATAATCACCATTTTTTTCTACAAACGATTGTGAATAAAGGTTTTTGGGAATTGTACTTTGATAAATACACCAATAATCACTCATTCTAATAAACTCAATTTTTGTTGAATCTGCTAGCAAATTAGTGAATGTTATTGTTTTTTCTTTAGCATTTACTGATATATCGTGTTTCATAATTATAAATTATAACAATTTATCTATTGAAGATATTACCATTTCAGGTGTAATTGAAGTGTGACATTCAAATTGTCTATCACTCCCTTTGTGTTCAGGACACCAATACCAATCTCCTCTATCAAATAAAAACATAGGATTGTTCCAACAACCGTGACAAACTGATTTATTGGTTATTCTTGTACAATTATTTGAGAACTCATGGTCATCTTCAGTAAAGTTTGAAATCATCACAACATGTTTACCCATTGCCCATGATAACCATGATAAACCACTTGATAGTCCAATTAAAAACTCACTGTGAGCAATTACATTCATAGTATTTTCTAAGGAAGTGTCCTCTAATGTTTCTGCATTTGGTACGTCATTTCCCTCTTTAGATATGTTTATAACCTGATATCCTTTTGATTTTAAAATATCAGTTAATTCAACCCACCCATTTTCGTAATTCCATAATTTACAACCTGATGTGGATGCAGTAGCAATAGCAACATATTTTTCATTATAAGGTCTGTCTTTTGGAACAAAATCAATTTTGGTCTGAATTTCAGAATAATCTAAACCTAGTATTAAACAAGCTTGTTCTTGTAGATTAACAGTATTTGGTAGTTTAGGTTCCATGTTTTTATCATAGAACCAACCAACTTTATACATTCCTGTTAAATTATTTACAGTAACACCAGGTTCAACAAATTCCAGTTCTGGGTATTTATTCTTAAATAAAAAGTTTTTGAAGGTTGAAACTATAACATGACAATTATGTTTTTTTCTAAATTCTTCAACATAGGGCATCCACGCAATATTGTCACCTAAAGATGACGAATCAATATGAATATAAACTCGTTTATTTGTAAAATCTAAATTTTCAGACAATAGCAATTTACCTTTAGAGTAAACCTCAACTCTCCAATCCATAAAATATTCAATAGATGGTTTACACCAATGATTTGGTTTCAATAACGTTTTATATATTAATTCGGATGTTTTTTCATTAAAGAATTTAATTTCAAATTCATCGTCACCATCACCAACAATTTCAACTTTAGCTCCTTGTAAATAAGTTATATTAATCTCATATTGATTCTCAATATTACCTTCAAAATTCTTAATGTATAATGATTTTGTTATTTCAGAGGTATATGGTTTTTTAATTTGAATAACCGAGTCATACATCAATTCTAATCTTTTAGCAATAACAGACCAATCAAATTTAGTTCTATCATATAATGTATTAGACCAATAATCGTTATAGCTATTAATTATTTGTAAAATACCATTTTTTACACTTTCAGTATTTCTTTCTATTTGAACAATTGATTTAATTGGTTTATAACCGGCATAACAACCAACAATAGGTAATGAACATGAAATTGATTCTAATAAAGTTAAGTTTGGATGACCGGCTTCTAACTCTGACGGATGTAGAAATATTGTGTGACTTTTATATATATCAACAAGTTCTTCATCGTTGGGGTTATTAGTTATTAAAGAAAGTTTATTGTAATCTAATAAATCAGGATTTGCGTTTAAAAAATTTTTATTATTTTCAGGACCAACTATGGTAATTGGTAAGTTTAGTTCTCTTGCTGCTTCTATTGCGTATCTAAATCCTTTTCTATCGTATGTTTGGTCATCCGCATATCCATTGTTTGCAACACATAATAATTTATGACCTGAAATATTTTGAGGTTCAGAATTGGGGGTAAAAAATAAAGTATCAACTCCGTGACTTAGATAAAATAATTTATCAGTCTCTTCAAAATAATCCACTAAAAATTCTGCGTGTGTAAAAGAGATGATTGAACCTTTTATTGCTTTTAAATTTTCATTATATACGTGTGAATTTTTACCGTGTCTTACAACATGATGGTCATGTAATGAAAATATATAAGGTATACCTCTTTCTTGGGCCATTATTGCCAAATTGGCAACATGGATATGAACAATATCAACCTCATCTGTTTTGACATCATCCAAATAATCAATGGTACATGTATGACCTAATTTTTCGAACTCTAATTTATAATTCCAAATTACTTTTTCTATTGCTCCCCATCCTTTTGGGGGTATAGATATAAGACCTGGTGTTATTTGTGATATTTTCATATTAATATTTATTAATTGTTTTAATAATTTTATCAACCTCTTCTTTTTCTAAAAACGGATGTATTGGAATGGATACAATATTATTTGCAAATTCTATGGAGTTTTTTGAACTAATTAAAAATTCATTATCATAAATTTTTGTCTGTGAAATTGCGTATGGGTAATGAATAATGGTCGGAATTCCGTTAGAATTCATATGGTTCATAAATGATTCTCTATCTGACACAACCAAATGAAAAATATGGTATGAGTGGTATGAACAATATGATGACCTTTGTGGTAAAATAACTTTTTCGTTATTTATTTCACCATAATACCTATCGGCAACCACATTCTTTTTATCGTTCCACATTCTCAAATGGTCTAATTTATGTGATAACACAATAGCTTGAATAGTATCGAGTCTATGGTTATGTCCTAATTCATCATAATGGTATTTAATACTTGAACCATAGTTTCTTAGGGATTTTAATCTTTTATAGATTTTTTCATCGTTTGTTGTTATGATACCTGCATCACCGATGGCACCTAAATTTTTACCGGGGTACAATGAATATACTGACATTATACCATCATTCCCAACATATCTTTCTTTGAATATTGTACCATGAGATTGAGAACAGTCCTCAATATAAGTAAAATCGTATTTTTTCTTTAGTTCATTTAGTCTATCTAAATTACATGGATGTCCATATAAATGAACAGCCATAACAACAACCTTTCGATAATTTTCACGATTTGTTGAAAGAAATGTTTCTAAATCATCTAAGTTTATTGTAAAATATTCATCATGGTCAATAAATCTTGTTTCAGGTTTTTCACCAGGTAAATTTCTTACCGCCAAATAATCGGCAACAAATGTATTATTTGGAATTATAACTAAATCTAAATTAGATAAATCTAAAACTTGTAAAGCTAGCTTCAATCCATCGGTACCGTTTGATACTCCAACAGCATAGTTAGACTTGAAGTATTTTGCAAATTTATTTTCAAATAGTTCTACTTTGGGACTACCAATATAATCTCCTGTGTATCCCATTTCATCAATTTCTTTTAAAACCTCATCTCTAATGGTGGACCATTGACCACCTAAATAATTAAAATGCATCTTCTAAATTTTTAGTAACTTTTAATGTAATATATTTATTTTCCAAGAAAGATAATTCATTAAAAAAATAATTCAATGCGTTATGTATTGGACTTGGTGAATTATCAAAGTTTTCAATACCATCATTTGTTATTATTTGTTTTTTTATGTCATCAAAAACAATAATTTCATCATCTTCTGTAATGAATAATGATATCCTATTTTTAGTTTTGTGTTGCCACGATGAATTTATAATAACTTGTAGTCCATCTTTGTAATACCAACTAATATTTGACCCGTATTTTTCATGTGTCTTGAGTGAAAACTCATTAAATACAAAATCAAAACTTTTTTCAAAAACATACGTTAGAATAGACAAGTCGTGTGATGATAAATCAAAAATTGAGTTAGCATCTTTTCTAGCCGGACCATCATTAGTTCGATTTAGAATTACCTGTTTAACTTTTTTATTAGTGATAATTTCTTTAATTCTTTTTACACAATCATTAAATGTATAAACCCAATCAACAAATAAATGATTGTTATTTTTTTCCATTAGATTATAAATTTTAGTTGCTTCCCTGTAGGTTGCAACTAATGGTTTTTCACACCATATTTTTTTATTAGTATATTCTGATAGTTGTAATAGAATCTCGTAATGTGATGTAAATGGTGTTATAACAAAATAAAAATCATATTCATCTGTTAACTCATTAAAGTTATCTAAAACAACATCAATTATTTTAATATTACTATAACCTAACTGTGTTAAGTTTTTATGTATAATCTTTCCCCAGTATCCATAACCGATGAGACATATTTTACTTTTTGATTTTTGCTGGATTTCCATATATAGTAGAATTTGATGGTACGTCTTTTGTAACAACAGAACCTGCACCAATAATAACATTATCACCAATAGACACAGGAAGTAACGTAACATTTGAACCTATTCTACAGTTACTACCAATAGTTGTTCTTTTCATTTCCCATGATTTTATATCTTTAGAGTCAAACAAATCATTTGTAAACATAACACCATGAGCGATAAATGTGTTCTGACCAATCTCTACACCTGAAGGTATGAAACTATGTGAACTAATAGTGCTGTTGTTTCCAATAATAACATCAGATTGAATTTCAACAAAAGGACCAATTTTTACATTGTTACCTAATGTGCAACCATACATATTTACAGGTTCTATTATTGTAACATTTTTCCCTAAGGTAATATTTTTCTTTGTTGACATACTAAGGATTATAATTACTTTATATAATAAAAATGTATATTAAAAAATACATACAAAATGATTTGTATATGAAAAAAGTTATAGTTACAGGAACAAGAGGGTTCATCGGTTTAAATTTAATGAAAGAATTAAACAAACTAGGTTATTTAACTCATGGTTTTGATGATTCATATTTATTACATGAAAATTGGGAAGAAAAATTATTATTAACACTTAATAGTCTTAATTATGATGCAGTATTTCATGTAGGTGCTTGTTCTGATACCTTAGAACAGGATGTTAATTACATGATGGTTAGAAATTATGAATCAACTAAAATTATAGCGGATTGGTGTAACAAAAATAATAAACCATTAATATATTCATCATCTGCTGCAAATTATGGAATTAATAATAGGTATCCATCTAACCTATATGGTTGGAGTAAATATATTGCCGAGGATTATGTAAGATTAAATGGTGGAATTGGTCTAAGGTATTTTAATGTCTATGGGCCAGGTGAAGAAAATAAAGGAAAAATGGCTTCAGTTGCTTATCAAATGTTTCAAAAATTTAAAAATAATGAAAAAATTAAATTGTTTCCATTAAAACCAAAGAGAGATTTTGTGTATGTTAAGGATGTAATCAGTGCCAATTTATATGCAATAAAAAACTACGATAGTTTAAGTGGTAAATTTTACGATGTTGGTTGTGGAAATGCTCGTTTATTTGAGGATATATTAGGCCTTATGGACATAGAATACGACTATCATCATGAATCATCAATACCTAAAGGTTATCAATTTTATACTTGTAGCGATAAAAATAATTGGATGAAAGGGTGGGAACCTAAATACCAACTAGAAGATGGTATAATGGATTATTTAAATTATTTAAATTAATTATTGATGATGTAAAAACTAATAACTATTTTTTTAAAAAAATAATGAGAAAATATTACTACACAGAAAATCAACATATATGGGATGTGGACCCTATCACTGTCGGTGACGCGGTCTATTATGACCTATCAGAAGTGAGGGCTATTGGTGATTGTATATGTTCAACACCAACCTTAAGAAAACTATCTGAAGAATACGAACAAAAAATTAATGTAATATCTAAATTTCCTGAAATTTTTAGAAATAATCCCTGGGTGGATAAAAATTATCCATCTAATGGAATCAACATGACATATTTAAAAGATAACTTTGTTGTACATAATTCTTTTTATAATATTGGTAAACAAAGTGATAAAGGTGTTCAAGATAAACACAATCATATCGATATTAGACAATTTCATGCAATCAAGTTAGGATTTCAATTAGAACCTCATGAACTTGGTTGTGAATATTATCCTGACGAATTTAAACCTATTGAAGGTCTCCCTGAAAAATATGTACTGATACACCCTGTTGCTAACTGGGATTCTCGTACTTGGTCGGCTGAAAATTGGATGAGATTAACTAAAGAATTAAACGATAGGGGTATTGCGGTTGTCTCAATAGGTAAGGACTCAAGTGAGGTTGGTTTTTGGAACATCGATAAACCTGTATTGAATTTTGAAATTCCTTTAGGTTTGAATCTTATGAATAAAACCGATATATCCCAAGCGTGGCATGTCATTGAGAAGTCCGAATGTTTCGTAACTATGGACTCAGGATTATTACATTTAGCAGGGACAACTGATGTTAATATAATTCAATTAGGGTCATCAATAAAACCATATTTTAGAGCACCATATAGACATAATTCACAAGAATATAAATATCAATATGTCATGGGTGGGTGTGATATTTTTTGTGGTTCTAAAATGAAATATGGAATTGAAGAATGGGGGTCAATACAAGGAGTACCACCATTGATTAAATGTTTAGAAAATAAACCAACATTTGAATGTCATCCTACAGTTGATAAAGTAATAAGTGCAGTTTTAGAAATATATGGAGAATGATATAACATTTAATGTTCAATTTTATAATGGGGCATTTGTTGAAATTACTGGTGAAGAAGGAAAAGAGTATGGTGATGATTATTCGTATGAGGTTATTTTTTTAGATAATGAAACAAATAAATTAATACACTCAACAACATTAGCCGTAAACTATTGGACTAAACCTAATTTAAAATATTTCACCAATTGGAAAGTCATTATTATGCAAAATAATGTTGGTATAGTACATGAGGAAGTAATGAATCTAAATGGTAAAGAGGTACTAATTGTAATTGAGAATAAACCTTTGGGTGATAACATTTCATGGATTCCATATTGTGAGGAATTTAGGAAAAAACACAATTGTAATCTAACTGTCCAAACTTTTTTTCCTGACCTTTTTGAAAAATCATATCCTGAAATAAAATTTCAAAAAACTTATACAACAAATTTAAATGACCCACAATATTATGCTAGTTATAAAATTGCATATGGTTTTAGTGATGGTGAAGTTAAAGAGTTTATGGCGTTTATAAATAAAAGTAAAGGTAAGTTAAATTATTATCCTTTTGCTAAAATACATAAACCTGATGAAACTCCAAATCACCCCGCCTTACAACCGCTACAAAAAATGGCATCTGATATTTTAGGTTTAGAACATAAAGAACTTAGACCTAAATTTATAGTAGAAAATGAAGTTAGACCTATTGAAAAAAAATACGTTTGTATTTCTGAGTTTGCGTCAGGTAAATTAAAAATGTGGAGTAATCAAGTTGGATGGCAGACTTTAGTCGATGACCTAAAACGAAGAGGATTTGAAGTTGTGTCTATTTCAAAAGAAAAAAGTGATTTAAAAAATATTACTAAAAGAAATGGTAATTATTCTCTTTTAGACCGTATTTGGTATCTTAATCACTGTGAGTTCTTCATTGGTGTATCATCAGCACTTGCGTGGCTTGCTTGGGGTTGTAATAAAAAAGTTGTCATGATTTCAGGTATTACACACAAGTGGAATGAGTTTCAAGAAGATAATATTAGAATAATAAATGAAGATGTTTGTCACGGTTGCTGGAATTCAAATCAACACTGTGATAAATTTGCTCAGTTTTTATCTGATTTTTGCCCTGAAAATAAAAGATGGGAATGTAGTAGAAAGATTTCACCAAAAATGGTAATAAACCAATTATTAGAGAATAATTTAATATAGAATGAATAATTTTAATAAAATAAATCACCATCTATCATTTTGTAGAGGACCTATGGTCCACATATGGTCAGAAGAACTACAATGGTATCTATTAGAAATATACGAATCTTTTGCCGGTGATTGGTCACTTGTACAATATGCATGTATGAGACCATTTACGTGGTATAACTATTTTGCAAAACAAACTAGAAACAAATTCAGAGTAAAAATTTTAGGTATGATAAATGATGAAATTGTAACACTAGTTGACCACACATATAATGATACAAATGAAAATGTGTTGTTAAGATTTACAACCGATTCATATGATGAGACAAAAATTTGGGCTCAACAGGCAATTAAATTTATGAAAGAAAATCAATCTAATGTTACTGTTCAATCAAGATTTGCGGATAGATTATTAATTGATTTTCCCGATAGTAAAGTAATATTTACTAAAGATGCAAATTTAAATTGGTTTGAATCATTAGATTTTTATGCGTCATATGATATTGGTAAATTTCATATTCTAAAAACACCATTAGGTGAATGGGGTGCATCACAAGGAATTTACTCTAATCACACTAGACCACAAGTTTCTAGTCACCATAAAACAGATTGGATAGGTTTATCTTCTGAAGAAATTTTTAACGATATAATGAATTTATGAGTACTATAATAGGAATACATTTTGGGGGTCATGATTCTTCAGTGGCTGTAGTAAAAAATGGTAAAATTCTATTTGCTATGGAAGAGGAAAAATTTACAGGTATAAAGGCAATTTGGACCACATGGCAAAAACCACAAAGAGGGTTAGAGTTTATAAAAAATAAATTTAATATTGATTTTGATAATGCAGACCACATTGTATTTGCGAATCCAAGACATTTTATTATGGAAGAGGAGATGCCTGTGAATCAAAAAGAAAAGGTTACAAGTTATTCTCATCATAAATGTCACGCCTTAGGTGCTTACTTTACATCAGGATTTGAAGGTAAAACAATAGCTTTAAGTCATGATGGACAAGGTAATAGAAGTCGTGGAAAAATTTATTTATGTGATAATGGTGAATATGAAGAAGTACACTCAACATTAATACCACAAACTGCATCGTTAGCGGGATTATGGGGTAGGTTTACGATGTTATTTGGGTGGACAATGTTAAAAGATGAAGGTAAGGTTGTTGGGTTAGCTCCTCATGGTAAATTCAATGAAAGGGTTTACAAACACTTAAAAAACTGTTTTAAATATAATGGTGATTTTTCATTTGGACCTTCTAACTTTGAGGCATTATTTGATTATATATTTAACCATATGATGTGGACTGAAAACTTTTTCAATTCATATGAAAATAGATGTGATACTGCATATACATTGCAGGTATTCACGGAAGAAATGATGGGATTATTATTGAAAGACATTCATAAAAAATATCCAGAATATAGAAATATAACATTTTCTGGTGGATTGTTTGCTAATGTAAAACTAAATCAATTTATTAATGAATTGGGATATTTTGATAACATATACATCCATCCATCTATGGGTGATGGTGGACTAGCTTTAGGTGCCGCATTATGTATGGCAAATGAACTTGGAGAAATCGAAAAACCATTAAGATTAGATAATGTCTTTTTTGGTAATTCATACACTTCAACAGATTGGTTATATCAAATGGCAAAATATAATGATAAATTAAAATATGAAGACATGACATATGAGAGGGTTGCAGAACTAATACATGAAGGTAATGTTGTTGGTATTTTTATGGGTGCAACTGAGTATGGGCCAAGAGCACTGGGTAATCGCTCAATTGTAGTTAGACCGACAGACCCCGATACTCATAAAAAATTAAATGAAAAATTAAGGAGAACTGAGATTATGCCATTTGCGCCGGCTGTTTTATCTGAAAAGTTAAATGAAGTATTTTATGCAGATAAGTCTCTTTACAGTGCAGAATTTATGACATTATGTTATAATACAAGAGAAGAATGGTTAGATAAAATTCCTGCTGTTGTGCACAAAGAAGATGGTACTGCAAGACCGCAAAATGTTATAAAAGAAAAAAATCCAACATTCCACCGTATAATTGAAGAATATTCTAAATTATCGGGTGTCCCTGTGGTATTAAATACATCATTCAATGCTCATGGTGAACCAATTAATAACTATATACATCAAGTACTAAAACATCTATTAGACGACTCTGTTGATTATATAGTTACAGAAGATTATATTATTAAAAAGATTTAATATGAAAAAAATATTAGTAATAACACCACACTTATCAACAGGAGGATTACCTCAAGTAAGTGCAAATAAAATTGAATTACTAAAAGACACTTATGATATTATTTGTGTTGAATATTCTAATATTGCACCAATTTTTAGAGTTCAAAAAGATAGAATTATTGAATCTATAGGAAATGATAAACTTAGAATTTTAGGTGAAGATAAACTTGAACTAATTAAAATCATTGAGGAGTTCCAACCGGATATTGTATCTATGGAGGAAATTCCTGAGTTTTTTATGGATGAACATATAACATCTATTATTTATAAAAAAGATAGGACTTATAAGATATTTGAAACTACTCACGATTCTTCATTCCCTGTCCATCTAAAAAGATGGTTTCCTGATAAGTTTATATTCGTTTCAGCATTCAACGCATTTAGATATTCAATGTATGATATCCCGTATGATATTGTAGAATATCCTGTTGATGTAAAAGTAAAAAGAACTGAAGAAATGAAACGTAAATTAGGTCTTGAATCAGATTGGAAACACATTGTAAATGTTGGTCTTTTTACACCAAGAAAAAATCAAAAATACCTTTTTGAAATTGCTGAAAGATTAAAAGATTATAAAATAAAATTTCATTTCTTAGGTAACCAAGCTGGTAATTTTCAGGATTATTGGCAACCACTTATGGATAACAAGCCAGAAAACTGTGTTATATGGGGAGAAAGGAATGATGTATATGACTTCTTAGAAGCGAGTGATTTATTTTTCTTTGCATCAAAAGGAGATAGGAATAATAAAGAATTAAATCCAATTGCAATAAAAGAAGCGTTAGAATATCAAATGCCGATGATGATGTTTGATTTAGATGTTTATTGTGGGAAATATAGTGATTACGAGAATATCACATTCTTGACAGGTGATATAAATATAGACTCAACAAACTTAATAAAAATATTTAATATGGAAGAAAAATCAAATAAAATTAATGTGTGGTTCGAACATGCTGAAAATAAAATTCTAATTCAATATTCAGGTTCAGAATCTATTGATTGGAAAATATCATTCAAAGATATATCATCAGGTAGTCCTATGTATTGGATGCCCTTTAAATTGCAAGAACCAATGACTTGGTTTGTTATACCAATACCAACGTCCGTTATGCATTTCCATCGTAATCCACGATTTAGAGGATTTCAATTAGAATTCTACGATAATCAAAATAACTTTATGTTTAAAAAAGATTTGGTGGTAAATGATGTCTTACATAATTATCCTAAATTTAATTACGACCCTTTTGATTGTAGTTATCGTAATTACAATGAATTCTTTGTGGATGATATCTATAGAGATTTTGCACTAACTGACATGGATGTTGTGTTAGACATTGGTGCTAATATTGGCTTGTTTTCCAAATACATGTATTGGAAAAGGGCTAACAAATGTATTTTAGTGGAAGCAAATCCATTTGTAGGTCATCAGATTGATATGATGTTAAATGATGATTTGGAGCGTTCCAAAGTTTATTTGGCACCATTATATAGTGAAAAAACAAAGGTAAACTTTAAATATTCAAAAGAAAATTCAACAATTGGTTCTACATATGCGAGTACCGACATCTCTGAATATAATTCATTAACTAATGAAATTGAATTAGAAACAATTACAATAAAAGAGATTTTTGAAGAAAATAACTTAGATAGAATTTCTTTATTAAAATGTGATATTGAAGGTGGTGAGTACGATTTAATACCAAATATTCCTGATGAATATATGAGTAGAATTGATAAATTTATGATTGAATTTCATATGAATAATAATAATGAAATAAAACCAATTTTAGACAAGTTAACCTCAAATGGTTTTAGATATCAGATTTTTAAAACCACAATGTATAGTACAGAAATTAAAGACGAAACAATTAATCATGGTATAATATTAACAATATAATGGCAAATGGTGTTCATCAAATAACGGCAGATTTTGAAAAGTCTCTATGTGATTATACGGGTGCACCATACGCTGTTGCTCTCGATAATATGAGTAACGCATTATTCTTAGCATTATATTATGAAAAGAATGTATCAAAGACATTAGAGAGTGATACGATAAAAATACCATCAAGGACTTATCCGTCAGTACCATGTGAGATAATACACGCAGGATTAAAAGTTAATTTTGATAAAGTAGAAGGTAATACAATTAAGGGGGCATATCAATTAAAAGGTTCTAATGTTTGGGACTCGGCGTTGAGGTTTACTGCAGATATGTATATACCAAAGTCACATATGTGTTTATCATTCACAGGACCTTATAAAACTTTGAAGTTAAGTAAGGGTGGTGCCATTATCACAGATGATTATCAAGCTATGTTATGGTTTAAAAGAGCGAGATTTAGTGGTAGACGTGAATGTTCTTACCATGATGATAATTTTGATATGTTAGGTTGGAATTTTTATATGATGCCAGAGTTGGCAGCTAGAGGGTTATTAATGATGTCACAATTTTATGACTTAAATGGTAATAAAAAACAAATTGATGATTTGGAATTACCGTACCCTGATTTATCTAAATTTGAAATTTATAAACAATGAAAAATTTAGTATTAATTGGTGGGGGTAATCAAGCTCACTATACGATTGACATTATTGAAAAAGAAAATAAATATAAAATTATCGGTATAATTGATTCGGTTCATAATATTGGTACTGATAGATTTGGTTATAAAATAATAGGTAGACAAGAAAATTTAATTGAGTTAATTAAAGAGTATAATATTGATGTAGGTATTATTAGTATTGGTGATAATTGGTCAAGGTATCATGTTTATAATAAAATTGTTGAGCAAGTACCTAACTTTGAATTTGCGAATGCTATACACCCATCGGTTATCATTGGTAACAATGTTAAATTAGGTATTGGTGTTGTTGCTATGGCTGGTGTGATTTTTAATCCAAAATCAACTATTGGTGATTTTACTTTTTTTGCGACAGGTTCACAAATTGAACATGATTGTGTAATTGAGAATTTTGCAAGTATTTCTGCGGGTTCAGTTACAGGTGGATATGTAAAGTTAGGAAAATTCTCTGCAATAACTTTAGGTGTTACTGTTATTGATAGAATTGAAATTGGTGAAAATACAGTTGTTGGTTCAGGTAGTTTAGTTGTTAAGTCTTTACCTGATAATGTTTTGGCTTATGGTAACCCAGTAAAAATTATAAGAGAAAGAAAACAAGATGAAAAATTTTTAAAATGAAACAAGAAAATATTATAGAATTAAAAGAACAAGGATATACAATCATTAGAAATTTAATTCAGGATGATTGGTTAAATTTATTAAGAATTGCTTTAGATAATGCATTTATTGAACACAGAAAAACACAGGTAAATAATAACAATGATATTCAAACAAGTGGAGTTGCCCTTCATGTTTTGCTAAGTGATTCAATATTCATTGAATTTTTAGAGCATTTACAAAAACAAGATTTTTTTAAATTTCTTTCAGAATCTTTTTTTAACAGTAAATGTATTATAAATTCATTTAGTGGTTTGGATAATTTACCAAACCAACCTAATTTTTCCGCAATTGTTCATAGAGATTTGAGATTTTATTCAGGTGAATTCCCAATTATGTTAAATTGTTTATTAATGGTTGACGATTTCACAATTGAAAATGGTGGTACATACTTGTTACCCTTTTCTCATTTAGATAAAAGAAAACCAAGTGATGAAGAGTTTTTCAAAAACGCAATTCAAGCGGTTGGAAAAAAAGGTGATATGTTAGTTTTTAATGCAAATGTTTGGCATTCATCGGCACCAAATTATACACAAAATCATAGAAGAGCAATACCAATTACAGTTAGTAAATCATTTATGAAACAATTATTGGACTATCCAAGAGCAATTGGTTATAATAGAATGGGTGATTTTAGTTTAGAATTACAACAATTATTAGGGTATCATTCTAGAGTTCCTGCATCATTAGATGAATGGTACCAACCTGAAAGTAATAGATTTTATAAAAAAGACCAAGACTAAATAGTATGAGTATTATAAAAATTAAAGACAGAAAATCTAATATATTTGATTTGGAAAAATTAATTAACGTATGAAAATAGGTATTGAAATTAACGGAGTTTTACGAAACACTTTAGGTAAAATAGAACAAACTCACCAAAAGTATATGATTGATAAAATCGAAGATATTGGTGTATTTTTTTTAAAAAAATAATAAAATGAGTGAC
>Ga0181590_10001865_pt1 | contig 17714 bp, 7 predicted proteins | sample 071ome_34_FD_132446 | JGI IMG/M metagenome (GOLD analysis project Ga0181590, IMG submission 132446) | Coastal salt marsh microbial communities from the Groves Creek Marsh, Skidaway Island, Georgia - 071411BT metaG (megahit assembly) | ecosystem: Environmental > Aquatic > Marine > Intertidal zone...
ATACACGGTTTTTCCATTTTCTCTGCTTGCTTTTAGGCATCTGTTTCGGTTTTGTTCTTCGGATACATAACTTACATGTACCCAGTCTGGATTTGTATCTGTTCCAAATTCCCATATAATCTGATCAAAGTTAAGGTTTTCTTTTATGTATTCAAACATTTCAGCATTTGTTTTATGACCGTATGTGTCATCTATATCAATTGCTCTGCCTTGACAATGTTGAGATTTTGAACTTCCACCGATTGCGGTGTTTAATTCTTCACATCGAAAAAACGAATTTATTTTTATTGGACCACCTACCCATTCTCTTAAAGGTTCAAATATATTAGCAGCAATTGTTTCCATATTTGCAAGCTCATAATCATTTGGTGTATTATTTATACCTTTTCTTAAAGCTGTAACCGATCTTGTGCCTTCTTTATATGATATGTGTTTACTTATTTTTTCCATTTTTATATGTCTCCTTCCATTTTGTTATAGTATAACCTATTGAAACCGTTAATAAACAAATTTTCAATATTACCTCTATATCTGAAAATGATATTAATAACGCTGCGCTATTGATTAGGAGTAATCTTATATCTGTAAAATCCATTTTATTTTTTTCTTTTAAGTGATTTAACTCTACGTGGTTTTCCTGCTGGTTGTCCTAATCTTTTCTTTTCTGCTATTTTTTTTCTTTTTTCGGAACTGCTCATTTCAGATGCGGTTTTAGGGGTTTTACTGGATATTCTTTTACTAGGTCTACAATACGGCACGCCTCTCCCGTCACCTTTTGTTCTACCACAAGGTTTACCTGTTCTTACGTCGACCCATTTTTCTTTGAACCAACGTTTTAAACTTGCTCCTTTTTTAGTTTTTCTTACAGCCATTATTTCTTTTTACCTCTTTGTTTTCTACATTTAGCTATAGCGCCAGATGCATATGCTGATGGAAATACTTTGTATTGTTTTTTTACTTTATGATAACAGTAGTCTTTTGGCATAACTTATTAATTTAATGATTTTCTTTTTAATCTTGATTTTGAATTTCTTTTTTTACTTAACCCTTTTAATTTAGGCTTAGGTTGTTTTGTTGATTTTTCATAAGTGTCTATATTAACATCGTAAGGGCTCCAACCTAATGCTAACGCAACTGATTGCCACCATTCTGTTTCTTCTTCAAAAGCATATCTTAAATTGTTTAATTTTTTAATTGCTCTATCAGCTGGTAAATTAATACCTACAGAAAGTGCTTCAGCCCCTGCCATTATAGCTGGATTTTTTGAATCTAGCCCAAGCTCTTTCATTTTCTTTATTTCTTGCTTATATATAAACTTCTTACTTATACTATAAACTTTTCTTATTTTACTGTTAATAGGGGGCGATATTGAAGATAAAGATTTTATAACATCTTCTTCTTTAGTACCTTTCTTTAAAATTTCTATTATTGTGTTTTTACCAGTTGAAAGTATAGCCCCATATACACCAGAACCTCTTAATACTGAATCAGCCATACCATTAGCTAAATTAAAATATCTTTCTTTTTCTCTTTTTTCTTCGTCATCTGTTTCAGGTTCATCAAATAATATTGAGAATAAAGCTTGTTGTGATGCGTAAAATATCGCGTTTTGTACACCTAAATACCATATTATTTTAGTAACATTTGTTTTAGTGTCACCTCTACCATTTATTAGATCAAGTATTGCTTTTTTTGCAAGCCTGTTATATTGCATTGGAGTGTTTTGAAAAGCTAAAATTAATCTTCCTGCAAAACCTGCTTGTTCCATTGATATTTTATCTGGTCTTGATGATTGCTGTGAATCTTCTGATATTTCTCTAAAATCTTTAAAAGCCTGCGCTTCTGCTTCTTGCTGAGACATACCATCTTTTATATATTTATTTGTTCTATTCCTATAAAAAGTAGCACCACCTAGCGCAATAGCAAAACTATCTGCCATTTGTGTTGGTAAAAATCCTTTCTTTAATATAGCAGCAAGTAAAGCTTCAACTCTGTTTGAAGAATTTACAGCAGTTGCAATTTCTTGTTCATTAATATCTGTTTTTAAACCAGCTCTTCTTGATTTTAAATAATCAGAATTAAATAAAAATACAAAATCTTTTTTAAACTGATTTGTATTACCCCAAGCTTTTGCAATTTCAAACGGGTTATTATCAGACCAGTTAGTAAAGTTAACATTTGATAAAGTCTGTAATACAGCTGATCTAGTGTTAAAGAACATAATAGTACCAATTGAATTATTTACCCAGTTTAATATACTATTACCTTGCTGATCTAAATTATATGATCTATTTCTACCTGTGTGTATTCTATATAATGAACTTTCTAAAGCTTTAACAAAATTTGTGCCATAAATAGCTTTAACCTTGTTTAAATTTGTTCCAGATAGTTTACCTTTATTTTTATCAAAAGTGCCAAATACAGCTTCTATATTGTCATAAAACGGCTTAAATGCCTCTTCCCTTGTTATAGTATTAGTAAAGTTTAGTAAATCTGTAGTTATAGTACCGCTTATCCATGTGTTATCTTTAGGTGGCGGGTATTTTCTGTCGTTATTAATATAAGCGTCTTTTATAGCAGCTTCAAAAGCTTTTACATCATAATTTTGTCTAACATGCTTATTTATTCTTTCTATTTGGTTTTCACTCATACCAATTAAGCTTTCAAGATTATACCCTGAAGTTGACCAAATATGTATTCTAATAGCTTGATCTACTGTATAACCATCTATAGCTTCTTTAGTAAAATCAATTCCAGACTCTTTTGCTAATTTTTTAGCTGCTTCTAAATAACCGTTTGCGGCTTGTTGAGCTACTTCAAAACGTATATATGATTCTGTTAAAGGTGTTGTAATGTTATCTTTAATCCATTTTAAATGGGCATCACCTTGTTTACCTTGACCAGCAAATCTATATAATAAACCTAATAAATCTTCAGCAGAATATGGAACAAATATTTTAAGTCTATTAGCTTTTCTACCTATATTTCTACCTTGTGCTTCAGTATATTCTTTGCCGGCTTCTATTCCTTTTGTTTCTTCAAGTATTTGATTAAACTCAGCACCTAATTTCGATTGCTCTTCTTTTATAATTTTATCATTAATTTCAAAACCATTCACAGGTTTTCCTGTTTCTGTATCTAATAATATTAAGTTTGAATACTTAGTATTTTGAACTAATTGTTTTACATCTTCATTAAATATTCTTACAGTTGGTGATTTTTTTCCAAGTTCATAAGATGGGTGTTGATTTTTTTGAGAGCTTCCTTTTTCATCTAAAATCTTTTTTATTCCATCTGGAATTATAGCTACAGAATAATCTTTTAAAACCTTTTCAATATCAAATTTAGTATTACCATTATAATAATACTCAAACATTAAACTATTAATAAAAGCAGAAGGTGTTAAATGTTCCAAATGTAATGGTTCATTTAATGTTTTTATATTTATAGAATATTTTATAGGTGCAGCTAATCTTAAAACAGATTGTGTAGGTGTAGCTAATAAGGTCATCATAATTCCTAATTGATTATTTAAACCTTTATTTTTCTTAGCTCTATCAACAAAAACTTTAAACATAGACTTGTAAAGCTGCATTGCTTGATTAGCTCTTGCTCTATCCGCCTCAAAATTATATGTACCTTTTTTAAGTTGAGGTGTTATTTTTTTAGAAGAAGGCCTATCTGAATTAAATTCTTTTTTAGCTGGTTTAAATTTAGGAAATGATTTTTTAAACCAAGCATCCCAACCAGCTTTACCTACAAATAATCTACCTTGTGGAGAGTGGGCAAATGTGTTTTTACCAAATTTATATAATAAATCTACAGCTTGAGGACCTAAGTCTTTTATAATATCCTGCATAGAATCTTCTAAAAACTTTACAGACTTTTTAATTTCTTTAGGATTTTTTAAAATAGTTTGTATATCATCAATATTTAATTTAGTAGATATATCTTTTTGAGCTTCCATCATAATTATTTCAAGCGCTTGTTGCATACCGCTATCATTAATTTTGAGGCCTTCTTTTTGTCTGCTTACATTATTCCTAATTGCTTTTTCAATATCAGGATTAATTTCACGGTTACCATAGGCATCTTGCACCGCTTTTACAGCTACTTTTAAACCTTTCGCTATGCCATCACCCGCTTTTAATGAAACCTTTATACTGTTTATAGCTAATTTTCCGGCAGCTATGGCAATTTCTTTAACACCTAAACTAAACTGCAACGTATTATTTTGTTGTTGTTTATTAAGCCATTCTAATCCTCTATCTAATTCTCTAACAATTCTATCAAGAAAATCACCTGGTACTTCCTTGCCTTCTAGCTCTTGTACGTCTTTAAATTTTTGTGAAACTTCAGGATCTGATAATACATCAACAACTTCATCTCTTGCTAATTGATCGGCTATTTGTTTTGCTATCGATGTTTTTCTATCACTTCTTACATTAGATGCTAATCCTCTATCTGTAAAATAACTAATAAATTCATCTTTAACATCAGCAAAATCTTTCTTTTTAAATATTTCTTTACCTGCTCTTGTGGCTTCTCTTATTGGTTTACCTGTTTGAGGATTAATTTGTTTTTCAGCAAATTGTGAAAAACTTTTAGTTATAACATCTAACGGCAACGAGTTGTATATTGCTTCTGCGTTATCTTCTAAAAATACGGCAAATTCCCCACTATCTTTTCCGAATATACCATCTCTTTTAACAAGATCAGTTAATTCATCTTTAAAAGCTTGAACTGTTTTCTTTTTAAAGTTTTTATCTGTTACAGCTGGCAAGCTTGTACCAAATACTTTTTTAACAGCATTTTTAATTTTATTAACGGTTCCATCATCTAATCCAAATGAAGACTTAAGTTTAGTACCAACCTTTTCTAAAACCTGTGAAGAGTCATCAGCTATTGTATCTTCTACCTGTGTTTCTGTAATATCCTGTTTAGGAGCCATTTCAAACTTACCGGTTTCAGGATTTTTTTGCGAGCCTGTTAATTCAGCGATTGATTTATTTAATCTTAAGTTTATATATCTTCTTGCATATGCACCAAATTCACCTTTTGCCGGTGTAAATGTTCTCATTAATTCTACAAACGCAAGATTAGCTTCAGCTATTAAACTTTCTCTTTGTAGCCCTGTATCTTTTGAGGGATCAAACTTTTGGTTTACAACATCGTTTATTAAGCCTTGATTATTAATATATAAATCAGCTTCAGCTTTTCTTTTAGCAGATTCTTCAGTTCTTTCATCTTTTATTATAGCCATTAACTCTTTATTCTTCTGAGCTATCTGTCTGTTTTTACCGCTTATAGTTACCGATGGTTCTTTTATTATACTAACCTCGTCGACTCTACTTGCCTTTTCACTTTCAACTATGTTTTGTATTTCAGAATTTATACCAGCAATTTGTTCGTCATACTCTGGAGCAAATGCTTCATCTCTTTTTTGTTTTTCAGCTTTTAATTTATTTTTAATATTAATTAAGCCAGCCATTTTAATTCTAGCTTCACCTTTTATAGAAGGCGCTAATGCTTCTTCTATTTTTTGAAAAGAATCTAGTTTAGCTACACCATCATTATATTCTTCTAAAGTTATAAAATTAGCTTCAAAATCTTCTTTTAATCTATTTCTTTCTTTTTCAAGTATAGCGTCTTTATCCTTTTGAGTTTTACCATCTGTAGCTTTAACATAACTACTAATAGTACCCATTGCACCAAAACCCATTGGTATTAAGGTAGCTTTACTACCTGCCGCCATTTCTTGTATAAAATTATCAAAGCTAAGAAACTTAAATTTATTTTTCCAACCACCTTCTGCAACTCCCTGACCTATAGCAGAGGCTTGCCCTTGTAAACCTTCTGTTATACCTTCTGTAACTGTATATAGCCCAAAGTTTTTTGCGCTCATTATATTTCGCTTTGTTGTAGTAAATACAGAACTTAATCTAGGCCCTAAAATTTTTGATAAAATTTTATTAGCGCCCGGCACAAATCTTAAAAAAGGTAAACCTTCTAATATACCATTTACAATTCCAACTCCGTCGGCTGTAAGTTTATTTAATTTTTCTGGTAAAACAAAATGAGCTGCTAATTTTTTATTATCTAAAGTATCTTCTAATCCCTCTTTTTCTAAATAAGCTTTTATTTTTTCTTGATTTTCAGGGTCGGTAACTATATTAGTTAACTGATCATTATAATTACTCCCTGCTTCTTGGGCTACAATAGAGGTACCGAATGTTATTGCTCCTGCTACAATTTGAGGCGCCATTTCTAATGTTGCTAAAAAAGGCGAATCTAAAAAATCTTCTAAACTATTTATTTCCTTAATAAACCTATCGTTATTGCCAAGAGTATTTAATGCTGTAGCTAATTTTGTATCTGTTTCTAAAAGTTTAAATAATTCTTTATTTTTAGAAAGCATATGATCAAACTGTCTTTTTTTTGCTTCTTTAACTGTTATTTTAACAGGACTAAAATTAAAATTACCTTGTGAATCAAATTGACCATATTTTACTAAATCATTATCGTTTAAATTTTCCCAACTTTCTGATTGTTTTTTATAATGATCATATATTTTATCATATTTAGATATTTGTTTACCTATAAAACCTGACTCCATCTGCTTTATACCTTTTAACGCAGATTCTCTCATTCTTTCAAATTCTCCGGGGTTTTCTGATAAACCGGCTGCTTGTCTTCTTAATTTAGCTCCATACTTATCAATAAAATTATATACTGATTGAGACGCTTTTTTAGTATATGTTTGTATTAATTCATTTTCATCATATAGCTTTCCAAATATTTCTTTACTTTCTTTTGAAACTTCAATGTTTTTGTTTTGTAAAGTTTTTTCAAAAAATCTTTGTTTGTCTATTTGATTTGCATAATAATCTCTTGCTACAACGCTATCGGAAAGCGTATTAACTTCTAAATTTTTTAAATCTTTTCCGTATTGTGTTTCTAACTGCTGTTCTCTTCTGCCTTGTTCTGTTTGAAGCCATTGATTGTTAACCTCATTAAAAACACTCGAATTGTTTTTTGCAACAATTTCTTGCGTTTCTTTAATTATATTGTTTATTTCTTGGTCATAAGCAGAAGCTAAAGGGCTGTTTCTTTGGGGCGTAAAAGTTGTTTCAAATAATTGTTGAATAACATTATCTTGTTTTTTTGAATCTAACGTAGAAAAATTAGCAACATCATTTTTTAAATCTTCAAAAATATTTTTAAAGTCTACGTCTTCCTGAGCACGTATATTTAAAGTACCTGCAATATAATCAGATGGTATTGTAGACTTTTGAAATATTGTATTTTTTTGTTCTGAAGTTGCGTCAGAGTTTATAAGATTATTTAAATTAGTATAAAAGTTACTAGCTTGTCCAGTTAATTCCACTTCCTGCAAAGGGTTTACTACACCTTCACCAATAATAGCTTTTTCCCCTATATAACCAATACCAGGTTGTTTATCTTTTGGAAATTGAGGTTTAGTTTTTTTATCTTCTAAACTGGGCTCCGAAGAACCAATTCCCAAGTTGGATGCCGTATTGTTTTCCTCCACAGGTGCATCCTTTATCTCCGGTGAAGGGTCTGTATTTCCCGGCTTAACTTCTTTTACAAATTTAGCATTGGGATTTTGAGATAGTTTTTCCTTTAGTTCCTCTCTAGGTATAACTATAGTTTCTCCATCTATTTCGTATTCAAACATAATATTATTATTTTTTAATCTTGTACAAAGCCTCTAATTTTCCTTGTATTGCCTCTAAAGGTTCATTAGGATTTATTTCAACTGGGAAATTTACACTAGCAGGGTTTAAAATATGAGCTGCTAAAAACTTTCCAGTAGGCACCTCTTTTGCATCATCACCTGTTCCTTGAATTTCCATTTGCGGCACAAATTCAATACCAGCATTTCTTGCGTCATCTCTAAATTGTGATGAACTAAAATAAGCTCTATTGCTCATTGGGCGAGCGCCCACTCCAACCGGAAGTGTAAGACCAGCTATAAATTCTTTAGCATCTTTAAAAATATCTTCTTTAGGATCATCTACTTCAGGTGGTGTATAATGTAAAGCTTGTTGTTCTTGTAAATACTGCTCACCCTGTCTTTCTAAAAAATTATCGTATCCTTCTCCGTATTTATTTTTCAACGTTTGCATAGAAAGCCCTGATGTATTAACAACTAGCTTTTCAAGATTTTCTTTATTAGCAAATAATTTTTTCTTTTCATCTTCAAATATTGCATTTGCTTGGGCATTATTTGTTGCTGTTTTAAACCTACGTTTAGTTGAATCTTCAATAAAATTAGTTACATCCCCAGTGTCATCTTTTTGAAAGTAATACCTTCTAGCCTCATCCATTTGTGCAGGTGTATAAACTACTTCTTTGCCATTAATAACAGCTTTATAACCAAAATTATCTACAGTTTTTCCTTCTGATTTTTCATTTTTTACAAAAGAACCCCAATCTGCTTTATCTTTAAGATGAGCAGAAAACATTTGGTATTTTTCATCATTAGTATCAACTAAGGGAGATATTTTAAAATCTTTACTTAATACCTCTCTGTCTGAGTTTAATTTTTCTAATTCAGAAGATGTAACATTTATATATTTATTAGCATTCATAAAAGATGTTTGAATTTTACCATCTTTTATAGCTTCATTGTAATCAAAATTTTGAGGGTTATTATTTAATGCCTGCGTTGCTAAATTTGAGGGGTCCTCTATCATACCTATGCCTTCAGCCCCAAAAAACTTTGTGCCTTTTAATGAATCTTTAATAATAATTGCTCCATCAATAATATCGCTTTTATCATTTTCATATTCTTCAGTCCTAGCTTTTTCTTCTGCTTGAATATTAGCTAAGATGCTTTCTGCACCTTTCATTACATCATCACCTAAATCTGTAAATGCGTCTAATGTTGCTGTATCTAATTTTGCTTTTGCCCCTGCGACTTTTGCCGCACCTGCTATTAATGCTTTATCTGCTGCCATAATTTTTTATCCTGATTTAAACATGTTTGCTATTCCCCCAAAGAATGTTCCCCCACTTAACTTTGATGCCAAACCGCCTGCGGCTAACCCTCCTAAAGCACCTAACCCTTTTGAACCAGCTTCTCTTTGTTTTGCCCTTGCTTCTAATGCTGCTGCATAGTTTTGTTGTTCCATGCCAAATATAGTGCTTTCTCTACCAAATTCTTGTTTTTGAATATCCATACCAGCTTTTGCTTCTTGTGATTGTAATTGGAATAAACCTTGTGCTGCTAACCTTTCGTTTGCAACCTCTTGTTTAGCTATATCTGCTGCTATTCTTTGTTGATTTCTTGCTTGAGCTTGTGCTAAACTTGTTGCAATTGCCGCTGCACCTGTTCCACCCCCTGCTCCTCTTAAAGCGTCTAATGTTTGTGCTGATTGTTGCTGCAGTTGCTGAGATTGAAATTCAGCTGCTTCTGTAGAAACTCTTAAATCTTCAAACGGGTTTTCTAAGTTTGAATATAAATTTTGAAATTCAAAATCTTTATAAGATTGCATTGCTTGATTATAATCTGTTTTAGAAGCGTTAAACTCTTGTTTTCTTTTTTTCTTACCAAACAAACTTCCTACCCCGCTTATTAAAGATGGCAATAGTTTTACTCCTAGCCCTGCTAAAAATCCATACTGCAGTGTGTCTGCTGCTTCTATTATTATTGTTGTGTATTCCATTTTAATTACTACTTATAAATATTTCTGAGTTTACCGCAAATAATTCTGCTTCTTGTTGTGAATTATTTGATAAATTTACTTCTGCATAATATCCAATTATACCAGATGAATTAACTATATTGTCTTTTCCAAAAAACAAATAGCTAGATGCTGTTAATTGAGTTAAATCACTATTAGCATCAGTGTCGCATGTAATAGTAGTAGGTGTTTTTGATGTTAACGGGCCTATTCTTTTTTTATTACTATCTGTGCCTAAATAATACACCACATCTCCTTGTTGTAAAGAAGTGTTATTGTGTGCTGTTAAATTAAGTGTTATTTGACTCATATTGTTATTATTACGTTAATTATATAATTGTTAATTAATACAATAATGCTTTTCTTACTGTGTTATAATAGAAATAAGATGCTTTATTTTCGTCAATATGTAAATTTAAATTAGGTAATTTACTCACGTAGTCTCTTTTGTAAAACATTTTGTTTTCATTATTAATTACACCAGCATTGTGTATTATTGATTTTGTTTGTATTGATTCGTACGGTTCATTTGGCCATACAAAATCTAATTCTTTTATTATTTTAGTAGGTTTATTTAATTTCCATAAGTTCCAAAGCAAAGCCCACATATCTGCGCACCATATTTGTAATTCATGATATTTTGAATCTTGTTGTTTTTTAACTTTATTATATTCTGTTAAACCGTAAAATAAATTTTCACTATCCTCTTCAACTGTTTTCCAAAAATCAGCTTTTATATTTTTTAATAAATACTGCGCTCCTCCCGAATTATTTTGATTAGCCCTAACTTTGCAAGAACATATACCCACTATATTCGACATTAAAGATAAAACTTCTTCCCCTTTGCTTTTAATATAATCATGCCCTATATACGAAATAGTATCAGATAAATAGTTTATGTTATTATTTAAATACTTATCTAATTCCAGTGGTCTTGCTAAAACAATATCACAATCATGATAAAATATGGGTTCATTTTCTAAATAGTTATTTTGCTGAAAATGTTTAGCTAATATATGAGGCCTAATACTAGATATATATTTAGGTTGCTCTCTTGTGTCTTGATAATAAAAAAACTTAGCTTCATATTTTTTTTCTAATACTGAAAAATAAGGATCAATTGGTGTTTTAAATGAACACACAATGTGTACATCAGTTAAGTCAATGCCTATGTCTCTAAAATTATAAAGCATAGTGTTTAGTTGCCAACCATAATACAATGTAGCAGGTTGTGCGCATATATATATCATAAAATTTTATTTAATTATTGACACGGTCCGGTATTCCCAATTAATGTTAATGAATTACCATTCCAATAATAATATTGTGATGTATTATTAGCGTCAGAAATGTATTCAGGCGTACTCTTATATGTAGTACAGGTAAAGTCTGAATAATATATAGTTGCAGCACCTACTGAGCTTGCGTTAAAATATTGTGTTGTTGCAAATCCATTACCACATAAAATATCCATTGCATCTGGGTTTGTAGCTGGATTGAATCTTGTTCTATATACATCAACCGCTATACAAGGAGCCAGAGTAGTAGTCGTAGTTGTAGTTGTAGTTGGATTTACTACAGCGTCACAAACTCCACAATTTCCTGTAGAATCTAAATCAGGATCATTGTAAGCAGTATAAGTTGAAATATCCGCTTCATTTGAAGAATCTCCATTGTTATTAAGAAATCTATAACATTTTGAGCTGTCTGATATTACTTGATTTGTATCTATTAGATTAACACTTCTTACGTGCACAACAGCCCCGCTTCCTGCACAATCAATAAATGTTGCTCTATATACAGTAGCTGTACCTGTATCAACGCTTATGGTACAACCTGAAATAATTTCATCTGTATTACTCCAGTTAACATCTGAATCTTGGAAACTATAAGTCACAGTTATTACTCCTTGTCCTGAAGCAGTATTTGTTGGAGAATAAGTTGTAACAGTTGTTGTATTTCTAACTGGCGTAAGTGTTATATTACCTGTACTAGAATTATACGATGCTGTTACCCAATCATTATAAGTATTACAATTGTAACTACCCAGCGGACAACTACTGTAAGGAGACTGGTAAACTTGTGTTGAGTATTCTGGAAAATCACCAACCTGCGCTGTATTTGATATAACTGTAAAAAATACATCACCTGTTTGATTATATACTATATTTCCAACATAAAGAACTACAGCATCTGTTGTTCTTTGCGTTCTATAATCTGTACCTGTAGAACATTCTCTAATTTGATAATAATTTTGTGTAGGTTCTGGACATCCAGTTAAACCTGTGCTAATTACAGTAGCTAAATTACCTGATGTTGCTGTGTTATTTTGAACAACATAAAATTCCCCAGTAAGTATATCGCTTACTCTATCCCCTACATTTAATGTAAATTGCTCTACATCTACACTCGATCTATGATTAGTGGATTGGTCAGAACATTTTTGTAATCCATAATATGCTGGACAACTAGTATAGCTGGTAGTTGTAAAACTTGAAATTGATGTTACACCTGTATTAGTAGTTGTACCTATTACCGCATATGATTGAGTATTATATTCTAAAATTTGATTTACATAATAACTAAGGTTTTCTATAGTTTGTGACGTTCTGTATTGTGCTCCATCAAGACATCTTGATAATAAATAAAATTCATCTACAGGATTACACGCGGAAACGCTACAACTCGCATAAGGTTGGCCTGAATCTCCATTTGGCCCTATAGCCGTAACTTCTGCATTAGACGATTCAGTCGTTGTTTGTAATATTGTATAACAACCATTGCCCTCTGGTAATTGTTGATTTGGTTCAGCAGTTAGTTCAAAAACTCCATTTGCAATTGTTGAGGTTCCTAAAACTGTAGCAACAGCATAACCGGTTGAATTACCACATTTTCTTACCCTTACCTTAACGCTACAGTCTTGCCATTGTATTTGAAATTGGTCTCCATATGAGGTTCCATTTGTATCTTGCACTGACACACCATATATAACAAGCCCTGTACCACCTGGGTTTGATGCTGTAAAATTAGCTTGACCATTATAGCTTGTTTGCGTTACATTATTAACTCTCCATTCATAAGTAGATGTGTTTAGCGTTAATACATTGGGGTCGTAATTAGCAAATAAATTAGCTGTTTCATTGTTACACAATGTAATCCCGCTATCTCCTTTATTAGATGTTAAACTAAAATTAGCAGCACAAGCCCTCCAATTAGTACCTGAAACCGCGCCAGTGGGGGTTTGAGGTACTCCTCCTAAAAGATATGTGTAAATATTTGTAGCATTACCAGTATAATTAGATTTCCATGTTCCATTTGCCGGTGTTTGCGTTCTTTCAGCATTAGAATAAAATTTAGTAGCAAGCAAAAGATTATCTTGGCCTGGATCCTGTCCTTCATTTCCAAAAACAGGATATAAAGTTGAGCCACTAGTACTGGAACATATAGAGTCATCAGGATTACTAGCTGTTCCTGAATTTAAATACGACAACGTAAATTCAGGTAAGTTTATCCACGACATACCTTGTGTACTATCTGATTCAGCAGACTGAGAACTACCATTTCCTATTGTATAACTTAATTTACAATGATAATGCACTGGCGTTGAACTTGGTGTTATTGATAATCCTGCGTTTGTTAATTCTTGATATGTTACTGTAGTTGAATTAGAACTAGTTGTTTTTATTGATATATGGCTTGTTTTATCTGTAGACAACCCTGCATACCATTGGTAACTAGCGGTTGAAAGACAAATTGCATTTGTTACACTCGCGCTTAATGTTATTGTATTATAGCCTCCTCCATCTGCATAAATATATTTTATAGAATCTGAAAAAGATATACTAGTAAATTCTGAAGTCCCCGTAGGGTCACAATTACACGAATCACAATCCGAAAATCCTACTACATCGGTCACAGAAACTGTTGCTTGAGGTGATTCTGTAACTTCTGTTTTTTGTATAAGCGTATAACAGCCATCACCTTCAGGTAAAGTGCTATTATTTATAGCTGTAAATTCTACAACATCACCCGCATTTGCCATGCTAGCTATACCATCTACTCGTAAATACCTTAATGGTTGCGTTGTGCTCGCACATTTTCTCGCTGCTACTACTGTGCTACAATTTACAAAATCAATAGTTGTGCTTGCTGTTAAAGTTTGATTAGTGGTGTTATTTGTTGCAGTACATATATAAGTTATTGGTTGTACAGTTTCTGACGATGCTGTAGTTGATAAGGAAGTACTCCCGGTGGGTGACCATAAAATTTCATCATATTCAAACCCTTCAATATTAGCCGTAATTTGTACACTGTCTATACCTGCACATTTTTCTATAGTTTGATTAGTTATATCAATAGTTTGTGCGCCATCTATAATTGTTAAATAAATATTACTACATGGCAACCATCCAGCAGCGCTATTTGGTTGTGCTAAAATATTAGCGCCATTAAAATAAGCATATTTTTTAGTTCCATCTGGGTCTATATGTAAATATGTTCCCCCGCCTCCTGCATCAATTGTTCTTTCACAATTTTGGTATAATTCAGTAGTAAATGAGGGGTCATTTGGTGCCCCTGTTAATGTATTACCAAATAATGAAACTTGCTGTAATGTGTTTATATCAGTATCACAAATAGAATGTAATATAGCTTGAGAACTTTCAAAATATAAATTCCATTCCGGTGCATCATTCCAAACTACAGTAATTTTATTATTTGTTTGATCGTTTTCTACAGGGTTAGCTAGCGGAGTATTCGTTATAGAATTAGTACCGTCCATTCTTACCTTATATCTAATAACGCCTGGATTTGTTCCACAAGTCTTTGTTGCCGTAAAAGTATTATCTGAGCTAAATGCTTGAACAACCGACCAAGTAGCGCCATCATTATAACTTTCTGAAAATTCAAATGAAGCGTTTGATATATTTTGCCCATTAGCGGTTAATTCAACATTATCTCCTGTAAAAGCAATGCTAGTACTAGCTGATAGTTGCACGGTTGGACCATCAACCCATTCTATATTTTTTGAAGCTACAATAGAACTGGAAGATCCTGTTAAGCTTGTTGTATCAATAGTTACATAATACGTATAAACTTCACCCGCTGCAGATTCTGTAAATGAACCTGTTGAAGTACCTGTTATTCCAGACATACTAGCTGGGCCTGACCATACAAAATCAACAGGGTCGCTTAATTGTGATGTAACATCTACATTTTGATTATAAACACCGTCTCCTTCTACTATTACGCTTAAAGAAGTATTACTATTTACTTGGAATGTACTAGGGCCCGATATAGCTGCAGAATATGTTACAGTTGTATCTACTGTTATGCCATCTATACATTGTATTTGGGTTCCTGAATTTGACCAAGTTGCTCCGTTGTCACTAAATGTATATGTTATGGGAACATTTCCTTGATTAGGCGTTGAGCCCGTTGGTGTGTAACTATGCACAGTCGTAGATGGTCTTTTTGGTAATACAGTTATATTGCCAGTAGACACATCATAACTAGTTGTTACCCAATCTGAAAAAGTGTTACAATCATAAGCACCTGTTGCGGCAGTAGCGGTATCATCACAATCTATTGTTGCGCCTTGATTTGCGTATCCTGCTGGAACTAATATTGTAGCTGTATAAGTTAATCCACTACCCGGTTGATATACCCCAGGGTTTATAGCTTGTATAGTTAAAGCCGCTCCGTTTATAGAGGCTGAGCCTGTTACAGCGTCGCCTTCTGATCCATCATCAATATTTAATACAAAACCATTAGTTGTACAAGTTAAATTTTCTTGAGAAGTAAGGGTTAAAGTAAAATTACAAGTAATATCATCACTTGAATTTGTATACCCAGTGCTAGGTGCTGTTATAGTAGCTGTATATTCTTGCTCTCCTTCTTGAAGTGTTGCGGGAGTAATACTTTTAATTACACCTAAAGAAACAGTAGCTACAGATGTTGAGGGGTCACCCACATTACCGGTTGTCATGCTATACACAGCTGTGCTACACTCAAATTCTGTTGGAACCGCACCTAAACTATCTAAGTTTCCAATACCTTGAACCGCAAACTCCTGAACATCTATATCAGGAGTACCCTCTATTCCAACATCTTTTGTTACACCAGAAATATTTGCAAACCACTTACCTTCTTTTTCTTTAAATTCAATAACCTGTCCTTCTTGTTGATCTGTTATAATTGATCCAACTGACCATCCTTGTTTAGATGATGTTTTTGCCTGTGTTCCTTCATAGCTAATTGTTTTAAAATTTTTAATTGCTGAAGCTTCTTGATTAAATATTAATTGTACTCCAGAACTTTTAAACACGTCATCGTGAAATGTATTTGTTGATGCGGACGGGTGATAATGCTCATATAAGTTACCACTATTAAAGCTATAAAATTTACCATTCATAGACAACGCTGGTTTTATAACATAAGTTAATCTCGAAACCCAGCCATCAACATCCTCTTTAAATGAAAGACTTTCTGCTTCGTTTACGTTTGCATTGTCAAAAGATATAATATATTGATCAGAGTATTGATCATAGGCACCAACTATTTTTAATAATTGATTATTTATTTTATCTCTAAAATAAGTTTTCATACCTTTGCTAGATATGATAGTTAATCCATCTCTTGATAATCTTAATATAGTATTTCTAGATTTATCAGCAAAATATATTCTATTTCCGTTAGTTGCAAATGATTCAGGATCTTTAGAAATACCAAACTCGCCTGAATAAGGCACTGCTTGCCCAAGAACATTATTAGTTGAAACTAAATTAACATTTCCATCAGCATTAAATAAAGCATCTTTATTCGCCAATATTCTTAATACTTTATCTTCACAAAAAGCAATTAAATCAGTGTCTCTAGCATGCAACTTCTGTATACTGCCATATTCTGGATTTAAATTTTTTGTAATTTTTTCTCCCGTATTGAATTGGTTTAAATCATTTACACCATTTCTTGAATTATATAAACCTGAATATATTAAACCTGATTTATTGGTTTTTTGTTTAAATGGTGTATTAATAGTAGTTGATACACGAACCTGTGTACTTATAAAAGGTTTATTAAAATCATCTTTTATTCTATTAGATTCTACACCATCATCAAAGTCAAAAGCATTATACCAATTTAATGTGTGTAAATCATTATAAGCGGATATAGGATATGAATCACTTATTTCATAATATATGTCTAATACGTTGTCATCTGGCACTGTTTCAAATATAGCTGGCCCAGAACCTGACCCACTAGGGGTTTGTGTAGAACTATAACATATAAAAAAGCTATCAGGAAAATTTGTGTTTACATTTTTAAAATATATTTGGCTCACAGTTCCTGTGCTATCTGTAAATGGGTATGTCGCGCTTTTAGCTGCCCAATTACTTGGCTGATTGCTATCACACGTTGGTTGCTGATTAAATGTATGGCTTGCTCCCGCAAAATCATTTGCTATATTATAATCAACAGATACTTTGTCTTCAACTTCAATTATTTTTCCGTCTTTAAAATAATATCTATATCTTGTGTTTTCATATTGGCTGTCTTGTACTGTGTATTGCCCTAAATACAATGCATTAGTTGGGACTATATATTCAGGGCCTACCCAATTGGAACTATTACTATTTATTTCCGAATTACCAGTAATACCTCCTTGAGATATAGTTTCAGCTGTAAGATTATTGTCTTTTTTTACTTTAATAAAAAATCTAGCGTCTGTAGAAATTGATCCAGGATCATTAATTGTAGTTGGTACACTTTCAGATATATCAAGTATTTTATATTTTGATATAGTTGATACTAATCCACCGTTTGCTGCTTTTTTTAAAACAATAGTATCATTTTCTTGTACTTTATTTATTTCATAGCTAGGCACTGAAATCCATGCATGCGATGTATTTTGATTATCATCATACACATTTTCTGCTATAAAATTGTAATATTCTGCGGCAGAATCTTTTATATATAATTTAAATTTATCAATTCTACTATCAG
>Ga0181590_10001878_pt1 | contig 17651 bp, 22 predicted proteins | sample 071ome_34_FD_132446 | JGI IMG/M metagenome (GOLD analysis project Ga0181590, IMG submission 132446) | Coastal salt marsh microbial communities from the Groves Creek Marsh, Skidaway Island, Georgia - 071411BT metaG (megahit assembly) | ecosystem: Environmental > Aquatic > Marine > Intertidal...
GAATTAGAACAGGGGAAAAAGGAAATAAATCATTTAACTAAAAATTATGGAATTACTTACAACAAATAATGTTTGGATGATGCTCTGTGCAGCATTGGTATTTTTTATGCATCTTGGATTTTCATTTTTAGAAATCGGATTAACAAGACAGAAAAACACAATTAATATTTTATTTAAAAACTTTTTTATAATTACAGTTGGGCTAATAGCTTATTGTCTAATTGGATTTAATTTAATGTATCCTGGAGATTTTAATATCATAGGAAAAGGTATTCTTGGATTTGCAGGTGCTGGACTTGATGCTGAAGCTGCTGCAGATCTTGCATATAGTGAAGGATATACATATTGGACTGACTTTCTTTTCCAAGGAATGTTTGCTGCAACAGCCGGAACTATCATTTCAGGTGCAGTTGCTGAAAGAATAAAAATTAACTCATTTATGTTAATAGTATTATTATACATTACAATAGTATATCCTATAGTTGGTTCATGGCAATGGGGCTCTGGATTTCTATCTACTTTGACAGATGAGGTAGGTTTTTATGACTTTGCTGGGTCAACTTTAGTTCACTCTGTTGGTGGATGGGGAGCATTAATTATAATTGCTCTACTAGGTGCCAGAAAAGGAAAATTTGATAGTTCTGGAAATCCACTTGCTATTCCAGGTTCTAATATTCCATTATCAGCAGCAGGTGTTTTAATACTTTGGTTAGGATGGTTTGGGTTTAATGGAGGATCAGTCTTATCTGCAGACCCTGCTAATACGTCACTTGTTCTTGTTACAACTTGTTTAGCAGCAGCAGCAGGTGGTCTAGGAGCTGCATTATTTTCAGGATTTCTATATAAAAATCTTGATATCACAATGTTCATGAATGGTGTATTGGGTGGTTTAGTTGGAATTACAGCTGGTGCTGACCAAATGGGCCCAACAGAAGCAATAATTATAGGTATTGGTGGTGGAATTGTAGTAGTACTAGGTGTTGCACTGTTAGATAAATGTAAATTAGATGATCCTGTAGGAGCTATTCCGGTTCACTTATTTGCTGGTATCTGGGGTACACTTGCAGTAGGAATATTTGGTGCTTCTGCTGGATTTGATCAATTTATGGTTCAACTTGCTAGTGTAGGAATAGTTGGTGCTTTCTGTGTAGTTTGTACATTTATAATTGTACTTATAGTTAGGGCAATAATGGGTCTAAGAGTTTCAGAAGAAGATGAGACAAAAGGTCTTGATCTTGCAGAACATGGGACTGGAGCATATGGAGATTTTTCTATGAGATAATAACTTTTATTCTTTTCATTAAATTAAAAGGAGATCATTTGATCTCCTTTTTTAATTATATAAGAACTAAATATTAATATATTAGTTAACTAATATGAAGAAGGTAATAATCATAGGATCAGGAGTAAATGGATTAGTAGCAGCAAACTATCTTATTAAAAGTGGTTTTGATGTCACTATAATTGAAAAAAAGTCTATTACAGGTGGTGCATGTATTAAGGATACTGTTAAAATTAAAGGTAAAGAGATTGAATTTGCATATGGTGCAACTGTTCTTGGTATGATGCCAGATTTTATTTTTGAAGAAACCGGCCTTATTAAAAAAGTTCAAGGTTATTATCCAAAAACACCAAAACTTGTTTATTTCGGTACTGAGGAAAAGTCTACAAAAATTTATCAAGATCATAATAAACTTGAAGAAGAACTTAAACAGAAGTGGGGAGAAAATGGAAGGGTAAATGAGTTTAGAAACGATGAAAATAAAGTGGTAAAATTCATACAGAAATTATATAAAGATGGGACGAGTCCTTCAATTGAATTAGCAAATAATTATTTAGGAAAAGATCTAACAAATTTATGGATAAGTGGATCTGCTAAAGATCTTCTTGATCATTATTTTTCTTCTGAAAAAACTAAATTATATATGGGGATGACTGTGATTGAAAGTGGTCCTGCATCAATTTATGATCCTGGCACAGCATTTACAATACCTTTAATGGATTCTGGATCTGTATTTGACGGATACTGGGGGTTTGTTAGAACAGGTATTTGGAAAATAACTGAAAATTTGACTGAGATAAATAGAAGTCTTGGAGTTAAATTTAATTTAGATTCAGAAATTCATGAGGTTGATAATAATAATAATTCTATTTCATTTTATAAAAAGAATAAAGATTTTAAATTAAATTATGATCATTTAATCTTTGCCACTGATCCTGTTACTCCATCTAAACTAATTAACGATTTTAAAAGAGAAATTGATTTAGATTTAATAGGCACAAGTGGGAAAGTAACTGCTTTTTTTAAGAATCCTGTTAGATGGAAAGACTCGAATAATTTTTCTGATTCATTTAGATTTATTTTCTCAGTTGACTCACTCCAAAGTTTTGAAAATGCTAGTCAGAATGCTTTAAAAAATATAGACACCTATTTCCCTGGATTTATTCAAGTATATCCAGAAGGTAGCGCTCAAAGAAAGATGAATAATAAGGAAAATTTTGATAAGTTAATATTCTTCACTAAAAACTTCAGCTATGATAAAGCAGCCTCAAGACTTGAAGATGTTAAAGAAAAGATTATTTCAACTGTTATACCTCATATTGAAAATCCAGACGATTTAGTGTATTCAAAATTTCTTACTCCAAAGGATTTAAATGAAACCTTTCTTTTTCCAAAAGGTAATATTGATCATACTACTTTGACAGGAAATCAGAATTATGATAAAAGAACATTCAGTAGTAATAAAGACAATTTTTACTCTTATTATGGATATGAAAATATTTATTACTGCGGAGCAGGAAGCTTTCCATGTGGTAGTGTAGCAGGTACTCCTGGATATATGTGTTCTAAACAAATAATAAGAGCCTCATAACATTTATTATTTTATAAACTTTTACTATTTAGTTTAAATAGTATTTTTTTTGATTACATTTCTTTTATTAACTTATGTATATGAAAATTAAAAGTATTTATATTTTAATAATATTAACTTCTACATTATACTCTCAGAATAATGAATGGGTATATCTTTTTGATGGAAAAACATTTAACGGTTGGCATCAATATAACAAAGAAAAAATGAGTGAGGCTTGGTATATTGAAAATGGAGAATTAGCACTTAAATCAAATAATGATAATTTAAGTTTAGGTAATGATATAGTAACTGATAAATCATTCACTAACTTTGAACTATCAATTGAGTGGAAAATTCCAAAAGGAGGTAATAGTGGTATTTTCTTTAAGGTTAATGAGATTCCTGAAGTTGATGCACCATGGAAAACTGGTCCAGAAATACAGGTTTTAGATAATGAAAATTTTTGCTGTCCAAATACTCTTTACCATCAGGCACCTGCATTATATGATTTAAAGCCAATTGGAGAAATTGAATATAACGCACATAGTGAATGGAATCACTTAATTCTCAAAGTTGACCATAATAATAATGAAGGATCAATAACATTTAACGGAGAATTTGTATACTCGTTTCCGTTATATGGGCCAAAGTGGGATGAAATGGTTTCTCGATCAAAATTTAGTGATGATGAATATTATAAAAATTTAGTGCCAGACCACCCTTATTTTACTTACGCTCCTTTTTTCGGGAAGTTTAAAACTGGGAAAATTGGTCTTCAAGATCACGGATGGGATGTTAGATATAGAAATATAAAAATTAGAGAATTCTAATTATGAGATATTTTAATTTTATATTATTATCGTTAATTCTTGGCTGTAATAGTATGAATGAAGATGAAATGAAAATTATTTTTTTAGGCGATTCTATTACAGAAGCTGGAGTCTACGATAAAGAGGTGGGTATTGAATCTAATGGTGAATTAGTTTATCCTAATTATACTGGATTTATAACATTTTTGTCACAAAGCACTCCAGAAAACACAAAGCTAATTGGTAAAGGAATTAGTGGAGATAAAGTTTCAGATCTTCTTACACGATATAAAAAAGATGTAATTGATTTAAATCCTGATATTGTTTTTATATATATTGGGATAAATGATGTATGGCATAAATATGATTTTGGTACAGGCTCTGACATAGATCTGTATGAGAATGGTTTAAGGCAAATAATTTCCGAAATTCAAAAAATAGGATCAAAGGTTGTTTTATGCACTCCAACTGTTATAGGTGAAAATTATGGAGATTTTACTTTAGCTAATCAATATGATGAGTATTATAGAGATGCTAGAACAATGGAAAGCATGAATAATGATCTTGATGCTTTTTCTGATGTTATTAGAAATCTATCTTCTGAATATAATACCGATCTAATTGACTTAAGAAAAATATTTGTGAGCTACATCTCTGAAAACAATCCTAATAATAATCCTTCAGGAATACTTACTTATGATGGTGTTCACTTGAATGATCAGGGTAATAAATTAATTGCTGATCAGATGATAAACTTTATAAATTAAACTAACCTCTAAAGCTTTCTAAACTAGAGCTTGATGGAAGATATAGTGGATGTTTTGGTGTTCCATTAAGGTTTTTTCCAAAACATTTAGGACTTAAAACTAATTCTTTTAAAGGTTGTGGTTCTTCAACGGTATTACCCCATGCATAAACTATTAGATCAACTTTATAAATTAATTTAAATAGCTCTTCAAAGTTTTTATCTGATATTCCTTTTGATCTATCAATCTCTTTTGGATTTGGTGTAATTGTAGTAAAAATATTGCCTACCAAAAATCCACCATATTCGAACTTCCTTGTAAAATCAATCAAACGACGTATTGTCGGATCGTCATTTTTATCATCAGCTATAGAGGGGTTTAACATGATATATAGAATTTGATTTTTGGATTTATCCCACTCTCTCTTAAGTGAATATCTGTCTTTTTTATCAATGCTAAACTCAGCCTCTCGAATCATTTTTTGCAATCCCTAATTAAATCTTTTTCAACTATTTTAAGATATTTCTGTCTTTTCTTTTCCGATACAAATGGAACTGACCAAAATTGCTTAGTATTGCTCCAATTTCCGCCCCACCCAAAGACGAAGGTAAATACTCCAAGAACCAGCCTAAGTTTAACTGAATTTAAATAAATAGTTTTAACTGGAAGAGAAGGAGCCCCATGGGTTAGGTAACATCTTATTTTTTTCTTCTTTAGAAAAGATCTAGGATAGGCATATGTCTTTGTGATATTTACAAACTCATATGCAAAGCCAGGTGTAAAAACTTCATCAAAAAATGTTTCCATCTTTGGAGTAAGTCTAAACCACCAAACTGGAGAAATAAAATATATTCTGTCTGACCAAGTTACATAGTCCTTATATTGTTTAATTAATTCTTTTTTATCTCTATGGAGTTTATCTTCATATAAATCAACAATCTGAAGTTCTTGGTTTGGATGATCGTTTAGAATCTTAGATATAGTTCTAAAGATTCCATTGTGGCAAAAAGAATTTTTATCTGGATGCCCAATTATTACTAAATTATTCAATGGTAGAAATTAAAATTAGTAAGCAAAATTAAATAAATTTGTCCATACTTATCTTATGAAAGACTTAATAATTATTGGTGCTGGACCAATTGGTTTAGCTTGTGGAATCGAAGCAAGAAAAAATAATTTAGATTATGTAATAATTGATAAAGGAATGCTTGTTAATTCAATATATAACTATCCTGTTAATACGACTTTTTTTTCTACTTCTGATAAACTTGAAATTGGGGATATTCCATTTATATCACATAGTGTCAAACCAACAAGAACTGAAGCATTAGAATATTATAGAAGAGTTTGTGACTCATGGAGTTTAGATCTTGATTTATATAACGAAGTGTTAGATATAAAAAATAATACCTCACATTTTGAGTTAAATACTCAAAATGGAATTATTAATTCAAAGAGAATTATTATATGTACTGGATTTTATGATATTCCATATCTATTAAATATTCCTGGTGAAGAGCTAAATAAGGTTCTACATTACTACAGTGAATCTCATCCTTACTATAAAATGAATATCGCAATAGTTGGAGCTGGTAATTCTGCAGTAGATGTTGCATTAGACACATATAGAAAAGGGGCGAATAGCGTAACAATGATTATCAGAGAGAAAGAGATAGGAACAAATATAAAATACTGGGTTAGGCCTGATATAGTTAATAGAATAGAGAATGGAGAGATAAAAGCATACTTTGAATCTGAAATAACAAAAATTAGCGAGAGATCTATCATTATTAAATCTCCTAAGGGTAAACAAGAAATTGATAATGACTTTGTATTAGCAATGACGGGGTATCAACCTAACTATGAAATACTTAAAAAACTTGGAGTTAAAATAAATGATGATGAATTTAAGACTCCACAATATAATAAAGATACTATGGAGACTAATGTGAAAGGAGTTTTTTTAGCAGGAGTAATTTGTGGAGGATTAAAAACAAATAAATGGTTCATTGAAAACTCTAGAGATCATTCCAAAAAAATTCTATCATCAATTACTTAATTTAGACTTGTAAACTATCTAAATTTATTTATTCAAAGACTCAGAAATAAGTCTATGAAAATGATGAATTGTTATCTCTTTAGTTGGAGAGAACCTACCTGTATTGTAATATCTTGACTCTAATCCTTTACTAACTTGTTCTACAACATATTCATCTTCCCTCTCAACTTTATCGATTAATCCTCCTGCTCCAGAGTCATATTTAGTTTCATCTAGCATAAATTGTATAAAAGAAACCTTAGTTCTATTTAAATCTATAGGTGTTACAACATTTATAGATAATCCCCATGGATAAAAATTAAGCATAATGTTCGGATAAATCCAGTAATAATAAGCACTTATTTTATTACCAAAATCAGGGTGATTTTCAGGTAAATTGAAAAATTCTTCACCATCTGATGCATACCCAACTTGAAGATTATAATTCTCATAAATTTCCATGCCGTATTTGTCTATGTCAAGAACTTTTGTTAAGTCTTTATGCACAAAAGGTATATGAAAAGGATCAAGATAATTTTCACAATAAATTGCCCAATTAGCATTTACTAAATGATCTACTGAAAGATCAGGTCTTTTAACTAGTGAATCAAAGTTAAAGAATGATAATCGATTAGAAATTTCATCAAAAACAGATTTAATTTCAAATTCTGGTTCTAAACTCGTAAACAAGAAAGGACCAATATTTGATAATGGAAAGCTTTTGAGATTTTCACAGTCTCTCGGAAAGTTTTTTGTTTCTTCAAAGTCTGGCATTGACTTAAAGTTTCCTTGTAGATCAAATTTTCTCCCATGGTAATTACATCTAATACCCTTAGCTTCACATGGATTATCGATTAATATATTTGCTCTATGAGTACAAACGTTAGAGAGACACCTTAAGTTATCACTATTATCCCTGACTAGTAATAAAGGCTCATTAATAAAGTTATTTAAAAAATTAAAAGGGTGAAGATTTATATTTACTGGCATTATTTGTTCATGCCCAATATATTGCCAAGATTTTACAAAAATTTTCTCTTTCACCTGTTTAAATATTTCCGGATCTTTATAGAATCTTTTTGGCAGGGTTTCTGCAATCCTAATATCAGTTTTTACTGTAAACTTCTTTGAATTCATAAAATACTTAAAGTTAAAAGAATATTAAAAGTAATCATATTTAGGATTATAATGAATAAACATGCTAGTTTAGATAAAAATTATTATGGAAAGAAGAAAGTTTTTAGAAAATACTTGTCCAACAGTAACTTTTGCTTTTTTTGGAATATCATTTATTCAGGCATGCTCAAAGTCTGATGATAGTATATCATCATATACCTCTAATACAAATAATATTTCATCACAAACAAACACCACAAATACATCAACTACTAATACAAGTGGAACCACTTCAAGTGGTTCCACATCATCAGGTTCAAGTGGTAGTAGTGGCAACGGAATTGTTGTTAGCGGCAATAGCGTTGCACTCGATCTAACAAATTCAACATTTAATAATTTAAATAATCCAGGAGACTTTGTTAATTTAACGTCAGTAGGAATGTTAGTTTTAAAAATTTCGGACACTCAATTTAGAGCATTTGATAATTGTTGTCCTCATAACGGATCTAAGGACTCTTGGTCATACTCTAATGAGCAGTTTAAATGTGCTAGCCATGGAAATAGCTTTTCTATTGATGGCAATGATGTTAAAGATTGTAACTCTGGTGCAACTTCAGGTGGCCTTAAAAGATATAATGCTACTCTATCTGGAGATACTCTTACTGTAACTACTTCATAGATGAAAGAATGCAAGAAAAAATATTGGTTATTAATATTTATTCTTGTTGTTAATTTAAATAATTTACACACTCAAGATTTCTTCGAAGAATTTGATAACCTTATAATTGAAGAAAAACCCTCATTACTTCCTGATAAAATGATAATCACACAAAGATTATTGTGGGGAGATAATGGACTTTTAAGGAAATTGGGGGTAGCTAAATTGAATATTGAAAATAGAGAAGAAGAATTAATTCTTAGAGAAAAGATGTTAAAGACTCACCAGATTTTAGGATATGTAACCTTTGCTGGAATGATAGCTCAAGGAATTATTGGTGGAAAGCTTTATAATGGAGATTACTCTCTTTATGAAACTCATAAAACACTTGGTAAAGTTGTTTCAGCTACCTATTTTACCGGTGCTGGATTATCTATATTTTCTCCACCCCCACTTATCTCAAGAGAAAAGGAAGGATTGAATAATATTAAGGTTCATAAAATTCTTGCTAATATTCATGTGCCTGCTATGATTATGACTAATGTATTATCTGATGAAAACAAGAAAGAACACAGAGCTGCTGCATACACTGCATTTGCAAGTTATACTTTAGCAATGGTTTCAATAATTATTGATTTTTAATGAGAATATTTTGTGCCATTTTAATTCTTTTTGGGAATACTTTATATTCTCAAGATATTTTAAGAATTGACGATTCAATCTCAACAATTAGCTATTCAGGCAAACATTTTCTTCATAGTTGGGACGCGGTAAATGAGAATATATCGGGTTTAATTGAAGTTAATGATAATCAAGTTTCAAAAATTGGAGTTGTTGCTAAAGTGACTGATTTTAAAAGTGGCAACTCAAGTCTTGATAGCAATTCTTACAGAGTATTAGATGCATTAAGAGTTCCTAATATAATTTTTACATCCTCTGAGATAGATGATTTGTCTGATAATATTAAAATTTTAGGTATTATTTCTTTTCATGGAGTTGAAAAAGAGATATCCGTATCATTAAAAAAAACAACTGAAAATGATATTATTTCATTTACTGGAGAATTTTTAATTAACCTGTCAGATTATAATGTTAAAAGACCTTCCCTTTTACTCCAAAAAATAAATGATCAAATTGAAATTGATCTTAATTTAGTATTCAATTAATTATTATATTTAGTTTTAACTTAAATCAATTAACAAATGAAAAAAATATTTTTAACACTAATCTTAAGCTTTGCTCTTCTGGGGTGTGAGACACCTACAGAACAAGTAGATTCTGATTTACCTACTGTTGTGGATGCTACGCCTTTCATTGAAATTTATACTGCTTTAAATGAAGCAATGAATGAAAAGGATATTGAGGGTGCAACTGCATTATTTAATGAAAATGCTGTTTGGTCTTTTCCAAATGAGGTAGAAGTAGAGGGAGTTGAAGCCATAGGCGAAATGCTTACTACAACTACGGGTATCTGGGATAATATCTCAAATTTTAATGAGGATGATTTCTTGGCTTTAGAAGGAACTGAGGATGGTGAAACCTGGAATGCTTTGATGGCATGGGGTGACCAGTCCTATTCAAATGATGATATTACAATTACTATTCCATATCATTTATTTATGGCTGTTTATCAAGGTAAAATTCAATGGATAGGAGGGCTTTATGATAGAACGAAGTTTGTTGAATATTATCAACAAGATCCCATAAAATAATTTAATTAATTTAAATTTAAACCCCTGTATTACAGGGGTTTTTTTATTTTTGATTAACAAAAAAATTCTAAATATGAAAAAGTTATTTATTTTAACAATGATTCTTTTTATTTCATGTGAAACTCCAACTAGCGGAATTAGTGAGGTTGATGCAAATACTTTTGAAGAAAATGTTGCGACTCTTAAGAATCAATTTATTAAAGGTTATGAAGAAGCAGATTACGATAAAGTAATTTCGGTTTTTTCTGATTCAATCCAATGGTATGGACCTGGTGTTAACGCTGAAATGGTTAAAGGTATAGACGTTTTAAAAGAGAATGTTTCTTTTTGGATGGAAAACTTTGAAGATATTTCTTTTACTGAAGGTGGTGGACTTCCTGGAACAGATGTTGGTTTTTGGGGAGGAAATGTATATCCATTGTCTGAGGCTATGTCTGGTCCTAATAGTATAAGAATGTACGGCACTTGGAATGTGACAAATTCTACTACAGGTAAGACTGTTAACTTCAAACATTATCTTGTATGGAATTTTAATGAGGATGGAAAGGTTCATACAGTAACCGAATATGCTGATGTAGGTGGACTACTTAGTACGTTCGATTAATAATTGTTAATAAATTTTAATAATCATAAATACCCAATTTGAAAAATCTTAATAGATTTACTTGTTGGCTTCGGCGAACATAAATTGGTTTATGGTTAATTAAAAACCCTCAAGATTTAATCTTGAGGGTTTTTTTAGTAATAATGTTTCTAAAATTATTAATTAGACTTAATTATTTAAAAACATCTTATAGTTTTCAACAACTAATCTTGTTGAGCATTTCTGATAGAATGTTGATTAAGAGTAATAATCTTACCATCTACAATATAGTAGCTTTCATGTTGATAGTCAACTCTTTCCTCAGAGTCCTCTGTAGCTGGATATGTAATTGTAAAACCTGCTTGAACATGTTCACCGCCAACTTCTGGATTAAGATCAACAGAAAAAGCATAATCATATGACCATGTAACATTGGATCCACCACCAAGAGATTCAATAAATGAATCAAAAGTATTAGTATAGACACCATTTGGTCTCCAAACTTTTACACTATCTGCAAAGTATGGTCTCATTGCTTCATAATCTTGGTTATTCCAAAGTTCGTCTACAGTAGTTACAACATCAATTGCATCTTGAGTTCCAAGATGCCACTGAAGCTCTGAATTTTCACCAGTAACAAAACCAATTGCTCTTTCTGGCATATTTGTCTCACAACTCAATAATAGAAATAGTGAGAACACAAGTAAAATTGAATTTTTCATTATAATTAATTAAGTAACAAATATATAACTAAATTACATACTTTTTATGTATCAATTTATACATGTATTAAATTCAGATTTTTTATTCATTATTTATTCTGTATAAAAATAATATTACTTAATAAAATATATTAATTTGTTTATTTATATAATTTTTACACTTGATATCTAAATATTTTACAAATTTATAATCGTATTACTAATACAATAAATAATACGTTTTAATATAAAATGTTTAAAAAAAGAATATATATATTTATTAAAATCTTAGTCTATGAAAATATATGTATATAGTTTCTTATTATTCTTTACTTCATGTATTAGCATTAAAACAGCTGATATAAAAAATAATACTCTTGAACCTAAAATAGTCCATTATACATCAGATGATTCGATGGAATATGATTTTCCATTTTCAGATGCAACAATTGTAAATGATATAGTATATGTTGCAGGTCAAGTAGGTAATTTACCTGGCAATAATGAAGTTGTTCCTGGTGGAATCAAAGCGGAAACTAGACAAACTATGAAAAATATACAGAGAATTTTAAATGCAGTTGGGAGCTCTATGGATAAAGTTTTTAAATGCACATGTATGCTTGCTGACATAGATGACTGGGGAGCAATGAGCGAGGAGTATAAAAAATTCTTCGATAAGGAGAAGAGACCTTCAAGGAGTGCTTTTGCGGGGACTGGTTTAGCTCTTGGCGCTAAAATTGAAATAGAGTGTTGGGCAGTAAGATAATTATCTTCTTTGCCTAACTGTAGATTCAGAAATTAATTCTAAAAGTAACTCATCTGCTTTCTCATCAGCTTCAGACTTTTTAATATTATCAAACTTTTCGTATACAGATCTAAAATGAGTTGCTGTTCTTTTTGTTATTTTTTTTAACAAATAGGCCTCTTGAACTCTTCTAAGAAAAATACTTTTGGAATTAATTGACATTGGCTTTACTTATATTTAAAAATAGTAAAAATTATTAATTAAAATACTATTTTATAATTTATTTAAAAAGAGGGAAATTAAAGGTAAAAGCTACTTAATCAAATATTGTAACTTTAAAAATAGTTGTGTTTTGTTTGCTTTATAATATTTTGAATTATAGTCAATAAAATCATTAACATAATTTTGGTTCCCTCCTAAATAAAATATAGTGTCAGGATTTGGCTTCCATGAGATAAGAGGCTGTACAAAAATCTTGTTAGAAAAATTATTATACTCTGAAATTATTCTAAAATCTAATATACTTGAAAACTGATATCTCATGTCTAGTCTAGAAATATAGCCTTTAAAATAGTATCCAGTATCATCAAGTTTTTTAATGTCAGAGTAACTTATAGATGGTCTTAGCCTTATATTATCATTAACAGAAATTTCCATACTTAATCTAAGATTTTTTTCATAACCAAGCATTGGTACTTCAGTTCTATAAGCTATGTCTTTTCCAAACTTGTAGAAAATATTAATGTCAATATAATCTGAAGGTCTCGTGGACATTCTAACGTAATGATTTATAAAGTCTTTAAATTGATATGTAAGATGAGACTTAACAAAATTATACTCATAATTGTAGGTTACATTTGTATTGAATATTGTTAGAAAAGAGAGGTAAGTTTGAAAAGAAGATCTCGAAATATCATGATTTTGGTTATACTTAAGGTCATGCCTTAAAGAGACCCGATAGTTTTTAATGAGTTCTTTATTTGGAAATTGATAGTAACTATGCCATAGTGTATACTCTTTTAAATCATTTTCAACAATAAATCCAAGGTCTGATCTAAATCCCTTTGATAAACTAGTGTATTGAAAAAATGAACGCCAATTCTCAGTTTCTCTTCTAATCTCAGCAAAAACACCTGTTCCAGAGAATGATTCTCCATCAAGTTTTGTAGTATAATTTCCAAAAAGATTATTTGAGTCTATCCAATCTGCAATTGGCTCTTTGTTTGAGTTAGTAAAAAATTCAAATTCAAATTTCCAGTTATTAGAAAATTTAAAAAGTCCATCAATCCCAAATACTGAACCAAACCCTCCGCCATTATATGATCTATTCATGAATACAGTTCCTAATTGGGTATTTGAATTAATAAATCTTTGATACCTGATAACATTATTAAAACTCTTAGAACCAACACCTGAAAAAGATTCAAACTGAGTAGGAACTAGATAAGGTGTCTCATCATCAAGAGCTGAAAGAATGTATAATCTAGATTTTTTTCCTTGATTTAACGCTTTTGCAGCAAAAGAGGGATTATTAATTGATCTTGAATTAAACACATCAATAGAGAAATCCATAATATCTATTCCTTTATTAAAAAAAGGTCTTTTTTCAGGGTAATTTATAGCAGTTGGAGAGTTTATATCAATTCTTGTTGCATCAGATTCTACTTGGGAAAAGTCAGGATTAATAGTACCCTCAATAGATAGATTTTTGTTTAACTCAAAGTTAAATCCTAAGCCATAATTAAAATTTGTGCTATCAAAATTAATTTCTTCGTTATATAATTCCCTGTCTCCTGAAATATTAGAGCTTATGTAAGGTAAAAAATTAAGCTTCTTTTGAATATTAATTTCATTCATAACAATAGTATGATCAAGCAAACAAAGCTTACAACTCGAATCTCTATTTTCCATACTGGTTCCTGCTCTAACTTCAACACCTTGACCAGACGTGTCAGGGTACCCAGTGTATATATCAATTTTCCACCTTTGATTAGTTCCATTAGGAAATGGAAGTTCTGAAAACGGTATTATAAACTCCATCTCATACCCATATTCAGTTTCTTTACCTAAAGATTTAAAATCAAAGTTTGCATTTACATTCATATTATATGGGCTTCCACCATATCCTGTTCCTTCTAACCTAATTGCATCAAATTGGCTTCCATATAAATTGGATGCTAAAAAAATATTATTTCTAGCATCTCCGTAAGTATCGAGATTAATACCGCTAAAATCTCCGCTAAAGAGTGAACCATTATCTCTAGGCACAATTGGTGATACAATATTATCTCTATATGCTCTAATTCCTACATATAAAAAATTTTCAGAATAAACTATAAAACTAGTAGTTCTCTTTGAAGGTTCAGAATTATATCCTGGTTCAGATTCATATTTTAATTCTAGTATACTGGCTCCTAAAATTTCATCATCTGAAATTATTCCATCAAGTTTAAATTTACTTTCCTCAACCTTATTAAGTAATAATATACTTTCTTGAGAGTGAAGAAGCGAAATATTAAGTACTAAAAGAAATATAAATATTTTTTTCATCTAAAAAATTTAGACCCAAAATAAATTAAAAAGTTTTGGGTTATAAAAGATTGATAAGTTAAAAGCAAGTTAAATCAATTTTAATTGAGTTAAATCGAGAATAATTCGACTACTTGAAGCCAATAAATTTCTTGATTCTAATTGAATATCTTATCCAGATAGCTGCAGCACACCATAAGGATCCACCTGGTATCCACCAAAGCAAAGCTAGAATTGCAAAAAATTCCTTCTTATTCGCTTTTTTAACTTTTTCCTTAAGATTACTATAGCTAAGGTTTTTCATAATCTATTTATGCTAAAATTTCAAATTATTTAGTTAAAGCTATACTTAAGAGAAACTATGCTATTGTTAAAATCATTACTAACTTTTTCATCATACATTTGAAAAAAGTAACGAAATGTTAAACTTTGATTCTCTCTAATTTCTTTTTTAAAACTTATACCATATCTGTGAACCTTTTGCTCGTTTCCACTAATTTCATTTAGAAATTCATAAAAAATTCTTGGTTTATTATTCCATTCTTTAATTTTTATTTCAGCTAATGGCCTAATACGGATTCTTTTTTTAAATCTATTTTTTCTATCTATTGAAATTCTATTTTGATAAGCTACTCTTAGCTCAAAGTTTAAAGGGTTTGTCTTAAATTTTTTCTCAATTCCAAAACGATATCTATACATGTTTTCAAATCCTTGAATACCTCCAGAATTATCATTTTTATAATAATACCTAAGTTGACCAGACATCTTGATTTTTTTAGATAATGAATATGAAATATCTGCCTCGGTAATGTAGCTATCTATAATTTGGAAATCTTCTTTTAGTCTAAAATGCTGACTTAATTCCAAAGACAATTTTTTATTTAAATCAAAATTATATCCAATTTCTGACCAACCTCGAAATTCGTTATTCTGCGCAGATAGGGAATTAGAAAAAAAAGTGATAAGAATAAAAAGATAAATACTTTTTTTTAGGCTAGAAATAAGCATGAACAGTAGCGGTATTAAGTTTTTTATCAATTTTAGATATTTTAAAAGATTTAATTTTAATATCAAGATTCTTTTCATAATTATTTATTTCATCTTGAATTATATCATTTAAATTATCAGCATATTCTAGTTGTATTACAATTCTTCTACTAAGATCCTCATCTAAAGGGTGAGTTAAGTTTTTATAAGAAAATTTCTTTAAAATAAATTCTCCAAAAATTATAAATATTATTATAATTAAATTAATTATAGTTAATTCAAAAACTGACAAGAAATCTTCTGAAAGAGCATTAATTACTGCTACACCAATTGTGACAAACAGATATGTCATTTCCTCTGTTTGTAGTGGAAGGGTCCTATATCTAATAATTCCAAAAATTGCAAAAAGTCCAAGTGCCATTCCTAAATTTAAATCAAAGTTTTTCAAAGTATAACATAGGAAGAAAACAATTAAACTTATCATCAAAAATGTAAATGAAAATCTTTTTAATACAACTTGTCTTGAGATGATAAATATCATACATGCAATAAAACCAGTATTTATAGCAAATCTAATTACTGCTGTTGACCAGTCAAAATCATTGAGTAATAGTTGTAACATAAATAGTTATTGTAGAGATTATGTAGAAGCCATTTCTTTTACAGCATTAACAAATATATCTAATTCATCTATTGTAGTAAAAATATTTGGGCTAATTCTGCAACCCCTTACATTTGCGTAATCAATAGAAACAGTAAATATTTTATACTTATCCATTAAAATATTCGCCATTTCTGACGGAGAAATATTTGTGAGTCCAACATTACCAATTCCACAACTTCTATTAATATCAATTGGAGTGTTTACAATTACGTTATTAATATTTCTAAGTTTATCCGACCAATATCTTTGTAGAAATCTCATTCTTCTTTCTTTTCTCTTAATACCAATCCAGTTCAAATAATCAATAGAGTTTGATATTGCAAGATCTGTATGAACTGGATGAGTACCTACATGATTAAGTCTCTTAATGTCTGTTTTGTCTGTATTTCCGTTTGCAAGTAATGGCCAGATTCTATGAGTTTTATTTTTATTTACGTAAAGTAAGCCTGCTCCTAGTGGAGTTGCAAGCCATTTATGAAGACTTGAGCCATAATAGTCACAGTTGAGCTCATCAATGGAAAAGTCAAACATCCCCACACAGTGAGCACCATCTACCATTACTTCAATTCCATGACTATGAGCCATTTCACATATTTTTTTTATAGGCAATATCTGACCTGTTATATTTATCATATGACAGACCATTAACAACTTTGTTTTTTTTGTGATTTGGCTCTCATATAGTGATACTATTTCTTCATCATCTTTGGGATGATTAGGAATTGAAATAATTTTATTAACTATTCCATACCTGTCAGAAACCTGTTCAAACATTTCTTTCATTGTACCATAATCTTGCATAGCATAAATTGCTTCATCACCTTTCTTCCACGGGAAACCTGATATAACTATGTCAAGGGATTCAGTGGCATTTCTTGTAATTACAATTTGATCTGGAGTAGAACCAACAAGTTTAGAAAGTTCTTCTGTTACTCTTTGTTTATTTTCATTTAGATAGTTTCTCATATAATACGAGCCCTCATTATTAACATGCTTTACATGCTTAATAAAATGGTCTAATATTGGTTCAGGAATTATATTGTAATATCCACTTTCTAAATTGATATAGTCATCTTTTAAAGTGTAGTGAGACCTTACTGTTTTCCATAACTCATCATCGTTGTCAATCTCAGGTAAATTCTTGGAAAGAGAGTAATTTTTTGAAAACTCCGAGGCAGATATCATGGGAGAAAAAGATAATGCACCTAGTGTTCTTATAAAATTTCGCTTATCCATTTTATTGTTAATTTTACTTCAATTTAATAAAAATGTTCAAGGAATTAAGCTTCTGTTTATTGATTTTCATGCTGTTATCAGCTTGTTCAAAAACTTCAGAGGAGACTTGTAAATCTGAAGTAAAGCTTATTGGATGTACAAAAGAATTTATGCCAGTATGCGGATGTGATAATATTACCTACTCAAATAAATGTGTTGCAGAATCACAAGGTGTTAATAGTTGGGTAAATGGTGCTTGTAATAATTAATTTTACATAAATTTATGCAAAACC
>Ga0181590_10001889_pt1 | contig 17632 bp, 18 predicted proteins | sample 071ome_34_FD_132446 | JGI IMG/M metagenome (GOLD analysis project Ga0181590, IMG submission 132446) | Coastal salt marsh microbial communities from the Groves Creek Marsh, Skidaway Island, Georgia - 071411BT metaG (megahit assembly) | ecosystem: Environmental > Aquatic > Marine > Intertidal...
GTCTGTTTTTCGTTAAAAGCTTCTAAATACGTTTTTATTAATTCAATCATTTGACGCATTGTTTCAGGATGTTCATGATACTGGAATGTATATTCGAGTAGCTGTATCCCTTTCACAAATGCTTCACCATCAGTTAAACGTCTGAACATGATGTGTTGTATCCAATTGTAAAATACAGATACGTGTGCCTCTAAAACACTTTCTGAACGAACGAAATCCATTTGAAAACGTCTTAAAACAACACGTTGTTGATATTCATTCAAAATAAGATCTTTTTTTGATAACTTGTAATCAAAAGAAGCTTTCAATGTTTCTTTTTGATATTCATATTTTGATTCATGTTGATACATATCTTTTTGATATTGAATGAGAAGTGCATCTAATTGATGTTTATATGATGCTGTTTGTTCTTCAAAAGTTTCTTGTTTTAATTCAAGTCTATGTTGGCATTCTTCTAAATCTAAATCTCGAGTTCTAGAAGCCTTATCTAGTGCTTGTGATTGCTGTAATTGAATGTTTGCAATCGCTTTATTAAGTTGGAATTCTAAAAACTCAATATCATGTTGAAGATGTAAAATCTCTTTGTCATGTGCAGATTTTTTGTCAAGTAATGCTTTATCAAGATGTGTAATATCGATATTCGCATCAAGTACAAGCTGTCCTAAGTCACGTTCTTGTGTTTGTGTAGCAAGTGTCATTTGTGTTTCATACTGATAGACATCTTTACTATGTGCAGCTTCAACCATTGTTTTGTAAAAGTCTTTATCTTGAATGAGACGTTGTTTTTGATCTTTGAGTTTATCTTGATCATGTTTCAACATCATATCCATTAGTTTGATGTCATATTGTGAGACATATATTTCTTTTTTAATGAGAAATTCAATATCAGCAATGAGTGTTTGATGGTTTTTTTCTAATTCAAAAAGAAGAAGTTGACCCTCTGATTTTTTTTGTTTGATGTCTTTTCTCGTGCGTAAAATAAATTGATTTAAATCATTATCAAGTTGTGTGAGTTCACGATTCTTTTGAAGTGTTTCATGTTTTGAAGACATGGATTTTGTTTGAAAGTCTCTGACAATTTTACGTTTTTTATCATTGGTGAGTTCACGATAATTTGATAATTTAGAATTTAATATCGACACACTTTCAGCAGATTGTGCAATTGTCTTTCTTCTTTTTTCTTCAAATTTTGTTGTTTCTAATTGTTTTTTTTCATTTAAATGCTGAATTTCAACATCACGCTTATGAATGCGTTCTAGTTTTTGTTTTTCAACTTGTTTTGTAAGTTGTGAAGCGCGAGTATCCAAAGGTGTTATGAGAGATGTATATTTTTTTTCTAAAGATGCTAATACATTCGTTTTTTTCTGTTTTAACACATTGATTTGATTGTTTAGTGATTTATTTAAAACATTATAATGAGACTTTATGACAATATAATCATTATCGTGTGATTTTGATTCTTTATCTCTATGATCAATTAATTGTTGATACGCTTTTTCATGTATTTCAATACGGGTATGAATATCCTGTTGAATGGATTGAATTTTTTCATCATATTCTTTTTTTGTTTCAACAATATCTTGATCTGTAGTTGTCTCAATGTCTTTAACGAGATTTTCATACGTCTTTTTGATGTGTTGGATTTGTTTGAGTATAATGTTATCTTCTTTATTTTTTTCATTTTCATATGACTTAACATCTTCAAGAAGTTGTTGTTTATCTTCTTGATATTTCTTTTCAATTGACTTTTTTTGATCCATATAGTCTTTATCCAATTGTTTTAATTCATGGATATAGATATCACGTAATTGTTTCTTTTCGAGTTGGATTTTTTCATCATTTTCAAGATTCGATTGTTCTAAATGTTGTGTGTCATAAATATATCTATCATTGATTTGTTTTAAAGCATCATAAAAAGGCTGAAATACAGTGTTTTTATCAAAAGTATCGCCTAATTGTTGATCAGCATGTGCAAAAAAATCTTGAAATTCTTTCAAGATATTATCTGATGTTTTTAACCTGTTGAGTTCATCTAAAATGACTTGTTTTTGCATCTTTACATTCATAATTTACCTGTCTCTTATTATAACACAATAATTTTTATTCTCGTCCATTTCATGTTATAATTAAGCCTAAGGAGATGACTTATGTACGCGACCATTCAAGGATTTGTTACATGGATCGAACCCAGTTATATCGTATTAGAAAATCAGGGGATTGGCTATTTAATTCTTACACCAAATCCTTATAGTTTTTCTTTAAACACTGAATCTAAAGTATTTATACATCATTATGTTAAAGAAGATATTAATGCACTGTATGGATTTCAATCGCTTGAAGCTAAAAAGATGTTTATAAAGCTTATTAACGTTTCAGGTATTGGTCCAAAATCTGCATTAAGTATTTTAGCTAACGATCGCTTAGATGAACTCGTCCGCGCAATTGAATTGGCAGATATTGCTTATTTAAAAAGGTTCCCAGGCATTGGACCTAAGTCTGCACAACAAATTATTTTAGATTTACAAGGAAAAATCCAATTATCTCCAACAGAAAATCATCCTAAACTGACTGATGTCGAAGAAGCACTCGTTGCTTTAGGATATAAAAAGACAGATATTAAAAAAACCATTGCAACACTTGATGGAAACTTAACCATTGAAGATATGATAAAAGAAGCACTGAAAAAAATGACGAGGTCACATGAATAAAGATCATTTAATGACATCCATGGCAATTAAAGAAGATGAAGAACAATCTCTACGACCAGAAAAACTAACTCAATATATTGGTCAAGATGATATCAAAGATATGTTATCCATCTATATTCAAGCTGCAAAAAAACGCAATGAACCATTAGATCACATGCTATTATATGGTCCACCTGGTTTAGGGAAAACCACATTAGCACAAGTGACTGCCAATGAGTTAAACGTTAAAATTAAAGTTACGAGTGGTCCTACCATTGAAAAAAGTGGTGATCTTGCTGCTTTACTTTCTTCACTTGAACCAGGAGATGTATTTTTTATTGACGAAATTCATCGTCTTCCAAGATTTGTTGAAGAAGTTTTATATGCAGCAATGGAAGATTTTGTATTAGATATTGTCATCGGAAGAGATGGAGAGTCAAGGTCCATTCGCATCGATTTACCACCATTTACTTTAATTGGTGCAACAACGAGATTTGGTGATTTATCTGCACCATTAAGAGATCGTTTCGGTGTCGTTTTTAGATTAAATTATTATACGAATAAAGACTTACAAACCATCTGTAAACGCACATCGGCAGTTTATGGGAATCCAATTGATGAAGATGCCGTGATGTCACTTGCAAGACGTTCAAGAGGAACACCTCGTATCGTCAATCGGTTATTTAGACGTGTAAGAGATTTTGCTGATATCATGAATGATGGTCATATTACTGAAACCATTACCAATGATGCTTTATTAAAACTTGGTATTGATGCACATGGTCTTGATCAAACAGACTACCGATATTTAGAGGCAATCATTGATCGCTATCAAGGTGGTCCAGCTGGACTTGATGCGATTGCAACTCAAATTGCTGAAGAAGTGACAACAGTTGAAGATGTTTATGAACCATTTTTATTACAAGAAGGCTACATCAAACGCACACCTAGGGGAAGGGTTGCAACACAAAAAGCCTATGACATTTTAGGTAGACCATATTATGAGGGATTTTTAAAAACATGAAATTATCTTTGTTTGATTATCATTTAGACCAAAACAAAATTGCACAACATCCTAGCGAAAAAAGAGATCATTCAAAACTGCTCCTTGTAGACAAGAAGGCTTCATTACCACCGAAAGATTATATGTTTTATGATTTACCAAACTTGTTATCTAAAGATGATGTATTGGTCATTAACAATACTAAAGTGATTCCTGCACGATTATTTGGTAAAAAATCATCGACAGGTGCACACATCGAAATACTCTTGTTAGATGAAAAAGAACCAAATATCTACCATGCGATGACAAAACCTGCTAAAAAAATACAAGTGGGTGATGACATCATATTGAGTGATACCTTTAAAATGACATGTATCGCTTTAAAAGAGGATGGTATTAGAACATATCAACTGATATATGAAGGTATTCTTATAGAGCAATTAGAAGCACTAGGGAAACTACCATTACCACCATATGTAAAAGCACTAAATGATGATGAAAGATATCAAACGATTTATGCAAAACATTTAGGATCAAGTGCAGCACCAACTGCAGGATTACATTTTACTGAAGACATTTTTAAGGAATTAAAAGACATAGGTGTGCATGTTATTGAAATTACACTTCATGTCGGACTTGGAACGTTTAAACCAGTCCAAACTGATAATATAATAGAACATCATATGCATGAAGAAACCTATATTATCAGTGAAGATGCGGTAGAAAAACTCAATCAAGCCAAACAAAAAAATAAAAGAATTATCGCAGTAGGGACTACCAGCCTTCGTGCTTTAGAATCGAATATCGACAAAGGTCAATTTAAAGCTGGTACGTTTCAAACATCCATTTTTATTTATCCTGGATATGAATTTAAAGCAATACAAGGACTTATTACCAATTTTCATTTACCTAAGTCTACGTTACTCATGCTAGTATCAGCACTTACCGAAAGAACCTATATGCTTGGGTGCTACCAACATGCAATCGATCATGATTACCGATTTTTCTCTTTCGGCGACGCAATGCTTATAATATAAAAAAACGTAGAAATTTTAATGAAAATTTTGTATAATATACGTATAACACATGCGAGGTAAATCATGAACCAAACATTTTATATCATATCAGAATATGGCTTACATGCAAGACCTGCAACAAAACTTGTGAATATTGCGATGTCCTTTCAATCTGACATTCATCTCACATGGGATAATAAAACAATTAATTTAAAATCGATTATGGGACTCATGTCACTAGGTATTTATCAGGGACAAACCATTACGATTGAAACTGAAGGTGTGGATGCATTTGAAGCATTAGAAGCATTATCCACCTTCATGATTGAAGAATCACTTGCAAAGAAGGTATCGTGATTGCGTCAAAAGTTCAACAAACATGCAACCGATGCATTTTTTGAAAGTCATCATGTATTAATAAAACCTACGCCACTTGACTTAAGTGGCGATATTATTTTAGAAATAGGGTCTGGTAAAGGTGACTTTATAACACAATATGCACTCGATCATCCGGATACGACATGCATTGCTGTCGAAATGAATCGACATGTATGTTACTACATCGCCTTAAAGAAAGAGGCACTTAATCTTCATAATCTTATCATTATCATGGATGATGCAGCTTTACTTGAACAATATCTACCCAAAAAATCCATTGCAGCAATCTATTTACATTTTTCAGATCCATGGCCAAAAGCAAAGCATCATAAAAGAAGACTTACATACCCTACCAAGTTGGATATGTATGGACGATTACTTAATAAAGATGGTCAACTTATTTTTAAAACAGATCATCAAAAACTATATATCGAATCAAGCTTTTATATACAATCGAAATTCAAAGATATTGTTTTTGATGATAATAGTAAAGAAGAAGTCTACATGACAGAATACGAAAGAAAAAAAAGACCCTATGGTCCGATATATAAAATTCAAGCAGGAGCATATGATGACACATTATAAAGCACTCATGATGTTGCCAGGAACACCTGGTGATGAATCCAAAATAAGAGCATATATCAAAGAACAAATATCTAAATTCCCTCAATATACGTTGATTGAAGACCATTTAGGTTCCATTTTTGCGTTTAAAAAAGGGACTGGGGATTTAAAAGTAATGGTTGCTGGTCATATGGATGAAGTTGGTTTTATGGTGGTTGAAATTACAAATCAAGGTCAACTAAAGATTCAACCTGTAGGTGGTATAGACCCTAAAATTGTGCTTGCTCAAACATATGATGTGCATACTGAAAAAGGCATTATTAAAGGCTATATTGGTGCGATACCACCACATCTCAATTTACAACAAAGTGTCAATTTTGAATCGATACTCATGGATATTGGCGCATCTTCTAAAGAAGAAGCAAACGCATTAGGTGTGAAACTTGGTGACCGTATTACATTTGAACCACGCTTTGAACAACTCACTGAGCACCGATTTTTAGCAAAAGCAGTCGATAATCGTTATGGTGTAGGTCTTGCATTAGAATTAATTGAAGCACTTAAAGACCAAACACTGGACTATGATTTATTTATTGGTGCAACGGTTCAAGAGGAAGTTGGACTTAGAGGTGCAGAAACTTCTATCAATACGATTGAGCCTGATGTCTTTATCGCATTAGATGCTTCACCAATGAATGATGCAAGTGGTGATACAGATAATGGATTAAACAAAGGATTTTTACTACGTATGTTTGATCCTAGAAATACCATGCCAGAATACTTAAAACAAAATATCGTATCACTTGCCGAACGACACAACATTCCATATCAATATTACATTTCTAAAGGTGGTACCGATGCTGCTAAAGCATTAGATATGCACCAAGGTATTGTTGCGACAACCATCGGTTTACCAGCGCGATACATTCATAGTCCAGCTGCGATATTCGACAAAAGAGATTTAAATGCATGTTTTAACATGATGAAAACACTTTTAACCACACTCGATCAAACCAAGATTCAAGGATTAAAAAAAGGAGCGTTACATGTTTTATAGTTTATCTAATGGTTTACTCATGCCAAAAATTGGGTTAGGTACATTTTTAATTTCAAATGAAGATGCAAAAGTCATTGTATCAGATGCCATTAAAATTGGGTATCATCATATAGATACTGCCCAAATGTATGGAAATGAAGCTGGTATCGGAGAAGCAATCAAAGCTTCTTTAAGACCAAGATCTGGATTATTCATTACCTCGAAACAACGACACCATATGACATTTGAAGATGCAAAAAAAGCTTTTTTTCAAACTCTAGATCATTTACAAACAGATTATATTGATTTATTTTTGATTCATTGGCCAAACCACGATAAAAAAGTGAATCAAGAGACATGGCGCTTTTTTGAATGGCTTTATGAAAATAAATACGCAAAAGCAATTGGTGTGTCTAACTTTACACGTTCACATCTTGAGGATTTACTTGAAACTGCAACGATTAAACCTCATGTGAATCAAATTGAATTGCATCCAGGATTAAATCAAGCAGCTTTAAGAGCATTTATGGATCAACACGAGATTAAAGCCATTTCATATGGACCATTTATGAGAGGTGGTATCTTTGAATCCCCCTTCAAAGATGTATTATATGATATTGGTAAAAAACATACATCGACCATTCCACAAGTCGCCATTGCATGGGGCATTCAACAAGGCATCTTTATGATCCCGAAATCAAGTGATGCCAAACGATTAGAAGAAAATTATCGTGCAGCAAGCCTCACACTATCTGAAGAAGACGTAGAAGCCATTAACAACCTCAATCGTGGTAAACGTGTCTATACAGATCCAGATAATAATCCTTGGGGTGTATTTAAAGCATTAGAAGAAACGAAATAAAGTTATTTTTATATAATAGACATGGGACTCATTAAGAGCCTAAAGGAGAAAAATTATGTTTAAAAATACAAAAGAGCTCATCATTGTTTCAATGATAAGTGCCATTATTTTTATGTTGTCACTCATTCCTAATTTAGGATTCATTACGTTATTTCCTGGAATATCCATTACCATCATTCATATTCCAGTACTTGTTGGTGTCATGATCGTCTCTAGAAGACAATCGTTATTACTTGGACTCGTCTTTGGTTTAGGGTCATTCATTGCGGCACTCATGCGTGCAGTGACTCCAATTGAACTTGCATTTATTAACCCATTGATATCTGTGTTGCCACGTATTATATTCGCTTGGTTTGCTTATGAAATTTTTCATATATTATCCGCTATCTCAACGAAAGTATCTCCTTTTGTTTCCATTTGGTTTGTAAGAATTATTTTAGCGTTTGGATTATATTTATTAGGAACCTATCTCGTCACGCTCATAACGTTTTCACCAATTATTATATGGAGTGTCTTGGTCCTAGCTTATCTTGTTTTGATTATGGTAACCATACGTTATGCAAGAAAAAATAAAGCACAAGCGTTTATCGCATCTACTGCATTATTATCGACATTAATCCATACGATATTGGTATTATCAGCACTCGTACTTGTGAGACCTGAGTTTTTTAATACGACTTTTGGTGGTGCTGTAGATCTCATTTATAGCATTATGGCAACCAATGGTGTACTAGAAGCAATTGCAGCAACAGTGATTGTGACACCAATTGTTATTACATTAAAGGAAATTAACAGATGATTATATTATTTGATGTAGGAAATACAAATATACATGTATCCACAGTCAAAGAAGGCGTTTTATCACCACAACTTAGAATACATACTGATGTTACATTAACATCCAATCGAATTCATCAATATATTAAAGATTATATTGGTCGTGAACCAGTAGAAGGCATTGCGATTGCAAGTGTTGTTCCTAGACTCACACAGCCACTTGTAGAACTTGCACATGAACTGTATCAAGTGACACCCGTCATATTAAAAGCTGGGGTTAAAACTGGATTACAAATTAAAACCGATTATCCACAAGAAGTTGGTGCAGATTTAATATGTGCAGCTGTCGCAGTACTTCATGAAAAAGAGACACTTATTATTGATTTAGGTACTGCAATCAAATATATTTATGTATCTGATAAACAAATGAAAGGTGTGATTATTACACCTGGTGTGGATATCTCAATGCGTGCGCTTGTTGGCTCTACTGCATTACTTCCAGATATCCATATTGAAATTCCTAAAAAAGTACTAGGTACGAATACCATCGAATGCATGCAATCTGGCGTTACGTACGGAGTTGCTGCACAAATTGATGGACTAATAAAAGATATTGAAAAAGAAGTTGGTAAATCCCTTCAAATCATACTTACAGGAGGGATTGCACCACTCATATCAAACATTGTAAAAACACCCCATACATTAGAAAAAGAACTCGTCTTAAAAGGACTCTATCAAATATATCAAAAAAACGAGGTAAAACATGCATCCGCAAGCAACATATGAACGATGGAAACAATACGAAGACTTAGATCAAGACTTAAAAAAAGAACTTTTATCGTTAACGGATAATGAGATAAAAGAACGATTTACCTATCCACTTGAATTTGGCACAGGTGGTTTAAGAGATAAAATGGGCGTTGGCATTTCTAGGCTCAACATATATACAATTGCACAAGCAGCAAAAGGTTTTTCAATGTACTTGAAAAAGCAATTTGGTACAGGTTCTGTGGTGATTAGTTATGATAATCGAATGCATTCAAAAACATTTGCTATTGAAAGTGCAAAAGTACTGATTCATGATGGATTTGACGTCCATGTATTTGAATCTTTACGTCCAACTCCGATGTTAAGTTATGCTGTAAGACATTTCAAAGCAGTAGGTGGCATCATGATAACAGCATCACACAATCCTAAAGAAGATAATGGCTTTAAAGCATATAATCATACAGGTGCACAAATTAACTTAAGTGAAGCAGATGCAGTGATTGCTGAAATAAAATCAATTACAGATATTTTTGAAATCCCAAAAGGTCAAGCATCTCAAATCAACTGGATTCATGAAGATTTTGATTCTATCTATCTTGATGATATTGCAAGTATACGTCTTCACAAAGACCTTTCACCAACCACAATAAGTTACTCACCTTTACATGGAACAGGGTCTACAGTGATTCCAAGAATATTGAGATCACATGGATTTCATGTCCATGAGGAAATCAATGAATCTGTTCCAGATCCACTATTTACCTATACTGCCTCTTCAAATCCTGAACAACAAAAAGCATTTACAAATGGATTAGCGCTTGCCAAAAAGACTGATAGTGATGTTTTATTCATCACAGATCCAGATGCAGATAGACTTGGTGTGGCGGTAAAACATCAAGGCACATATGAATTACTTACGGGTAATCAAACAGCCGCTTTGGAATTGTTTTATATATTGACTGAAAGATCACAATTAGGCACTTTACCTAAAGATGGACATGTATATACAACGATTGTGACATCAGATTTAATTAAACATCTTGCACAATCTTTTGATTTGTCTGTCATAGAAACACTGACCGGATTTAAATTTATCGGTGAACAAGCCGAAATTCAAGAAGCACCTTATGTTTTTGGATGTGAAGAATCCTATGGATCACTCATTTCTGATAAAGTCAGAGATAAAGATGCTGTTCAAGCGTGTTTAATGCTAAGTGAAATGGTTGGATATTATAAAAAACAAAACCTTACACTTATCGATGTTTTAAACCAAATTTATGAAAAATACGGTTATTACGTCGAAATAACAGACAACTTTTTCTTTGAAGGCATTCAAGGAAAAGAAACCATGAAACAATTACTCGATAATTTAAGAGTAAAGCCACTTGAAATGCCACATCTGTCGCTCATAGACACAAGAGATTATGCTACCGGTCAAGGAATGAAAGATGGTCATACATTTGTACTTGACTTACCTAAGTCAAATGTATTAGAATATCGCTATCAAGAAGGATTTATTATTCTAAGACCTAGTGGTACTGAGCCAAAACTTAAAATCTATTATGGATTTCATGGAAATGATCAGGATAACGTCCACCAACTTATTTTAAAAAGTCAAACGCTTTTGAAAACAGTATTAAAAGGATAGAAATTATGAATGCACGCATCAAACAACTTTTTTCATCCATGGATCATCAAAGCATCGCATATGTGTTTAGTGGTAACGCCACTATAAAAACAGCCGATCAGCAATATCCATTTCAAGTCAATAAAAACTTTTTCTATTTAACAGGTCTAGAGTTACATCAAAGTATTCTTGTGTTAATTAAACACAAAAAAGAGGATGTCATCTTATTTGCACCAATTCGTTCTAAGGAAAAAGAAAAGTGGGAAGGTATTTTACCTTCTTTTGATGCGATTAAAGACATTACAGGTATTCAAAATATTCAAGATCGTGTAACATTTGATGCGTTTCATGCATCTATGTTTACAACATTAAGATCTTCACTTTATGGTGAAATTAAAAACATCTATTTAGATATTTCACAGACGGATAGACACTGCCAAGATGTTGTGAACTTTTCTAATCAATTAAAATCAAACTATCCTGAGATTACAATTCAATCAAACTCTCATGCATTAAAACAAATGCGAACATTAAAAGATATTGAAGAAATTCAACAAATCAAAGAAGCAATTAAAATAACGCATGATGGTCTTCAAGGACTTGTAAAAACATTAAAAGAAACAAAAAAAGAGCATTTGTTACATGCCGCTTTTGTATATGAACTTAACAAACAACATTCAAAAGAAGCATTTGATACCATCATTGCCAGTGGCAAACATGCAACAATTCTTCATTACATCGATAACAATGATGACATTCCGAATAATGCACTCGTCTTATGTGATTTAGGTGCACAATTCAAACAATATAATGCAGATATCACAAGAACATATCCAGCATCTGGTAAATTTACAGAGAGACAAAAAGCACTTTATCAACTTGTTTTAGACGTCAATCAAGAAATGATTGCATGGATCGAACCTGGTAAATCTTTTGCAGAATTCAAAGCTTTAGGTAAGGAAAAACTTGCTGAAAAAGCTTTGAATATCGGTTTAATTAGCAAAAAAGAGGATATCTCAAAATATTATTACCACGGATTAGGACACCACCTAGGATTGGATGTTCATGATCCTTGTGATTATGATATGCCACTTAAAGAAGGCATGGTACTCACCGTTGAACCTGGTATTTACATTGAAGAAGAAGGAATTGGTATTCGTATCGAAGATGACATCTTAGTCACAAAAGATGGCTATGAAAATTTATCGAAAGCAATTCCAAAAACCATTCATGACATTGAAAATTTATTTAAGTAAAAACAGCACACCCTCCTATGATTAAATAGGAGGGTTTTATTATGAAATGGATGATGATCACTGTTTTAAGTATATTACTTAGTATCTCTTTATCAATTCAAACACACGCCAACTATCAAAACTTTGAATCAATAACAATCATTGATGGTACATTACTTTCTGACATAGAAGAAAGTGACTATCAAGAAGCATTAGACAAAGTTGCAAAACGTAAGTTTTGGGGCTGGAAAATTCATTATATGCATGAACGTATCAAAGTAAGTTACATAAAAGAAACATTATTTTCTTATTATAACGATGGTAAAACACCCTTTGAATATGAATATCAAGCAACATATGATCAAACCGCGACATTTTCAATTTCAGCAACAGGTTCGATTGATTACTCCAATAAAGATGATGCAAAACAATTCAAAAACAAGTTAGATGCAGCTTTAAGAATCTCATCAGATTATAAAACATCTCAATCAAAAAAAGAAACCATTCAATTAAAAATCGATGTCGATCCTGGGACTCAAGTCGATTTATTTATTTACGGAGAAGGTTATATCACCAATGGTACAGCTGCACGATATGTATTCTTTTTTAGAACGCATCATGGCGGTTTTGAATGGTTTGAAGTATCAACGGAATACCAACGTTTAGAAAAAATAAAAATATGAAAATTTTATTGTATATTTCTACACTTGGACTGGTTATCTTAACGGTATTGATTGTTCAGTCAACAAAAGAAGATACTTTTTTGATTATTCGTTCAATTTATACGTATTATCAAGTCAGCGATGGTGATCATGTAAATGTCCAATTGTATGCAAGTCAAAAAAGTGAACAATTACTAGAAACAAGTATTGATCGTTTACAAATGACGAACGATATCATACTCATGGATGTTTCTTATGTTGATATGACACAAGAAAAACAAGAAACTTATTTAAATCATACATATTATGTCTATTCACTCACCTTTAAATTACCTAAATTATTTCAAACTCAAACGTTAGAACATGTGTCATTAAAAATGACATTGGATCAAAATCTGATACATGATATTGTCTTAGGTCACTTCTTTATTACACCTTTTGAGTCCAATTTTTCACATGATTGGTCCTCTATTTATGGCACCCGTCATCAAACATTCATGACTTTAACATCGATTATCATCGAAACTTCAGATATCATCGAAGTGTCATTACTAGGAAATATTAATGCAACAATGACATATGAACATACATACATAGAAATCACCATTCATAAACATGATGCCATCATATTGTCCCCAATACTACTCATACGTTCTATCAATGGCGAAGAAATGATTTCTGGTATGACATTTATACAATCCAATCGTATGCTGAATCAAACAGAGGGTTATCATTATGTCTACACACTATATTAAACTTCAAAATATCAAACATTATGATATGAAAAAATCATATACCATGGATTTTGATAAAGGTAAAACGTATCAACTCATTGGTAAAAATGGTAGTGGTAAAACAACATTGTTAAAAATTATTGCGGGTTTTATCAAACCTTATCAAGGCATATGTATCAATGCAGCAAAAAATATATCCATTATGCCAGATATTCATTATTTACCGCCTCAAATGACGATATACGTGTATCTTCATCAACTTCATGAATTGTTTAAAGAAGATATTGATATCTCCTTATTGCATGTATTAGAATTACCTTTATCAAAAAAGATAGACACACTTTCTCTAGGACAAAAACAAAAGCTTGCGATTTTACAATCATTCATGGGAAATCCAGAAGTTGTATTACTAGATGAACCATTGAAAACACTGGATGCACAATCTAAGAAAAAAGTGATTCAATATTTTAAAAATTCATCAAGTCTTATTATATACGCCACACATCATATCACGCACGATCAGCATGTCTTACCTTATCATTTATGATGACATGGTACATGAATGCTTCAGCATACAAAATGCTAATGCTATATTTTATATTTTGGATGAGCGCAGTATTGATTTTGTTGCTACAAATGCCTTTTCAGTTTCTACATGTATATTTACCCATTATTTATCCAATTTTGCTTTTTATATATCTGACATTGTATAGTACGCATCCACATATCATGTATCTGTATGAAATCAGAAAAAAGCACCGATGGATAATTCTAAGAGAATGGCTTCATATAAATATGATTTCAGATATAAAAATGATCATACTAGCATGTTTACATATCATTTCAATCATACTCTTTTCAATTGAAATACAGATAATGAATATATTAATATTAAGTATCAGTACACTATTCATATTTAAAATGTTTCATATATTGATCCATAGTATTTTTTATAAGATCATGGTATTTATGGTGTGTTATGTTAGTCATTTCTTTTTGCTAGATCAATCTCTGTATTTGGAGTATCATTTTTTATTTAATACTGAATTGAATCCATTTGCGATACTTTATTTGTATGGCATCTCCTATGTGTTTCAGTGCTTACATTTCATTGGATTAGAAAAAAAAGTATATTGAGTTGACATTAAACTTGCTTTTATGTATAATAACTCTGCTGTGGAAAGAAGCGTATGCTCGCCTGATGATTCATTCATAGGCAAAAAGTCACGAAAAATCATTATTTTTCGTTATGGTTGCATACGTTCACACATGTGAACGTTTTTTTTATGGAGGTATTGTTTATTAGAAATTATTCAAGAGTAAAGCCTGTCAAACAAGTTGATCCCGTCAATGAAAATATTGAATCTGATCAAGTACTTGTAATTGATGATCAAGGTGAAAAACTCGGCGTATTAAATACGCAAACAGCCATTCAAATGGCATTTGATAAAGACTTAGATCTTGTCGTGGTTTCACCTGGTTCTAAACCACCAGTAGCTAAATTCATGGATTATTCTCGCTACCGTTATGAACAACAACGTAAAGCGAAAGAAATGAAAAAGAAGACACAAGTCGCTGAGTTAAAAGAAATCCGTTTATCACCTACTATTGATAAACATGATTTAGAAACTAAAAAATCTCATTGTATTAAATTTTTACAAAAAGGACATAAAGTCAAACTTTCTATACGATTTAGAGGAAGAATGATTACCCATGTAGAAGTTGGTAAAAACGTCATGAATGCTTTTTTAGAAATGATACAAGAGTACGGCAGTTCAGATGGAAAACCATCCATGGACGGCAGATCACTAATTGTGATTGTGTCACCAAATAAAAACTAAGGAGACGATCATGCCAAAACAAAAAACACATAGTGGATTAAAAAAACGTATTAAAGTGACCGGTACAGGTAAACTTGTTCGTGGACAAGCGTATACTGGACACTTAGCAATGAACAAAACAACAAAACAAAACAGACAATTACGAGGTGAGACTCAAGTATCAGATTCAGATAAGAAGCGTATTAAAAGTCTCATTTCTAATATGTTATAAGGAGAACAACAATGCCAAGAGTAAAAGGTGGTACGGTTGCACGCAATCGTCGTAAAAAAATATTAAAATTAGCTAAAGGTTATGTTGGTTCTCGTTCATTACTCTATCGTACAGCAAATGAACAGGTCATGAAGTCATTATCATATGCCTACAGAGACCGTAAACAACGTAAAAGAGAATTTAGAAAATTATGGATTCAACGTATTAATGCCGCAGCAAAACAATTAAACTTCAAGTATTCATTACTTATTCATGGATTAGCACTTGCAAATGTACAAGTGAATCGTAAAATGTTAGCAGATATCGCAGTGTCACATCCTGAAGACTTTAAAGCATATGTAACCATTGCACAAGAAGCGATTAAAGGTAACTTACCTAAACCAGTTAAAGTAAAAGTTAAAGAAGTTGAAGAAAAGGCACCAAAGGCAGAAGTTATTGAACCTGTTGAAAAAGTCGCAACAAAAACTACTGCAGCTAAAAAGCCAGCAGCAGCAAAAGCAACAACATCAAAAGCAACTGAAGCTAAAAAACCTGCAGCAGCAAAAGCAACAACAACAAAAACTACTGCAGCCAAAAAACCTGCAGCAGCAAAAGCAACAACAACAAAAGCAACTGCAGCCAAAAAACCTGCAGCAGCAAAAGCATCAACAACAAAAGCAACTGCAGCTAAAAAACCTGCAGCAGCAAAAGTAACAACAACAAAAACTACAGCAGCTAAAAAACCTGCAGCTAAAAAAGAAGCCTAATTCAAGAAAAGAATGCATTCGCATTCTTTTTTTTGTATAATAAATGATATGAAGTTAAGAATCTCATTAAGTGTCATTATATTAATCTTCGTGATGATCCTATACCCGAGTTTGCTCATTTTATTAGAGCCATATGGTCAAGGCATTGTTACAATTATCCTTATTTGTATCCTTGCGATGCTCTCTTTTTTTGTATTCAGTGGTGTTCAGAAATTGTTAGTATATGCCATTTATATTGGATTTACTTTATTATTTTTATTTTTGTTTCCTGCAGACTATCAAGTTTTAATTGCATTCATTGCATCTTTAATTATGATCATACATCCATTGACAAAATTTGAATTTTATTTATCAAAAAAAATGAGTCCAAGTTTTAAAAGTCCAATAAGAATTCATTTGAGTGGTTCTTATTGGCCATATTTTGAATATAGAAAAGCAATGAAAGCTTATTACCATCTACCGCAATCAAAAAAACTACATAAAAATAAGTGGTATTTACTTTCTAGACAACTCACAACATTAGGTCTTTTATTTGCAGGTATATTTTTAATCATCAATGAGACATCTAATATTGTGAATGCCTTAGATGCATTTTCTTTTATTCGTTTTTTTAATCTATATATCGTTTTTTTGTTAGTTCTAATGAGTTATTACGCATATAAAAAAGGCTTTACAACTGTGATTAGAGCACTCATGATAGGTATTTTACCTATGATCATATATATATTACTTACATCTTCATTTGATGCGTATCTAAGATTACCGATGTTACTGATGGTATCGACAGTATTTGCATTTATATTTGTTTTTGAATATCAACGTTATTATGATCGTGTAACGATCGATGTATTTGATTATCATGAAGAAGAAAATAAACGCATTGTGTATGCAAATTCTCTTTTTGAACCGATTATTTATAATGACACCTATATCTTATCATCTCACTATTTAATAAAAATTTCACTTACAACATTTCATAAACATTTACATGAGATATTAAAATATATGAATAAACATCATATCATTTTAACTGCTTATGCATATGGTGAACAAATGTTTCATTTGTATGCTGACTTTCATTTTAAAGATCGAGCAAAAGTCGATTTATTCAAAACATTTTTAGAATCTCTCTTTACGATTGGTATACCATTTGAACTTCAAGAGGATAAACATAAATTACTTTATGAAAAAAAGTTTTATCATCAACCAGCTTACATCATTGCGAGAGCGAAGCATTTGGCAAGACAACTAGAAGATGTCAGTAATGAAAAAATCATTATCATCTCTGTTTTGATGTTTTTTGAAAATATGGATATGCTTAAAAAAATAAAAAAGTCATATACATTCAATTATATTGAATCGATGTCAATGGATGCATATCACACCATTAAAATTGATGTAACTGTCCCTAATAATGGCTTTGTTATTGAAAATACAGTAAAAGATATACTAAGTATCATGTCATTAAATAAAGGTCAGTTCATA
>Ga0181590_10001893_pt1 | contig 17617 bp, 8 predicted proteins | sample 071ome_34_FD_132446 | JGI IMG/M metagenome (GOLD analysis project Ga0181590, IMG submission 132446) | Coastal salt marsh microbial communities from the Groves Creek Marsh, Skidaway Island, Georgia - 071411BT metaG (megahit assembly) | ecosystem: Environmental > Aquatic > Marine > Intertidal zone...
CCCTGATCTGTCGATCGAAGAAGGCGGATGCCATAGGCATAAGTCCCACTGCCCAGATGTTGCAGCCACTGGGCATACCAATCGCCATCAGGGGCTTCGAAAACCGAGGGGATGTCCGCCCAGTTGGCAAACATGTGCTCGGAAGTGACGATGACTTGGGGCGCTTCAAACGTGCTTCCATCCCAGCGTGCCAGCAGCACCCTGGAGGTATTATTTTCTTCGGGTTCGATCCAGGAAAGCCCCACTTGCTGGCCCAGTTGGCAGAGGTTTGGGGCCATGGAGCGCGTGCTGGTGGGAGGCATCATGGCTTCAAGATGCCAGCCCTCATTTTGGGCAAGGGTCATGAGGCAAGTCAGGTAGGTGCCTAGGACGCTAAGTGTGTGGATTGGATAGTGCCAAAGCATATTTCCCCTGATCAGGCATGCATTGTGCATGGCTGATTCATCCTGAGCTGGGTTGCGAGTGGCGGAATCTTGGCATGCCTGGGTGCGAGACATAATCAGAAGCCTGACACGTTTCATGAAGCCTTCTCAAGGTTTCTTCTTATCTGGCATTGCGGGAACCGGCTGGCTTTGTCTGGAATAGATGGGGTGCTTAGCCATTGATTTTGAAGGCATGCGAGCATAGATTGACCATAACTATTTGATGCCCATGAAATTCATGACCTCTCCCCGCATCCTCACCGCTACCTTGTTCGGCTGCCTAATCATTGCCAACCTCCAGGCTCAGGTCTTGTTTGAAGATGACTTCGAAGTGGATCGTGCCCAGGACTGGATTGTTTATGATGAGAGCGTGGATGGGGTTCCTGATGCAGTCGTCTCATTTGCCCATGACTACTCCCAGGACACCTATGCGATCACATCGGGTGGAACGACCGAATATGTGTCGGTGCCCAGTAATCCCTTTGTTGCCGATGGGAGCCCAAGCAAGCGCGCTTTGAAGGTGATGGTCAACGCTGATGATCAGCCTGCTGAGGCCTCGGTGAGTTTGTTCCCCAAGGGGCTCAATGTGGTGGGAGACCATGCCTTGCGATTTGAAATGTTCATGAGCTACAACGGACCTGCTTACGGTGGCTCTGGCTCGACTGAGTTGGCTACCATGGGGGTCGGGCACTCGGGTGAGCTGGTGGCTTTTCTTCGAGGCAATGGTGCTCTGGATGGGGATGGAACGTTTTTTGCTGTTTCCGGTGAGGGAGGGGCATCCCGTGATTACCGTGCCTACACGGGGGATGGATTCGCTGAGCCTGATTTTCTGGATGAGCAGCTTCAGCGGTATGGATTTACCGATATGGATGGAGATGGGGTCGGTGAATACAATGCCTACGGTGGCGGGCCCATGGAAAAGGTGTTTCCCTTCCCACCTCATGAAACCAGTGGGACTCCAGGCAAGGGTTGGGTGGCTGTCGAAGTCAGACGGGTTGGCAACCAGGTGACCTGGGTCATGGATGGCCACATTATCGCGACGATCTCCGAGGACTTGACCCTTTTTGGTGGGGGAAATGTGATGATTGGTTACAGCGATCCATTTTCCTCGATTGCCAATCCAGGGGAAGAAAACTTTGTCCTGTTTGATAATGTCAGGGTTGTTTCCATCAGTCAGGGGGCTCTTTTGCCCGAGGTGGGCGTGAAGGTTGAAGGGAGTGTGGTGGAAGACCCGGACAGTGGTTTGAGTCAATTCCAGTCAAATCCAGTTGCCGAGGATCAGGCTGCGGCCACCTTCACTTTGAGTCGAACAGGTGATGCTGGCTCGTCTTTGAAGGTAAGCTATCGCCTCGAAGGATCTGCTCGAGAGGGTGTCGACTATCGAGCTCCTGCTTCTCATGAACTCGTCTTTGCTGCCGGTGAATCCTCCATCAGCCTGGAGCTGAGTCTGATCAATGATGCCGAGGAGGAGATGGATGAAACCATCGTGCTTGTGATAGAACCTGATGCTTCCTACGAGACTGCCGCAGGCAAATACGCTCAGATTCCTCTGTTGGATGATGGAGACAGCGGCCTGCCTCTTCCAGATGTGCTGGCTGGAGCCACCGTGATCTTTGACGAGGATTTTGAATCCGATGTGTCGGCTCAATGGACCATCAATCGTAGCAGCGATGACACCTCTTCGACCTTTGGTTACGACTACTCTGTGGATGGCATCCCTCCTGCACCCAGTGGGGCGGGCAAGACCACCCGAGGCCTCAAATTCACGGCCAATGAATCCGAGGGAGTGGCTGCCCATATCATGGCCAGCCCAACGGGTAAGTCATTTGAGGGCGATCATGCTCTTGTGTTCGATCTCTGGATGAATGTCAACGGACCTATGCCGGGTGGGGGTGGGGGATCCACCGAATTCGCAGCAGCCGGGATTGCTACTACTGGGGATCATATACAGGTTGGGGACGAACTGTCTGATGGGGCCTGGTTTCTTCTGACCGGTGAGGGCGGGTCTTCTCGGGATTTTCGATTTTTTCTCAATCAGGATTATTTGATGGATGATCGTGGGGTTTACTTGGCTGGAAGTCAGGATGCCAGCAATGCCTACTACGCCTCGATTTTCCCCGAGGGCAAGACAGCTCCGGCATTGCAGGTCAGCGAATTCCCAGCCCAAGATGGGGCGACATCTGCTGGGCAGGTCGCTTTCCAGTGGGTTCAGGTGCAGCTGATCAAACAAGGAGACAACGTGACCTGGAGTCTGAATGGCACTGACATCGTTCAGGCCAGCCAGTCAACGGCTCCATTCAAGGACGAGGGCAATATCTTTCTGGGCTACAGTGACTGGTTTGCCTCGGTCTCGGACAATGACTTCATGAGCTTTGGGTTGTTTGATAACCTCAGGGTCTATCAGCTTTCCAGCTCGACGGTGGCACTGGCCATCGGTATCGAACGGAGTGGTTCTGACCTTCAAATCACCTACAGCGGGAGCCTGCAGTCTGCACCATCTCCAGCGGGACCCTGGCAGCCCGTGGCTGAGGCTGCTTCTCCCTTCTCGGTGGATCCCGCTGCAGCTGCCATGACATTCTATCGTGTGGTTCCATGAGCCGAGGCCAGGACTGAGTTCATCTAAGCGAGTCTCTGATAGTCCCTGTCAGTCGCTGGCTGGGTGCATGGGCTCTAGGGCCGGTCTCCGAAGTTTCCGAAGGGTTGCAGTGGGCTAACTCGTCTTGGTTGTCCGCTATTCGTCGGCTTGTCAGTAATCCGACAAGATCCTGTGCAGGGTGGGTTGCTGTGCAGAGGGCTTTGCTCGCCGATCGGAAGCCCTGCTTTGCCTTGAGGTTGGTGCCTACCTCATCCGACTTGTTCCCTTTAGGATAACCTGTTTGACTTCATGGCATGGCAAGAAACGAGCGATTGCATGGCTGGATTGAGCGCTACGAAGCCTTCCATCAACATCCAATCAACCAGCGCCTGCATTGGGTTTGCATCCCCTTGATCGTCATGAGCCTCATCGGCCTACTCTGGTGCGTCAGATTGCCGATTCCCGCGACTGAGGCGTGGTATCCTGCACCGAACCTTGCCATGGTAGTCATCCTGTCTGCTTCGCTGTACTATCTGAGGCTTTCTTTTTCAGTGCTGATGGGGATGCTCTTTTGGAGTCTGCTTTCTTGCGCTGTGGCTCTTAGTCTGGATGCTAGCCCGCTTTCCCTTTTCAGGTCTTCCTTGGCTGTGTTCGTATTGTCCTGGCTAGGTCAGTTTCTAGGGCATCGCATCGAGGGTCGTAAACCAGCCTTCGTGGAAGACCTTCAATTTTTACTGATCAGCCCCGCCTGGTTAATGAGTTGGCTGCACCAGCATTGGAAACGCGCCATGGCTGGTTATTTCTTCAGCTGCTGCGCGGTGCTCCTCATCTGCGATTGGCTTTTTGCCATGCGGCCGAGGATCGATTTTTCTGATTCACTGACGCGAGTGCCCGGTTATGAAGTGCAGATCGCCCGGGACGCTTGGGGTGTCCCTCACATGCTGGGTAAAAGTCATGCTGACACAGCCTTTGGCTTGGCTTACGCCCATGCAGAGGATGATTTCTCAACCATCCAGGACGTGTTGCTGGCTTCGCGGGGTCAGTTGGCAGCATCAGAAGGCATTCCTATGGCTGCCAACGACTACTACGTTGCGCTGATTCGGATTCGTCAAGGATTGCGGGAGCGATTTGCCTCCCTGGGACTAGAGATCCAGGCTGTGTGTCAGGGTTACGCTGATGGCCTCAATCTCTATGCCAGCCGCCATCCCCATCTTCTCAAACGCCATGCCTGGCCTGCTCAGCCTGAAGACTTGATCGCCGGAGCCATGCACAAATTGCCGATGATGTTTGGCATGCACAATGATCTTGCTCGCGTATTGAACAACCCTGGTCCGGCTCCTGAAATGGCCTCTTGGCTCAATCCCCATCAGGCCCCTGTGGGTTCCAATTTCATGGCTATCGCTCCGACTCGATCCAACGATGGTGCGACTCGAGCGTGCATCAACTCACACCAGCCTTGGACAGGGCCAGTGGCTTGGTATGAGGCGCATCTGTTGAGCGAAGAAGGTCAGAACCTTTACGGCGGGCTCTTCCCGGGTTCTCCGGTCATTTTCCTTGGTCACAATGCCCACATGGCCTGGGGGCATACAGTCAACCATCCCGATCTTGTGGATGTTTACGAGCTTGAGATGGATCCCGATCACCCACTGCGCTATCGCATGAATGATCGATGGCTTGAGCTCGAACAGTCTTACGCCACCCTGGAGGTTCGTCTGTGGCGAGATATTCGCTGGAAGGTACGAAAGGAAGTCCTGCACAGCATCCATGGCCCAGCCATCAGGGTGGGGGATCGGGTGCTGGCGATTCGCTACGCCGGGATGGATGTGGCTTCTCAGTTGGAGCAGTGGTTCTGGATGGGGCAGGCAACCCATCTTGAAGCTTTCAAGGAAGCCATGCGCCGACAGGCCATTGCCATGTTCAACACGGGCTATGCTGACAAGCACGGGAATCTTTTTTATGTTTACAACGGCCTCTTGCCTCAGCGCGATGAATCCTTCGACTGGCAGGCTACGGTGCCTGGTAACACTCAGGACACGCTCTGGACCGAATACTTGCCCTTTGATCGACTGCCTCAGGTTGAGAACCCACCCTCGGGTTTCATCCAGAATTGCAACAGCAGCCCCTTTGAGACCACGGTAGGTGAAGGGAACCCTGCTCCTGCCGATTTTTCAAAAGCCTTCGGTATCGAAACCTGGATGACCAACCGAGCCCTCAGGGCGATGGAGCTTTATGGACAGGATAGCGCCATCACCCACGAGGCCTTCTTTCGCTATAAGTATGATAAGCAATATGCCGAAAATTCTCGTCTGCGAGAAAATATCCGACAGTTCCTGCAATCTGAACCAGCAAGGGAGGATGATTCGCTGACTGATGCGGTTGAAGTTTTGCGAAGTTGGGATGGAGATACCTCGAGCGACAATCGCCATGCAGCTTTAAGTCTGCTCACTTTCCGCCCCAACTCCAATACAGCACGAGCCAACCTGTCAGCCTCGGTTGTGCGGGATCGGCTTCGGCAGGTGGCCATTGAACTCAAACAGCGTTTCGGGAAATTGGACGTTCCCTGGGGTGAGGTGAATCGACTGATCCGAGGGGAGGTTGATCTACCCCTTGGAGGAGGGCCCGATACCTTGAGGGCCATTTATGGTAGGCCCTTGGGTGATGGCAGGCTTGAGGGGGTTGCTGGAGATTGTTTTTTTCAATTTGTGGAATGGGATGCTCAAGGTCAGCTCCAAGCTTGGGCCATCCAGCCCTTTGGTAGCCATGCATCCAGTGAGGATTCGCCTCATTACGATGATCAGACAGATCTTTTTGCGCGCGAGGAAATGCGTCGGATTCCTTTCACCAAAGAGGAGGTTCTCAGGGCCGCCGAAAGGATTTACCGCCCTCAGGACATGTGAGTCTCGTCGATGCAGAGCTGGTTCAACTTCCTTAAGTGATTGCAAGACTGTGGTGATGACCGTGCTAGGTTGAGCTTGTTTGGGTGTTAACCGGATGCCTGCTTGACAAGCCCTTGGCCTGAGAGTGAGACTGAATGTTTTGTAGCGTAATCTGTTATGGCGGAACCCAAGGTTAACGAGCTCATGGAAAAAATCGTGTCGCTGTCTAAGCGGCGTGGTTTTATTTTTCAATCATCGGAAATTTACGGCGGCATCAATGGCTTCTGGGACTACGGCCCCTTGGGAGCTGAGCTCAAGCGTAACGTCAAGGATTTGTGGTGGCAATCGATGACCCGAGAGCGAGAAGATGTGGTCGGGCTGGACGCGACCATTATCATGCACCCCAAGGTGTGGGAAGCTAGCGGCCACACGTCTACTTTCAGTGACCCCATGGTCGACTGCAAAGATTGCAAGGGAAGGTTCCGGGCAGATCAAATTGACTCCACTCCCTGTCCTAAAAAGTCCAGCAAGATGGTCACCGAATGCGGCTCGGACAAAACCGAGCCCCGCGCTTTCAACTTAATGTTCAAGACCTATGTCGGGCCGGTGGAGACTGAGGACAATGTGGCTTACCTTCGGCCGGAAACAGCCCAAGCCATTTTTGCGCAATTCAAGAACGTTTCGGATATTTCCAGACAAAAGGTGCCTTTTGGGATCTGTCAGATAGGCAAAGCATTCCGCAACGAGATCAATCCCCGTAATTACACTTTCCGCTCCCGAGAGTTTGAACAGATGGAGCTGGAGTTCTTTATCAAGCCTGATGAAGTGGCTCACGAACAGGGCGGGGCGCCTGCAGAGGATGCGCCCACTAAAAACCCAGCGCCCAACTGGGGTTGGAAACAGTGGCATCAATATTGGGTTGAACAGCGCTTGAGTTGGTATGAGAGCATTGGGCTACCTGCTGATTCTCTCGAGCTTTACTGGCAGGGAGATGATGAATTGGCACACTATGCGCGGGCCACAGTGGACATCATGTATAAATTCCCTTTCGGCGTTCAGGAGCTTGAAGGAATCGCTGCACGATCCAATTATGATCTGACCCAGCACCAAGAACACAGCGGCAAGTCGATGGAATATTTCGACGAAGATGCCAAGCAGCGTTACATCCCTCATGTGATCGAGCCTAGCGCGGGTGTGGACCGTATGATTCTCGCATTGATTTGCAACGCCTATCATGAGGCCATGATTCCCAGCGCCAAGGGCGTGCCTGAAAAACGTGTGGTGATGAAGTTTCATCCTCGAGTTGCACCGGTCAAGGTGGGCGTCTTCCCACTGCTCAAAAACAAGCCTGAATTGGTTGCCAAGGCTCGGGAAGTCTATGACGCGCTGAAGGTCCATTTTGCCTGCTTTTATGATGAGGCAGGTGCCATTGGTAAGCGATATGCCAGGCAGGACGAAATCGGGACTCCTTTTTGTGTGACCATTGATTTTGATACCCTTGGGGAAAACCCAGAACATGCCAACACCGTGACCCTGAGGGATCGTGATACCACCGAACAGACGCGCGTTTCACTCGATCAGTTGCTTCCTCGACTCAAACAGGGTCTCGGACTACCTATTTGATCTGGGTCTGGACGCTGGCTTGGCTGGCATGATATCTTGAGATGGCTTGAGCAAGACCGTTTCCATGTCCTCAGTGGCTGGCTTGTTGATGGATTTGATTGCCATCCCAAGTGTCAACCCTGCTTTCTGCGATGATCCATCGGTGCATGGTGAAAAGAGAGTGGCGGACTACCTTGCCGATCTGGCTCGTAAAAAGGGCCTGAGTGTCTCTCATCAGCCAGTCAGGGGATCACGTCGTAATCTGCTCCTGACTTATCGCCCCAGTGGCAGGCCACGATACAGGCTTCTGCTTGCACCCCACATGGACACCGTGGTGGCAAGCAAGCAGCAGCTTCAACCTCATTGTCAATTGGGCAGGATTCATGGGCGTGGGGCTTGTGATACCAAGGGCAGCATTGCTGCGATGCTCGATGCCCTCATCGCATTGATTCAATCTGAAAATCGCCCCCGCCAAACTGAGATTCAACTGGCTTGCCTGGTGGACGAAGAGCATGGCCAGCTTGGCTCTCGGGCTTTTGCTGCGCGTGCAAAACCATTTGACTTGGGCATCATCGGTGAACCGACCTCCAACAAAGTGGTGACCGCTCATAAAGGCGTGATGTGGTTTGAACTTTGCACCCGAGGTAAGGCTGCGCATGGCTCACGACCCTCCCTGGGGCGTAACGCGATTGCGCTGATGGCAACTGCGGTGCATTATCTTGAAGGGGAATACAGATCTCGCCTCGAGGATTCCAAACACCCGCTTCTTGGGGTGCCAACCATCAACCCTGGTAGCATTGCTGGGGGGCAGCAACCCAATATCGTGCCTGAGCACTGCAGCTTGTGGGCAGACCGCCGTACCCTTCCAGGTGAAACCTATCGAGCCATTGCCAAGGAAGTCATAAAGGGGCTTGGCGCACTGGGGGTTCGGGCCCAATTAAATTATCGTCAGGATGCCGAATGCCCTGCTCTGGAAACCGATCCCAGTCATCCATGGGTTCAGACCCTGATGCGGCAGCGTAGGCAGCCATTGCCTATTGGTGTGGATTATTTCTGTGATGCGGCTGTGATCGCTGCTGCTGGAACTCCCTGTGTGGTCATGGGGCCAGGATCAATCGATCAGGCTCACACTGCTGATGAGTGGATTCGTATCGCTTCGCTTGAGCAGGGTAGGCAAGCGTTCCTTCAATTCATGGCGCAACTACCATGAACGATTCCAAGGTATCGCTGAGCATCATCATTGCAGCTCCTCCTGAGACACTCGAGCCTGGATCCCTGCTTTCCCTGCAAAGGCTTGAGAGGCTCCCTGATGGGGTTGAAATCATTGTTGCCCGGGGTCGGATGCCTTCAGTTCAGAGAAATCAAGCTGCCCAACAGGCTCGAGGAAAGTGGTTGTGGTTTCTTGATGATGATTCACTGGTATCAGAGCAAACCCTTGTTGCCCTGAAATCCTGGCTTCAGCGAACTGACGCGGATGGGGTGGGGGGGCCCAGCCTCTGTCCAGCCCAGGCTAGCTTTGTGCAGCGTGTTTTTGCGGTCGTCATGTCCAGCTTCCTGGCCTTTGGTCCCAGCCGAGCTCGATACCTGCGTGTTGGCCTTGCGCGACCTTCAGGGGAAAAAGAACTGATCCTGTGCAACTTGTTGATTCGGCGAGATTGTTTTTTTAACCATGGGGGGTTTGATGAGATGCTCTACCCCAACGAAGAAAATGCCTTACTCGAATCCATGGCGCGCGGGGGAAGTCGCCTGTGGTATGATCCCATCCTGTCTGTTGACCGATTGCCCCGGCAGAACCTAGTTGCCTCCCTAAGGATGATTTTTCGCTACGGAACGGGCCGTGCTCAACAGATCAGGCGTCATTCAGCAAGTGGATCTTTGCTTAATGTCATGCCATCGCTGTTTTCGTTGTATCTCTGGAGTCTATTGATCGCCATGTGCTTCAGCGGGCTCCAGGGAGATGGGTGGATCTGGTTGATCCTCTTGACCCCTTTGCTGAGCTTGATCCTCGCAAGCCTTGGCGAGTGCCTAGTGCAAATGCGGCATCATCCGCGCGTGGCCTGTCTGCTCGCCTGGTGGCTGATACCATGCTCCTTGTTGGCCTACGGACACGGATTCATAGCTGGCTTCCTCGGTAGGGCATGCTCGCCTGAGGCCAGGCAAAAAAAACTGGATGTCGAGCTGGAGATCCCCCCTTCAAGGATGACTGGCGCATGAGTTTCATTCGACAGGGCTCTTGGATGGCGCTTTGTAATACAGGTGCTGGTTTGTTGATGTTCGGGGTGCATTTGCTTGCTCCGGCCATGATGGGGCAGGCAGGTGAATACGGACTTTTTGTCTCACTGCTGGGCATCCTGCATCTGACCATGTGCCCAGCTCCAGGACTTCAGACTGTGATGGCGCATCAGGCCGCGGCCGCAAGGAACCCAGAGCAAGAAGCTCATGTTGCCATGCGCGCTCGAGGAGTCTTACTAACTGCTTTGGGTGCCTGGTTGCTGGTCTTACTATTGGGGATGCTGAAGCGGGACGCGCTCTTAGCCCATTTTAAGTTGGATCGTTACCTGCCCTTAGGGGTGATTCTAGTCGCAGGATTGCTCCAACTCTGGCTCCCGGTGCTGATGGGGATGCTCCAGGGATATCAGCGCTTTGTTCCTTTGGGGTGGTCCCTGCTTGTCAATGGTGGTGGTCGCCTTTTCCTGGCAGCAGGTTTCATTCTGCTCCTTGGTGGGTCTGCTGACGCTGCGGCCATGGGGGTGCTGGGAGGGATCTTGCTTTCCCTGATGGTGGCAGCATTCAGTACGCGTGATAAGTGGCATGTGAAAGTCCCGATTCATTCTATGTCCTGGTATGCCTGGGTCTGGGACATGTTGCCCATGATTCTCGCTCCCATTCTCTTCCAACTCATGTTGGTGGCAGACATGCTTTTCTTTCGCTCAATCAGTTCGGCTGAGGAATCGAGTTTCTATGGCCTGGCTGGCACCATTGGAAGGGGCATGGTCATGTTCCTGGGGCCATTGGTTGGCGTCATGTTCCCAAAGCTCGTGGAGGAACATGCTGCAGGCAAAACCAGTCACTTGGTTTTTTCAACGATCAAGCTCACCTTATGCATGGGAGGACTGATCTGTGTTTTCATGACTGCCCTGCCTGCGTGCTTGCCGGCTTTGCTTGCAGGCCTGGAATCGCTTACCTTCTCAGGAAGCCTTGGGGTGTGGGTTGGCCGACTGTTAGATCAGGCCGAAGGAATTGGTCTCATGGTATCTTTGTTACCGTGGTTTTCATGGGGTATGCTCTGCCTCTGTTGCAGTCAGATTTTTCTCTCTCAATTGTTGGCGCATAAGCGCTACAAAGCCTTGAAGCTACCGATGGTCGTGGTCATGGCTTACTTGATTTGTCTTGGCTGGTTGCCAGATAATATCCATCAGCTTGTCCGCCTGATTTTAATCTTCAATGTCATCCTTCTACTGGTTTTAATGGTTCAGGCCATGCGAGATAAATCAGGACTTTCCAACAGTTGAACCGGCCCACATCAAGTTCGATATCATGAGTCAATTGCTTCGCGTACTGATCATTGAAGATTCCGAGTTTGATGCCCTGATCATGGTCAACGTGCTGGAGCAGGGGGGCTACCAAGTGGAGCATCAACGGGTGGAAACCCCCTCAAGCATGCGCGATGCACTCCGGGATAACCAATGGGATGTGATTCTCTCGGACTACAACCTTCCTGATTTCAATGCTCTTGAGGCGCTGGAGCTGCTGAAACAATCGGCTTTAGATATTCCTTTTATCATAATCAGTGGGGGGATTGGCGAAGATGTGGCTGTTGCTGCCATGAAATCGGGAGCTCACGACTACCTGATGAAGGGTAACCTAGCCCGCCTGGTGGTGGCGGTCGAACGTGAGCTGGGAGATGCCGCCCATCGCCGAGCCCGACGACAAGCTGAGGAGGACCTGCGTGAGAATGAAATGCGCTATCGCCTTTTGTGGGAAAATTCCAACGACGGCGTTGTGTTGACTGATGATGCGGGTTGGATTTTGTTTAGCAACCCAGCCATCATATCCATGTTTGGACTCGCTTCAGATGAACTCAAAGGGAGGAACATCGCCACCTTAGTGGGGCTCGAAGGAGACGCTCCTGGGTTTTCGGATTTTGTTTCCGGATTGCTGAGTGCCGAAGTCACCCTCAAGGAGTATGTGGGTGTCCGAAAAAACCGCGATACTTTCCCACTTGAAATCAGTTGCAGCGGTCTGGAGATGCACGGCCGTCGCATGCACGCTGCCTTCCTGCGAGACATCAGCGAACGCAAGCAGGCTCAGATGGAAATCAAGCAGCACGAGGAGCGATTGGAGGCAGTCAGAGAGATCCAACAATGGATGTTCCCCAAGGTGCCTCCTTCGATTGAGGGCTATGACATCGCTGGAGTATCCTATCCAGCTGACGCTGCAGGTGGGGATCACTACGATTATTTGGTCATGCGGGATGGCTTCCAGGGCTTTGTCGTCGCCGATGTGGCAGGTCATGGTATGGGGCCGGCCATGCTAATGTCCGAAGCTCGGGCCTACCTGCGGATGCTTGCCAGGCGTTTGAATCAAACTGGTGATATCCTGACCAGTGCCAACGAGGTGTTGGGAGAGGACTTGAGCTTTGAACGCTACATCACGGTCATTCTGCTCAGTTTGGAAGCCGAGGCCAGGCGCCTGACCTTCAGTAATGCAGGTCATCCTCCGGGAATAATTCTGGATGCGAGCGGAGCCATCAAGGCGTTACTCAAGCGCCAGGGAGTGCCTTTGGGGATCCAGCCAAACTGCCTTTACCCAAGCTCCGAAACTGTGACGCTCAATCAGGGCGATCTGGTTTTTCTCTACACCGATGGTTTTGATGAAGCCATGTCCGAGGATGGGAACTTTTTTGGTATGGAGAGCATGGCTGAGGTGATACATGAGCATCGTCAACTCCCTGCTACTCAGATTTTAGAGTGCCTGAGGGAATCGGTTGTCCAATTCACTGGCAATCAACCCCAAGCGGATGATTTGACCGGTATCCTCATCAAGGTGCTGTAAGGCAAGAGTGCGACTTTGCGATTCATGGATACCTCTTCGGCACTTTCCCTTGATCAAGCCTACGAGCTCATGCTGAAGCATCATGGTCATCAGGGGTGGTGGCCCGCTGAATCAGATTTTGAAATGTGTGTGGGTGCCATCCTGACCCAGAACACCAGCTGGAAACAAGTAGTCAAGGCTCTGGATCAGCTTAGAAGCAATCAATGCCTTGCTCCAAATGCCATGCACGCTGTGGATGAGGCAACCCTAGCTCAATGGATTAGGCCAGCTGGTTACTTCCGACTCAAGGCAAGGCGTCTCAAGGCCTTTGTTGGGGTCTTGATCGAAAGCTTTAGTGGAGATCTGGTGGCCATGCTTGAGGGAGAGACAAACGTCGTGCGAGAGCGGCTCCTGGCCATTCATGGCATTGGCCCTGAGACAGCCGATAGCATGCTACTCTATGCTGGCAATCACCCTGTTTTTGTGGTGGATGCCTACACGCGACGGATCTTCTCAAGGCATGGATGGTGCTCAGAGCATGAGAGCTATCAATCCCTGCAGGATTTGTGTCATGAAAAACTGGGTTGCTCGTGTTGTGATGAAAAGGTTTCAAGGGTGGAGTTCTGGAAAGACTATCACGCTCAGTTGGTCCGCATTGGCAAGGAATTTTGTCGGCCGCGGCAACCTAGGTGCCAAGCATGCCCACTGGGTGCTTTGATAGGGTAGATCGAGGGTAGGCCATGAGTTGGAAGGAAGACGGAAACTTCGAATCGTCACTTGATGCGTATTGGAGTCAGTGCATGGCTCAGGATGTGGTTTCCATGCAGGGTTGGTTGGATGCTGCTCGAGGCAATGGCATTTCAGGGAGAAAGCTGGAAATGCTTAAGGATCGAGTCAAGCAATGCATCCAAGGCTCGATTGACAAAGTGGAACGTCGCAAACGTGGCGTGCCCAAGGTTAGTTTCCCCGCCCACCTGCCGGTTTCAGCCAGGGCAGAGGAAATCAGCAAGGTGTTGAAATCGCATCAGGTAGTGGTTCTTTCCGGAGAGACTGGCTCAGGTAAAAGCACGCAACTGCCGAAGATGTGTTTGGCTATGGGCAGGGGGGTCCGAGGTAAAATTGGCTGCACTCAACCAAGGCGGGTGGCAGCCCAATCTCTCTCGAAACGGGTGGCTGAAGAAATGGGAGTTACCTGGGGAAAGGAAGTGGGGTGTAAGATTCGGTTTCAGGATCACACCTCCCCTCATTCCTATATCAAATTCATGACCGATGGTATGCTGCTTGCTGAATTGCAGCAGGATCCGATGCTGGGAGAATACGATACGCTCATCATTGATGAAGCCCATGAGCGTTCTCTGAACATCGATTTCATACTAGGACACCTGCGTCAGCTCATGCCGCATCGTCCAGATCTCAAACTGATCATTACCTCTGCGACTATCGATACACAGGTTTTTTCTGATGCTTTCAATCAAGCACCCGTTCTGGAGGTTTCAGGCAAGCTGTATCCTGTTGAGGTGATTTATCAACCAGTCGAACCGCAGGCAGAGAACCAGGAAGAGGTATCTCATGTCACCGCTTCGGTTCACTGCGTGCAGGAAATACTACGTGTCCATCACAGCGGAGATATCCTTGTCTTCATGCCTTCGGAAAGCGATATCAAGGAAACCATAGCAAGGTTAGAGGGTAAGAAGCCTCGTGGGTTTGAATGCCTGCCATTGTATGGCAGGTTGGCTGGAGCTGATCAGCAGCGGATTTTTCAGGGCGGCGGACTCAGGCGGGTGGTGGTTGCGACCAACATTGCTGAAACCTCCCTCACCCTTCCGGGCATCCGATTTGTGGTCGATACCGGGCTGGCTCGGGTCAGTCGCTACAGCCCATCGACTCATACCCGTCGCCTTCCCATTGAGCCCATAGCTCAGAGCAATGCTAACCAGCGCAAGGGACGATGCGGTCGTGTTCAGGAGGGGATTTGTTTTCGTCTCTACAGCCAGGAGGATTTTGAGCAACGTGCCGCTTTCCTTGCTCCTGAAATACAGCGATGCAACCTGGCTGAGGTGATTTTGAAGATGAAGGCCCACGGCCTTGGAGACATGGAAACCTTTCCTTTCATCCAGCCGCCAAGACCTGCTGCCATCAAGGCTGGCTACAAACTGCTACAGGAACTTGGGGCCATTGACACAAAACTAGAGCTGACTGATTTGGGTAAGAAACTAGCTTGCTTACCTCTGGACCCAACTATAGGCCGAATGATTCTTCAAGGAGCGCAAGAAGGCGTTCTGGATGAAATTATCATCATAGCAGCGGGCATGAGTGTTCAGGATCCCAGAGAGAGGCCTAGTGAAGCTGCTTCAGAGGCCGATGCAGCGCACCAACGTTTCCGTCATTCAAACTCAGATTTTCTCACGCTTCTCAAGTTATGGGAATTTTGCTTTGAAAATGAAACCTTGGGTGGGAAATCCAATCAGATTCGAAAGCAATGTCGAATACACTTTATTCATTACTTGCGCATGCGCGAGTGGCGGGACATCCATCATCAGATCTGGTCAGTCATCAAGGCCGACACCCAGCTGATTGTTCAGCAGCATCAGGCATTTGAACCTGATCGGTTTCAGGATCCGAGGTGGTATGCGGCCATACACCGTTCCATCCTGGCGGGATTGCTCAGCCAATGTGCTCACTCCTTGGAGCGTCAAACTTATCAAACTGCATCAGGTCGCCAGGCCTACCTTTTTCCGGGTTCGGTACTTTACCAAAGAGGGCCCAAAGAGGGGGGTAAACCAACTCGCCCCGATAAAGCTCAGGTTAAGGGGCGGGACAAAGGCTGGGTCGTTGCAGGCGAGCTAGTGGAAACCTCCAGAACCTTCATCCGGATGGTGGCCACGATCAAACCCCAATGGATCATCCACTTAGGTAAACATTTATGCAAGGTGTCCTACCTCAATCCACGGTGGGACTCTGCCAAGGGAAAAGTGGTTTGCACGGAGGTGACTCGGCTCAATGGCATTGAAGTGATCGCAAGGCAAGCCGACTTTGGGCAGGCTCAGCCCATTGCGGCAAGGGAGATCTTTATCCGAGAAGGCTTGGTAGGTGAGCGTGATCGATGGGATATCCCCTTTCTTAATCATAACAATCAGGTCATTCAGGAAGCCAGCTTGCGACTGACACGTATCAGGCATGGCCATTATCTGAATCTGGATGATCAGCTGAGTGAGTTTTATCAGAAGCATCTGCCTGAGCAAATCACAAGCATGGGTGCCCTACGCCATCACCTCAAAGGGGACGGTGGGCAGGCCCACAACCTATGCATGCCAGTAGAGGTGCTCATGCCCAAGGGGTATCAAAGAGGGGAAGATCATGAGTTTCCTTCCACGCTTCTTATTGAGGGAAAACAAGTGAAAGTGGCCTATGCCTATGCCCCAGGAGAGGAAAATGATGGGGTCACTTTGGAAATACCTTCTGGCCTGGCCTCAAAAATCAATGAGGCCTCTCTGCTGTGGATGATCCCGGGAAATCGAGAGGATCTGATTCACCATTTGTTCAGAGGGCTTGGCAAGGAGAGTAGGCGCCGGCTGATGCCTTTGAACGATCGCGCTCGTGCAGCTGCAGTGGTAATCAAGGATGCAACGGGAGAGACGTTTCTGGATAAACTTGGGGAATGGCTGGTGAATCGATTCGAAATCCAGCTTGATCGCGGTGATTGGGACTTAAAAAGTCTGCCTAAACATTTGAAACCCAGAATCAAGGTTTTGGACGATTTGGGTAAGACCCTCTATCAGGGCAGAGAATTGGCACAGGTGCATGGAGAAACATCCAAGCCCCAAACCAGCGATGCTCAACCAGCTCTTGAAAAGGCACTGCAACGTTGGGAGGAAGAAGATCTTAGAGGTTGGACGTTTGAGGATCCTCCCGAAAAAATACTTATTGGTAGCCACAATGGACATCCATCGTATGTGTTCCCGGGTCTCCTTCGGCAAGAGGGTCAGTTAAGTCTGAAGCTGTTTCACAAGGCTCAAGAAGCAAGGAATGCCACCCAAGCTGCATGGCCCCACCTGTGTGCCCTGGATTTTGATCGAGAACTGGGTTGGTGGCAAAGGGATCTTCAGGGATCCAGGGTTTTGGAAGATGTCAGGTTGCTTTACATGCCATTTGGTTCGCCTGAAGTGTTTGCAACCCAGGCCTATCATTCGATGTTGAATCATCTGTTTGCTTGTGAAGCCTGCTATCCCCTGCAGCGGCTGCATTATGATCGTGCCCGAGAGGTAGCGCGAGCTCGCATGATGGGGCTATGGGCAGAATCTCTCGAGCTTTGGCCTGGGATTCTTCAGGCAAGGCAAAATTTACTGATGCAATCCTCTGCTTATGCAGGCATGAAGGAGGACATCCAATCGCTCTTTCCAGATCAGTGGCTTTTGCGTATCCCTTACCAAAGATTGAAACACTATCCTAGGTATCTCAAAGCCATGGAAATACGCGCCAACCGCGCCCAATCCAACAGCATACGCGATCGTGAGAAAGCCGAGCGCCTCATACCTTGGATCAAGGCTTTGGCAGAAGCTTATCACCAACTCACACCAGGAGAGAGTCGATGGAATCAATGGACAGAATTAAGGTGGATGATCGAAGAGTTTCGAGTCTCCCTCTTTGCTCAGGAGCTAGGGACCTCAATCCCTGTTTCCGAAAAACGCTTGGGAAAACTGCTCAAGGAATTAAGTCGAAAGGGATAATGAAATAACCCCATGGTTTCCCATGGGGTTACGATCAAAACCAAGTCCCAATTAGCCCGGCTGACAGAATCCTCTGATCATTGAGCAGGGCGTTAAGTCTTTGAAACTTGTGATGCTCGGCAAGGATTTGCTCAGCGTTTCTTGGCGGCCTTCTTGGCAGCTTTCTTAGGAGCGGCCTTCTTGGCAGCTTTCTTAGGAGCGGCCTTCTTGACAGCCTTCTTAGGAGCGGCCTTCTTAACAGCCTTCTTAGGAGCGGCCTTCTTGACAGCCTTCTTAGGAGCGGCCTTCTTAACTACCTTCTTGGCAGCTTTCTTAGGAGCAGCCTTCTTAGGAGCAGCCTTCTTAGGAGCAGCCTTCTTGGCAGCCTTCTTAGGAGCAGCC